>Ga0153997_1000043_pt1 | contig 40310 bp, 33 predicted proteins | sample TSNC081MetaG_FD_104750 | JGI IMG/M metagenome (GOLD analysis project Ga0153997, IMG submission 104750) | Attine ant fungus gardens microbial communities from North Carolina, USA - TSNC081 MetaG | ecosystem: Host-associated > Fungi > Mycelium > Unclassified | place: USA: North Carolina, Lumber...
ACCTTGAAATGAGCCAAAGCCCCTTCAAGATGCCTTCCATTGTGCTTTATATTTTTGGTTCTGTGTCCGGCCACATCTGTTCCAAGATTCCAAGCCTAAGGCAAAACGACAGGATCTGCTGCTTTACCGCCTTAAGCTGGTGCTTATGGTCATTGCGCATCCGGATGAATTTCTTCACCTGTTCATCTTCTTGTGTTGGGATATGGACTGGGCTGTAGGTGAGGAAGGCAAGGCATTTTGCGATATTGCCGGCGTCACGCTTGTCATTCTTAATCTTTTTCCTCCCCTTCGTCTGTGGCATGGTTGTCGGTGCAAGGATGATGCATTTGACATTGTGCTCAGTCAACTGGTGATATAAGGTATAACCGAGACACCCAGCCTCGTAGCCACATATAAACTGGGTATCCATTCCGATGTAGACTGCGTTATAATTCATTGCTGTGGCATCCTTTTGTATGAGGTAATCCCTGTTACCATTGGTTTGTTATACTAACAGCTTACAGGTAAATCCACGTTTCTGCAACTGTGGGGTCACTACATAATGTCTATTCAGCCATCACACGGTTACTATATGTACAATTTGGTAAGTCAGTTGAAATAGCCAAGGGATACATAGGAGACATCCATATGCAGAAGAGTTTTAGTGAAAAAATGGAACAAATTCATATATTATTAACTGGAGTAATCAGAGATTCCAAGGAACATTCTACTTCTTGACACCTTTTCAGGCTGCAGACATGAGACCATGCCCTTCGGGATCATGGGAGCGCTTAGCCTGCAGGTCTTAAGAAGTAGAATGTTCCTTGGAATCTCGTCCGTTTTAGAATACAAAATGGCTACAGCGAAAATAATTCTGATAACACTTGTATTGCATTACAATTGCATTGCTAGTATTATAGAGAAATAGGAGTAAATACAATACATATTAGAAGCAGGGGGAGTATCAAAATGAGTAAGAATCATACAGATAAATTATTACAATTTGTGGAGTCATCCACATCACCGTTTCACACGGTGTATGAAGTGAAGAAACAATTACAGGAAGCGGATTTTGAGGAATTGGAATTAGGACAAGATTGGGGAATCAGGAAAGGTGGCTCCTATTTTGTGGAGGGTTATGGTTCCACACTATTTGCATTTAAAGTCGGAAAAAATTACAATTTCAGAAATCCATTCCATATCGCAGGCGCACATACAGATTCCCCTTGTTTATGCATTAAACAAAAACCGGAGATGAGCTCTGAAAACTATGCAAGGCTCAATGTCGAAGTTTACGGAGGTCCGATTCTGAACACATGGCTGGATAGGCCTTTATCAGCATCTGGTCGCATCGCATTAAAAAGCGATAATTTGTTTAAACCAGAAATCAGGCTTGTGGACTTGAAAAGACCAATATTTATCATTCCTAATCTGGCGATTCATTTGAATAGAGAGGTAAATAAAGGACTGGAATTAAACAAGCAGACGGATATGCTTCCCATTATTGGAATGGTAGAAGATATGTTAAATAGGGAGCAATATTTTCTAAACTATATTGCAGAAGAATTAGATGTAAAAATAGACGATATTCTGGATTATCAGATGTACATATATAATACCGATGTAGGAGATGTAATTGGAATGAATGAAGAGTTCATATCTTCACCAAGGCTTGATGATTTGACAAGTGTGCAGGCTATTGTAACTGCACTCATAGATGGGGATAATGACAGCACCATCAATGTGGGAGCATTTTTTGATAATGAAGAGATAGGAAGCAGAACAAAGCAAGGCGCCGCTTCCATTTTATTCACTTTAGTAATGGAAAAGCTATTACTGAGCATGGGACATGATAAGAGCCATTATATAAGTACGCTGGAAGAAAGTCTACTGCTTTCCGTGGATGTGGCACATGCCATCCATCCGAATCAGGCAGCAAAAAGCGATCCTACCAACCGCGCCATACTGAACAAAGGATTTTGTATTAAGGAAGCCAGCTCGCAGTTTTATGCAACGGATAGTGAGATTATTGGAATAATACAGCAAATTTGCGATTATAAGAATATTCCATATCAAAAAATTGCCAATCGTTCCGATGGAACATCCGGTGGTACAATAGGTTCAATTATATCCGCACTTTTTCCGGCTAAGACGATAGATATAGGAGTGCCTTTATTATCTATGCATTCAAGCAGAGAACTTATGGGGGTCAAAGATCAAGAAAGTTTAGTTGCTTTATTAACTGCTTTCTACACGTTATTATAAAGATTTTATAAAATCTTTATAATCGGAAAATATGTCTTTTCAAAAGTATAGAGTTGTGTTAATATTATGTAGTATTCAAAACTACATAATATAGTGAAAAAAATGGAACAGTGTCTTATGGAAGTATAATGCTGCTAAATTTAGGAACTATAAATGTAAGTTTATATTTAGGAGGAATTATATGGACTATAAAATTGTTATTGATAGTTGTGGTGAGATGACTGAAAAGATGAAAATGGATCCACATTTTGAAACCGCATCTTTAATGATAGATATAGATGGTTACAATATCGTGGATGATGATACTTTTGACCAGGTAGATTTTCTAAAAAGAGTGGCGACTAGTCCGAATAGTCCCAAATCATCCTGTCCATCTCCCGAAAGTTATATGAAAGCATTTGACTGCGAAGCCAAGAGAGTTTATGCAGTTACTTTATCGGCAGAACTAAGCGGTTCCAATAATAGTGCGGAGTTAGGCAGAAGGCTTTTCTTAGAGGAGCATCCGGATAAGAAGGCGTACGTATTCAATTCACGGTCAGCATCTATAGGTGAGACCTTAATTGGATTAAAGATACAAGAGTGTGAAGAAAAGAATTTTTCATTTGAAACAACAGTTAAAAAGGTGGAGCAATATATTGAATCACAAAATACTTTTTTCTTATTGGAGACATTAGAGCCTCTTCGTAAAAGTGGAAGACTTAGTAATTTAAAAACATTTGTCGCAACAGCATTAAAGATTAAACCTGTTATGGGTGCTTCAGCAGAAGGAAGCATTTGTCAATTGGGTCAGGCGAGAGGAATGAATAAAGCCCTTGTTAAATTGGTTGATTATGTGGTAGCGTCAATTGGAACAAATGAAAATAAAATTTTGGCGATTAGCCATTGCAATTGTGAGAGTAGAGCTAGGATAGTAAAAGATGCAATTTTGGAAAGAATAAAATTAAAAGAAATATTAATATTAGACACTGCAGGAATTAGTAGTATGTATGCAAGTGATGGTGGAATTATTATTGTGGTATAGTGTATGACTATGGGAGCATCTATATTCCAAAGGACGTGGGGTTTAATAGAATCAGAATGCTCACTGGAATCCCAACCTATAGAATAATAAAAATAATTGTTAAATTCGTGTTTATTGTGTATAATTAAAAAGGAAAACGTAAAGCAGAGATATATTATTACTAACTGAGAGTAGGAGCGACCAAATGAGTCAAGAAAAAGTGAATCGTTATAAAGAACAAAAAAGTAACAGAGAACAATTAGAAAAAAAAGGGAAAAGAAAAAAATTGTATGAAAGATTCATTACTGGAGCAATTGTTTTGGCGGTAGCTGCATGGCTGGGTTATTCGGCTTATCTTGAAATTGCAAAGCCTCCAATACCAGTAACAAAGATAAATGCAAATGCTATTACAGATTTTGCATCAGCATTAGACCAAACGGAAGCCGAAGTTGATGACAAAACAGAAGCTTTGACTGAGGAGCAGGAAGTGTCAGAAGAAGAGACAAAAGTACAATAGGTGTATAGCATGGTGGATATTAGGATTGTGCTTTTAGGTATAAAGAAGAAGCCCCCCCCCCCCGCTTCTAAGCGAAGGGAGCGGAGGGGGGGACTTATATGTTCCAGTGAAAGTCCAAGCTCTTACTGAAAGAACAGCGGAGCGGCACCCCCTTTTTTTATACGATTAGTCTTAGCTTTTAATATCATCTTTTGCCATATTCATTGCACGAACCTTAAGGGGTAGACCAAATAGATTGATAAACCCTTCCGCATCATGATGATCATATAATTCTCCAGTAGTAAAGCTTGCTAACTGCTCACTGTAAAGGGAATAAGGAGAAGTTGTTCCGGCTTTTATAATATTACCTTTATAAAGTTTGAACTTTACCTCTCCTGTTACATATTGCTGAGTAGATTCGATAAATGCCTGCAGCGCTTCTCTAAGAGGAGTAAACCATTTTCCTTCATAAACGATATCTGCATATTTATTTCCAATTTCTTTTTTTACAGTATAAGTATCTCTATCCAATATTAATTCTTCCAACTGTTGATGTGCTTCCATAAGGATGGTACCACCTGGTGTTTCATAAACGCCGCGGGATTTCATACCTACAACACGGTTCTCTACGATATCTACAATACCAATTCCATGTTTTCCCCCCAGGACATTTAGTTCCTTCATAATATCAGAAACTTTCATCTGCGTTCCATTTACACTTGTTGGTATTCCCCGGTCAAAGGTCATGGTAACATATTCGCCTTCACTAGGAGCCTTTTCAGGAGAAACTCCCAATACTAACAGATGCTCAAAGTTTGGCTCAAGGGCAGGATCTTCTAATTCCAGACCTTCATGGCTGATATGCCATAAGTTACGGTCACGACTGTAGCTTAAGTCGGTTGAAAATGGTAAATCAATACCATGCTGTTTACAATATTCAATTTCATCTTCCCTGGATTTCATATTCCAAGTCTCTGTCAAACGCCATGGTGCTATAATTTTAAGATCAGGTGCCAACGCTTTGATGGTTAGTTCAAAACGAACCTGATCGTTTCCTTTTCCAGTTGCTCCGTGACAAACAGCAACCGCATTTTCTTTACGGGCGATTTCAACAAGTCTCTTGGCAATTCCAGGACGAGCCATAGAGGTTCCCAACAAATACTTATTTTCATAGATAGCATTTGCCTGCACGCAAGGAACAACATAGTCATCGCAGAATTCATCTACAATATCTTCAATATATAACTTTGCAGCTCCTGATAATTTGGCCCTTTCCTCCAAACCATCTAATTCTTCGCCTTGACCAACATCAATGCAACAGCAAATGACATCATAGTCATAATTTTCTTTCAGCCATGGAATAATAGCAGTGGTATCAAGTCCGCCAGAATACGCTAGTACTACTTTTTCTTTCATATTATATTGCCTCCTATATAAATAATTTAAAATGAAAACTTACTATATTTAATATACAATAGAAATTATAAATATGCAACAATGAAATACATATTATGCAAAAAAATGCAAATAGTTATTTCATATTCTCTATTAAGAATAGAGCATAAAATATGCGTCAAAAACCAGAAAATTCAAGAATATAGATAACCGACTTATTATGGAAGGGAGGCTACAAGTAAGTAGCAAAGCAAATTTCAAATATTTTCTTTGGCTATATGGTAATAAAAATAAAAAGCACTTGCATGTTTTTAGAGGATGATGTATAATTATGCAAAAGAAAAAATTGTAGAGAAAATGGTTAAAAGAAAATTTAAAAAAAGGAGCCATGCAGCTTATTGATTCTTTTAACTCCATAGTAAGTCCCTGCTTCTAATTGAAGCGGATTGCGAGTATCTACTTTGACTCATCCGTATTTTTTCGGAAGCAGCGAGCCAAGTGGGGCCTTATCTGCTCTCAGGATAAAGATGCTTACAATATGCATGGGTATAGGTATGATAAAGGTAGGAATTATAGGAGCAACGGGATATACGGGAGGCGAACTGGTGCGACTGTTGTTAGGTCATAAAGAAGTAGAAATCGTTTGGTTTGGTTCTAAAATGCATGTGGACTTACCATACTCTTCGGTATTTCAAAATATGTTTCAAATAGTTGATGCAAAATGTATGGATGATAATATGGAGGAATTAACAGAGCAAGTAGATGTAATATTTACCGCAACACCGGGAGGGCTTGCGGCATCTCTTGTAAATGAAGAAATTCTCTCTAAGGTTAAAATCATAGATTTAAGTGCAGATTTTAGAATCAAAGATGTGGATATTTATGAAGAATGGTATAACATAAAGCATCCGTCTGCACCTTTTATTGAAGAGGCTGTGTACGGATTATGCGAGTTAAATAGAGATAGTATAAAAATAGCGAGACTAATTGCCAATCCAGGATGTTATCCGACATGCAGCACCTTATCCATTTATCCGTTGTTAAAAAGCGGGTTGATTGATCCTGGTTCCATAATTATTGATGCGAAGTCAGGAACTTCAGGAGCAGGCAGGGCTGCAAAAGTGGATAATCTTTATTGCGAAGTGAATGAAAATATCAGGGCATATGGAGTCACGACTCATAGACACATACCTGAGATTGAGGAACAGTTAAGCTATGCGGCAGCCGAACCTGTAGTTATAAACTTTACGCCGCATTTAGTGCCTATGAATCGAGGAATCTTAATAACCGCCTATGCAAATATAATAAAGGGAGTTACCGAAGCGGATGTAAGTGCTGCATATGAAAATCAATACAAGAATGAGAGGTTTGTAAGACTATTGAAAGGTGATACCTGCCCGCAGACAAAATGGGTAGAAGGAAGTAACTATGTTGACATTAATTTTAAAATTGATTACAGAACTAATAGAATTGTTATGATGGGTGCCTTGGATAACGTTGTAAAGGGAGCGGCAGGGCAGGCCATACAGAACATGAATCTGATGTTTGGATTTGAAGAGAATATGGGATTGCTGCAAGTTCCTGTGTTTCCTTAAAGGGAAACAGGTACACAATAGTGTAAGTAGTATTGTGGGCAGGCTCTTGATATGTATAGTATAAGGTTAAAGAAAATATTAGAAAGGTTACTTGTGATATACGAGGGTGCATATATGAAGATAATAAATGGCGGGGTTACCGCAGCAAAAGGGTTTAAAGCTGCAGGTGTTTATGCAGGAATAAAAAAAGTAAAAAAAGATATGGCGATGATTTATAGTGAAGTGCCTTGTAAGGCCGGAGGAACGTTTACGACTAATATAGTGAAAGCAGCACCTGTTTTATGGGATAAGGAAGTAGTTACCTCATCTGCATTTGCACAAGCGGTTGTCATTAATAGTGGTATTGCAAATGCGTGTACCGGAAAAGAGGGGTATGAATATTGTATTGAAATGGCAAAGACAACCGGAGAAAAATTGGATATACCAGCAGATGCAGTGCTGGTTGGTTCTACCGGTGTAATTGGAAAACAGCTTCCAATGGATATCATTAATAAGGGGATTGCCCGGTTAGTCCCATTACTTTCTGATAATGCTGAGGGAGGTTCAAGTGCTGCAGAGGCAATTATGACCACGGATACTGTGAAAAAAGAAATCGCTGTGACTGTAGTGATTCAGAATACATTGGTCACCATAGGCGGTATGTGTAAAGGCTCTGGGATGATTCATCCTAATATGTGCACAATGCTGGGATTTGTTACGACTGATGTAAACATTTCTAAAGAGTTACTTGATGAAGCACTTGCAGAAGATGTAAAAGATACTTATAATATGATTTCTGTGGATGGAGATACTTCCACGAATGATACGGTACTATTACTTGCAAATGGCATGGCAAATAATCCGGCTATAACAGAAAAAAATGAAGATTATACGATCTTTGCAGAAGCATTAAATTATGTAAATACCTATCTTTCAAAAAAAATCGCCGGAGATGGAGAAGGGGCGACTGCACTGTTTGAAGTAAAAGTGATTGGAGCGGACAGTAAGGAGCAGGCAGTTATGCTAAGCAAATCTGTGATTACCTCTAGTCTGACAAAAACGGCTGTATTTGGTCATGATGCAAACTGGGGAAGAATTTTTTGCGCAATGGGATATTCAGGAGCTATGTTTGATCCGGAAAAGGTAGATTTATTCTTCGAAAGCAAATCTGGAAAAATTCAGATTACTGAGAACGGAACAGCAGTAGATTATTGTGAAGACGAAGCGACTAAGATTTTATCAGAGCAGGAAGTAACAGCGATTATAGATGTTAAAATGGGTGATGAATCTGCAACAGCATGGGGATGCGATTTAACTTTTGATTATGTTAAAATTAATGCGGATTATCGTACTTAATAAAAAGTTCCCTGTTAATGCTGTACTTGCAGTGTAGCTGCTAATAGGTTACGAGTAAGCGGCGAGGTGGATTACGGGTACCCGTTTGAACCTGAATGAAGTGAGAGGAAAATAACAAATGGAAATGGAATTATGGCTGCAAAAGGCACAGGTCTTAATTGAAGCATTGCCTTATATAAGAAGATTTAATGGGAAGACCATCGTAGTAAAATACGGAGGAAGTGCCATGGTAGATAATGAATTGAAAAAAAATGTAATGGAGGATGTCGCCTTACTTAAACTTGTTGGCTTTAAACCCATCATTGTGCATGGCGGAGGAAATGAAATTAGTAAGTGGGTAAAATTAACAGGTCAAGAACCAAGATTTGAAAACGGTCTTAGAGTAACAGATGAAAAAACAATAGAAATAGCCGAAATGGTACTTGGCAAAGTCAATAAAGGGTTGGTTCAATATATGGAAAGCCTTGGAGTGAAGGCAGTAGGAATAAGCGGAAAAGATGGTTCCTTATTAAAAGTAGAGAAACAATACGCTAACGGGAAAGATATTGGATTTGTTGGAAATGTAACCGAGGTGGATACTTCTATTATAAACACTTTGATTCAAAATGATTTTGTTCCAGTCATCTGTTCCATTGGTATTGATAAAAATTACCAATCCTATAATATCAATGCAGACGATGCCGCCTGTGCCATAGCAACCGCAGTAAAAGCAGAAAAACTAGCATTTTTAACAGACATTGAAGGAGTATTTGAAGATTATAATGATAAATCAACCTTGATTTCTGAGCTAACAATAAAAGAAGCAGAGAACTTGCTGGCTGGTGGCAGTATAGAGGGAGGTATGCTTCCCAAATTACGCAACTGTGTGGAGGCAATTTTAAATGGAGTATCAAGAGTTCATATCCTAGATGGAAGAATACCACATTGTTTACTGTTAGAGTTCTTCACGAATCAGGGCATCGGTACTGCAATAATAAGCGATACCGAAGAGAAATATTATAAGTAAGCTTTTTTAACCAATTTAAGGAGGGAATATGTAATGAATGATTATATAGGACGGGCAGAGCAAGTTATTTTGCACACATATAATAAATATCAAATTGTATTAGAAAGAGGAAAGGGGGTCAATTTATATGATGTGAATGGAAAAGAATACTTGGATTTTGCATCAGGAATTGGCGTATATGCTTTAGGTTATTGCAACGAGGCTTACGGCCATGCGTTAAAAGCTCAGGTGGATAAACTCTTGCATACCTCTAATTTGTTTTACAATATTCCAATTGTAGAGGCCGGTGAAAAATTAATTGAAGCATCCGAAATGGATAAAGTATTTTTTACAAACAGTGGAACAGAAGCCATCGAGGGTGCAATCAAGGCAGCAAGAAAATATGCTTACTTAAAAGATGGAGCTGTAGACCACGAAATCATAGCAATGAATCACTCTTTCCATGGCAGAAGTATGGGGGCATTATCTGTAACTGGGAATATGAGCTATCAGGAGCCTTTCAAACCATTAATTGGTGGAGTGAAGTTTGCCCAGTTTAACAATTTAGACAGTGTAAAAGCCGAGATTACACCAAAGACATGTGCAATCATACTGGAAAGCATACAAGGTGAAGGCGGAATCTACCCTGCTGACCAGGAATTTTTACATGGAGTAAAATCCCTTTGTGACGAAAATGACATTCTGCTTATTTTAGATGAAATCCAGTGCGGTATGGGTAGAACCGGAAAAATGTTTGCTTGGCAAAATTATAATGCGAATCCCGATATTATGACCTGTGCAAAAGCGTTGGGTGGAGGGGTACCCGTAGGAGCTTTCTTACTTAACAAAAAAACTGCTGAAGCTTCACTGGTTCCTGGGGATCATGGCACAACCTATGGGGGAAATCCTTTTGTCGGTGCAGCGGTAAGCCAAGTGCTGGATATCTATAAAGAAAATAAGATAACGGAGCATGTAAATGAAATTACCCCATATTTAGAACAAGAGTTGGATAAATTTGTGGAGAAATATGATTTTATCACAGAAAGACGTGGAAAAGGTCTAATGCAGGGGTTGGTTTTCAGCGGAAAATCAGCAGCGGAGGTAGTACCAAAAGCTTTGGAAAATGGTCTGATAATAATTACAGCAGGAAATAATGTTTTGCGTTTCCTTCCGCCACTGATTATCACGAAAAGTGATATAGATGAGATGATAGGAAAACTTACATTATGTTTAGAAAAGACTGTACTAGAGCGTGTTTGAAAATTCATTACCGCAATCTGCACGCCCTACTTTGCAGCCTGCTTCGCCCCGCTTTGGTCAGCGTAGCCCGCTATGCCTCCCAAATCAGAACTTGTATCCCACAAAGTGAGACACACTGCTTGGTACAAGCATTTTCCAAACACACCCTAGTATAAAATTGTCCGGCGATGGTAAAACTTATAGCAAGTATAAAGACTTGAAGGAGGAGCTATGATTGGAATTATAATTGCATTAATATCGGGGGCATTCATGAGTATACAGGGCGTTTTTAATACAGGAGTCACAAAAGGAACCAGTTTATGGGTATCCACGTGCTGGGTACAATTTTCAGCACTTGTTGTATGCCTGATCACCTGGTTTATTAAAGATAAAGAAAGTTTTACTACCTTAATGAGAGTTGATAACAAGTATATGCTGTTAGGTGGTGTGATTGGAGCATTAATTACAGTGACGGTTATAGAAAGTATGGATTCGCTTGGACCTGCAAAGGCAGCTATGCTAATCGTAATATCACAGTTGATAGTTGCATACCTGATTGAGTTGTTCGGAATATTTGGTGTAGAGAAACAACCTTTTGAGTGGAGAAAAGTATTTGGAATGATAATCGCTATCGTAGGTGTTGTACTTTTTAAATGGGAGTAAGTATTCCTATTTTGTAACATGTTTTTTATAAAATTTATGTTTTCTATTGTAATAATTTGTTTTTTTAGTTACAATAGAAGAGTCTAAGCAGAGAGGGGCTTTTATAGTTTATGCTATAAAGGAGAAAAATGCGGATTTTTAAAACAATAGGATATATTTTAGTGTATTTTGTATTAATTACGATTACTGGCTGTTCCAAAGGGACGGATCAGGTTATTCTTTTAGAGAATCAGTCAGAAGAAGTAATGTCGGAAAATACGACTTATACAGAGACGCTTCAAGGAGAAGAGAGCAAAACTGAGGCAGATAACCGGAATGATTCGATTTTTGTGTATATATGTGGGGCAGTAAACCAACCGGGAGTCTATGAACTGCCGGCTAATGCACGAGTATTTGAAGCTATAGATGCTGCTTTCGGATATTTGGAGGGGGCTGCTGAAGAATATATGAATCAAGCTGCTCTTTTAACAGATGGTCAACAGATCAGAATTCCTACCGTAGAAGAAGCAGAGGAGATGCGAGACCAGATCGAATCGGCAGAAATTGTGACAGCGGAACAAGGTCAATTGACTGACAGTGATCTGATCAACATCAATTCGGCTAGTGCCAGTCAATTAATGACGCTTTCTGGTATTGGCGAAGCGAAGGCAAATGCTATTATTGCGTATAGAGAGACGAATGGGAGTTTTAATACAATTGAAGAGTTAATGAATATTGCGGGAATTAAAGATGGTGTTTTTCAGAAATTGAAGGATCAGATTACCGTTCAATAGGATATCTGCAGGTTATAGGAAAGACAAATATCATCGTTTGGTTGATGGCTTGATAATACAGACATAGAGAATTTTGCGCTTTGCGCATGAGCGGAGGATAGTGTGAAAGAAAAAACTTTCGCACTAGATTTTCGTCTCAAATGAGAATGCAAGCGCACTTGCTTGAGACTTGGAGGACAAATTATGGCAAAAAAAGTATTGGTTGTTGATGATGAAAAGTTAATTGTGAAAGGCATTCGCTTCAGTTTAGAGCAGGATGGAATGGAAGTTGACTGCGCATATGATGGAGAGGAAGGACTGCAGTTGTCAAGAGAAAAAGAGTATGATATTATATTGCTTGATATTATGCTGCCTAAGTTGGACGGACTGCAGGTTTGTCAACAAATCAGAGAATTCTCAAGCGTACCTGTTGTAATGTTGACTGCCAGAGGCGAGGATATGGATAAAATCTTAGGCTTGGAATATGGTGCAGACGATTACATAACAAAACCATTTAATATATTAGAAGTAAAGGCTCGTTTGAAAGCGATCATGCGCCGTACAGCTAAGAAAGCCGTAGTAGAAGAACCTGTAAAAGTAATTGAAGTTGGAGACTTAAGGCTAGATTGTGACGGAAGACGTGTATTTATCAGCGGAAGAGAAATTAACCTCACAGCAAAAGAGTTTGATGTGTTAGAACTTTTAGTGTACAATCCAAATAAAGTTTATAGTAGAGAGAATCTATTAAATATTGTATGGGGTTATGAATATCCTGGAGATGTTAGAACGGTGGATGTACACATCAGACGTTTGCGGGAAAAGATAGAGAGCAATCCAAGTGAGCCGAGATATGTTCATACAAAATGGGGAGTAGGGTATTACTTTCAGGTTTAATTATGCATATAAGAAGCGGGAGGGTGTTGCGGTTTTATTTTGCAATGCCCTTTCGCCGTAATGGTCTGACAATAAATAAACTGTACTATTTGGTGAGGATATTTTGAGCCAGACGAGGAAGTGAACACTGAATGCGGGGTAAGTAAGGTTTTCACTGAAGCAGTATGGCACAAAATTCCACCAAATAGAATAGTTTATTTATCGATATACCCTAAGTGCAGGTAGTTAAGTGTGAAGGGAGCATAAACGAAAGAGTGGTGATTTCCAATTTTCGTAAATTTCAAAATAAGGAATACATTTTTAAATAGCCTAAAATTTCGAATTCTGATTATATTAATTTTGATGGGAATAATACCCGGTGTTTTTTTAAAGTCTGGTATATTATCAATATATAGAGCCAATGCAGTTAACAGCAGAATAGTCCAATTAAGAAGTCAAAGCGACATACTATTGAATCAGATAGCTGAAAGTGATTATATGGTGACTCAGGATTCTGAGTTGATCGATGCGTCAATTAGTCTGCTGGCGAATATGTACAGTGGAAGAATATTAATTATAGATGAAAATTTCAAAATTATCAAGGACACTTATGGTCTGGAGGTTGGAAAAACAACCATTGCATCCGGGGTAATAGGCTGCTTTCGGGGTGCAGATAGTGCCAACCATATTGAAAATGAAAAATATATAGAGATGAATATGGCGATTAAGGATCCGGTTACAAAAGAGAGGATTGGGGTGTTTGTAGTAACCACTTCCACAAATAGCATTTTAGAGACCTCTACTTTGTTAAGTCAAAAATCTTTTGTACTTCAGCTTTTGATTAGCATTGGCGTTTGTGCTATCTCATTTTACTTTTCCGGAGTATTGGTAAAGCCATTTCAGAGAGTCGCCAAATCCATTGAGGAGCTAACAGATGGCTATATGGATGAAAACATATCGATCCCGGATTTTACAGAGACCCAGCTTATATCAGAGGCATTTAATAAAGTGCTGATCAGAATGAAGGTACTTGACGATTCAAGGCAGGAGTTTGTAAGCAATGTGTCTCACGAATTAAAGACGCCGCTGACTTCCATGAAGGTGTTGGCCGATTCGCTGATTGTACAGGGCGATGAGGTACCGGTAGAATTATATAAGGAATTTATGGGTGACATAGCAGAAGAAATTGACAGAGAGAACAACATAATTAACGACCTTCTCTCCCTTGTTAAGATGGATAAAAAAGCGGCTGATTTAAGTGTAAAAAGTGTTAATATAAATGAGTTGATTGAACTTATACTTAAGCGTCTTCGCCCAATAGCGCAAAAGCAGAATATTGAATTGGTTTTGGAAAGCTTCAGACCAGTTACAGCGGAGGTTGACGAGGTGAAAATCTCCCTCGCTATTTCCAATCTGGTTGAAAATGCTATAAAATATAACAATGAAGATGGTTGGGTTCATGTATCACTCAATGCTGACCATAAGTATTTTTATATAAAAGTAGCAGATTCAGGTATAGGAATACCGGAAGAGTCAATTGAACATATTTTTGAACGTTTTTACAGGGTGGACAAGTCGCATTCCAGAGAAATTGGAGGAACCGGGCTGGGTCTTGCTATTACAAGAAATGCTATACTAATGCACAGGGGTGCCATTAAAGTTTATAGCAAAGAGGAAGAGGGAACCACGTTTACGGTGAGAGTACCTCTGAATTATATTGCGTAGCAGGGGGCAAGTGTAATGAAATTTGAGATTATCTAGAGGAAATTAAAGAGAAAGGAGAGCACATGCGAAGAAGATTATTGATGGCTTTATTTCTGTTTTTCATTGGAACTTTGGCAGGATGTGTAAGCAAGAATGACAAGGCAGAGTCAGATTATTATCTCTATTATATGGATAAGCAGGAAGTGAAGGTGTTAAAGCAGGCATATACTCCGGAGGCAAGCAATACGGAAGGTATTGTTGCCGAATTGATGGAAAAAATGAGCGCTGCTCCCGCCAGTCTCGAATTGCAGAAAATAAAACCGGATGAGGTGGAAGTGTTAAACTGGGAGTTACAGGGGAACCAGTTGTATATAAATTATAATAGTGAATATGTGGCTCTTGATAATGTGTCGGAAGTATTTCTAAGGTTGGCTACAGTGAGAACCTTTATTCAGATTCCGGATATTGAATATGTGGGAATTCAGGTGGAGGGTGCACCTCGTACTGACAGTCAGGGAAATGCCATTGGGCTTATGACAGCAGACAGCTTTATAGAAAATACCGGAGGTGGTATAAATACTTATAAATACGCCGCCTTAACCTTGTATTTTACCGATGAGGCAGGGGATAATCTGGTGAAGGAAATTCGAAATGTCCATTATTCAACCAATAAATCTCAGGAGCAATTGGTGGTGGAGCAGTTATTAACGGGGCCTAAAAGTGATATTTTATATCCAACGCTTCTGGATACTGTGAAACTAATAAGTGCGTCGGTGAAGGATGAAACTTGTTATCTTAATTTTGATAGTGCATTTTCGGAGCCTCAATATAATCTGTTAGAAGAAATACCAATCTACTCTGTCGTAAATTCTATCATTGACACTTGTGATGTGTCCAAAGTGATGATTTCCATAAATGGCGAGACGGATTTGACCTATATTGATAAAATTCGGTTTGATACAGTATTTGAAAAAAATCTGGAATTAATTCTGACGATAGAGGAGACGGCATCTTTAGCGGCTGATGAAACCGAGATAATACAGGAGGTGGAATCAGTAAGTGAATAAAAGACCTCTATGCATATTGTGCTTATGCTATATGGCGGGCCTCTTCATAAATGGGTGGTGGATTACGGTTGGTTCATCACCTGTCTCTGCCGAAGTAGCTGGAAGCGTATCGCAAAGCAAAATAGTACAGCTTTATGGTAAAATTTATAAGCAGGAAATGAAAAATGAAAAATTATTAATTTATGTAAGAGTAATCTGTGAATCAACATCTGAAAAAACAACATCTAAAGCAAATGTATCTAATGATATTACATCTAATTTAAATAATCTATTGATATATCTAAGTGAACCGCAATTGTTTCAAACCGGCAATATAGTTTTTATCAAAGGAACTCTGGTATATCCCAGGCTGCCAACTAATCCAGGGCAGTTTAATGCAAAATCATATTATAATACATTACGGGTAGACGCACTTATGTACGATTGTGAATTAAAGCTGGAACAACCTGCGTTTGCTGTCTATGATGAATTCTTATATAATTTGAAAAATCAATTATCTCAATCTATTTATTCCATAGAGGATAAGGAACATGCTGCCATTTTGGAAGCAATGGTATTAGGAGATAAGAATGAAATCTCAAGCGAAATCATGAAATTATATCAGGAATCGGGTATTTCACACATTCTAGCCATATCAGGACTGCATATTACCTTAATTGGCATGTATTTACTTAAAATACTTAGAAAATCAGGAGGCACATTTTTAATCACAGGCGTAATGGTAATGGGAATTATTATAAGTTATGGAATTATGACAGGTATGAGTGTTTCCACAAAACGCGCTGTAATTATGTTTATTCTTTCAGTTTTTGCGGGGATCGTTGGTCGAACCTATGATATGTTATCTGCTTTGTCACTGGCAGGAATACTGATTCTGATTGAAAATCCATATGCAATGTATAGCGCAGGATTTCTATTATCCTTTGTTTCGATTCTAGGTATTGCCATTCTTTCACCTTGTCTTCATAAGATTATTGTTTCAAATAAAAAGATAGTCAATACTCTGATTACTTCTGGTTCTATTCAACTCGCAACTATTCCGCTGACGCTTTACTTTTTTTATGAGATTCCACTTTATGGTATATTCTTAAACCTGTTTGTCATTCCACTTATGGCAATTGTGGTATTTAGCGGATTATCAGGTGCAATCATAGGGCTTAAAACAGTGATTCTTGGTGAAATGGCAATGGGACCGGCACACTATATTCTAATTATATATCAAATATTATGTACTTTGATAAAGCAATTACCAATGTCGGTGTTGGCAGTTGGCCAGCCCGCATTATGGAAGATAGTGTTATATTATGTTGGGATTGTGTTATTTGTGATTGGTATTACGAAGCGTTACAACCGGAAGTTAATGAAAGCTGAAAGAACTTACTATTCAGCCCTATAGGTACTCATAGAGGGACGAGATTCCCCAGGAAGTGTTCGATTCTTAAGGCGCACAGGCTGAAAACTCCTTTAGAATTTAGAACGCTCGCTTGAATCACTGGTTGCTGCAGTTAGCAGCAGATTACGACAGAATAGTAACTGAAAGAAAATATAGAAAAAGGAGTTATGTAGGTAATTTAAAATACATGGGTGTAAGTTGGAAGAAAATAATATAGAAAGGTTGCTCAAGGTAGAGATTCTTCCAACCAGTTTTATTTGGGCAGTATCGCAGCCTTGCTTGCGATATGCATGGGTGTAAAATGCATGAATGAACAAATATATTCTAAGAAAATTATAGATCAAGATGGGATTGTACAAAAAAATAGTGAGGAATCCAAGATTTCACTATCACGCAAATATCTATTATTTTTAATTATATTACTTATTTTTCTTATATATAATCCTCGTGAGGGATTATATATAACATTTTTAGATGTGGGGCAGGGGGATGGAATATTTCTTGAATCACCAAGTGGAAGTACATACCTAATTGACGGAGGGAGTACAAGCAGCTCAAAAGTTGGACAATATATTATCCAGCCATATCTAAAATCTCAGGGGATATCAAACATTGACTATATGATAGCTACGCATATGGATGAAGATCATATAAATGGACTTTTAGAGCTAATCGAAAACATTCCGGAGGAAGGCAGCAAATCTTTAGTAAGTTATATTACCGTACAAAATCTGATTCTTCCTGAATTACGGGAACCAGATAATACATATTTGGAGTTTGTTGCCAGAGCTGAGGGCAAAGGAATTAGTATTATATATATGTCTGCCGGAATGAGTCTGCAGGATGGGGATGTTATTATTACGTGTCTGCATCCGGCATATGAGGTTCATAGTCCTGATAAAAACGAATCTTCATTGGTTTTATATTTGGACTATGAAAATTTCCAGGTGTTGTTTACCGGAGACGTGGAGGGTGACGGGGAAGAGGAACTTCTAGATGTGATCCGAGATAAATATATTGATGAGCTTTCATCCATTGAAGTGCTAAAAGTAGCCCATCACGGCTCGAAAAATTCAACTCCGAAAGAATTATTAGCAATCTTAAAGCCAAAGATTTCTATAATTTCATGTGGACTAAATAATTCATATGGTCATCCTCATGAGGAATTGTTGGAAAGACTAGAAGCAGTAGAAAGCCAAACATATAAAACTGCAGAATGTGGGGCTGTAACAATTTGGACGGATGGAAAAGAAATGAGAATTGAGACTTAGTGAAAACAGGACTGACTCTTCAAATTAATTGTATCTATTCCTAATGAAATAATAGCTTGAAGCCATAATTTGTTAGATAATTCAAGAACAATATATGAGCAATTCTTCCCAGGTAATCTCTGTTTGTTACACTCAGGAACGGTTTTGCTCGCAGTATCTAGACAGCCCACACAGAATCCCGTCTGGCCTTGCATGCTATAGGGGTGCAATGACGTTTCGTTTAGCAGTTTAAAGGGTTCTTACTCATATCTGGGTAAAGAATTAATATTGTATTAATTAACAAAGGAGTTATAAGCCTGTATTTATCTCAGGTTTAAAACTCCTATTGTTTTTCGGAATTTTTCAAATACCTATATTTGAGTAAGAAGCGGAAAAAGCCCACAGTCTTTTCTTTTTCTTTCAAAATCGGCCGTGAATAGTAACTACGTCAATTCTGTATGTAAAAAGAAGGAACAAATTGTGGGGTTTCTTATTGGGTATAAATATGATACAATGACTTAGATAAATAAGCTGTAGTTTATCGCAAGCGCACTTTTTGTATGCATGGGTGGGTTGAACGAAAATTTTTGGAAAGGAGCCATGCAGTGCTTCGATTTGCAGGCAAATTGATTATGCATGGGCATAAATATGAAAAGCATACTTGAAGATATAAAAAAGAATGAATATAAGCAAATATATCTTTTATATGGAGATGAGCCATATCTTAGGAAAATGTATAAAAACAAACTCCGAAATGCCATGTTGCCAATAGATGATACCATGAATCTAAACTATTATGAAGGAAATAAAATTTGTATAAAGGAAGTGATTGATATGAGCGAAACACTTCCGTTCTTTTCACAGAGAAGATTAATTATTATTGAAAATAGTGGATTTTTTAAAAATAAAGCTGAAGAATTGGCAAATTATCTAAAATCATTACCGGAAGCCACCTATTTTATTTTTACTGAAAGTGAAGTAGATAAAAGAAATAAAATGTTTAAAACGGTAAAAGACAAAGGCCGTATAGTTGAGTTTGCATTACAGGACGAAGCTACATTAACAAGATGGATTCTGGGGAAATTAAACAATGAGAATATAAATATCACTCAGTCAACCATGAGACTGCTATTAACAAAAACAGGTTCTAAGATGGAACACATTGAGAGGGAGCTGGAAAAGCTTCTATGCTACACCATGGGTCGAGATGTGATTACGGATCAGGATGTAGAGGATATCTGTACTGTTCGGACTTCCAATAAAATTTTCGATATGATCAATGCAATTGCTCAGAAAAAACAGAAAAAGGCACTTGACTTATATTATGATTTGCTGGCATTAAAAGAGCCGCCAATGAGAATTCTATTCTTAATAGCTCGTCAATTTAACATTCTTTTACAGACAAGGGATTTGATGAATCAGGAATTTGATAAAAATGCAATAGGTAAAAGTCTTGGTCTTCATGGATTTATTGCAGGAAATTATATATCTCAGGCCAGGTCGTTTTCCATGAAAAAGCTAAAGGAGGCTGTAAATGAGTGTGTAGAAGTAGAAGAAAGTGTGAAAACCGGCAGGCTTAATGACGTGCTCAGTGTAGAACTTTTAATTGTTAAGTTCAGTGCTTAATGCAGTAACAAGGGGGAGATTTATTTGATACCAATGGAAAAATTTATAGAAATGTTAGACGATATTGCCGGTGAAATCCCCAGAGAGTTTTTTGATGAATTAAATGGGGGAATTGTACTGCGTCCGGAACGAAAAATTCATCCCCAGGGCATAGGAAATGATTTATTCATAATGGGAGAATATCATCACAGCCGCAATATGGGAAGATTTATTTATATTTATTATGGCTCATATCAGGAGCTATATAGCTATATGGATAAAGAGCAGCTACGAGAAAGGGTGAAACATACGGTACTACACGAATTCACCCATCATTTTGAATCGTTGGCAGGTCAGAAGGATTTGGAGATTCAGGATGCCATACAGATAGCAGAATATAAAAGAAAAAAAGAATTGGATAAATAATTTTAGCGTAAAAAAACAACCAATCTGACGGTTCTTGGTTGTTTTCGCTTGTTATGATTAAAAAATTATGCAATTCCGTTAACTAATTTTGTTAAGCGGGATACTTTTCTACTCGCAGTATTTTTGTGATAAATACCTTTACTTGTTGCTTTATCAATAGTAGAGATTGCACTTAATAATGCAGCCTTTGCAACAGCTTTATCATTTGCAGCAGCAGCAGCTTCCACTTTTTTTACGGCTGTTTTCACGCTGGATTTTACGGATTTGTTTCTTGCAGCCTTTGCTTCATTTATTAAGATTCTCTTTTTTGCGGATTTAATATTTGCCACTTGGTACACCTCCAGAATTATTCTCATTTTCTTAAAATTACTTGTTTGATTAAAATCCGGACACGGACGCTCTTAATGCAAACATACTACTATATTCTAGTCGAACATACCTTATCTGTCAATACATATTTCTCATAAAAATGCTAAAACTAAAATAAATTGCGAAATATAACAGCACAGGAGGAATTTATTTTGGAAAAATTTAAAATCAGGACTGACCTTGCACTCGAAGTGCGTGAAAGCTTTGAAGGGGATAATGTGGAGATCCGAGGCGTCAGGATTGAAGAAAATTTTAATGAGGAGTTGGACATACGTACAACAACGGTAATAATTGAAACGGAAAATGGTGCAAAATCTATGGGAAAACCGGTAGGGGTATATATTACATTAGAGGCACCCAATATGTCTTCAGGAGATGATGATTATCATAGAGAAATCTCATTGGAACTGGCCAGACATATCAGGAAGCTGGTGAATCTGGAGCAGGAGAAATCAGTCTTAGTAGTAGGGCTCGGGAATCGTGAAATCACACCCGATGCATTAGGACCTGATGTGATTGAAAACCTTTTAATTACAAGGCATATGGTAAAAGAGTATGGAAAGATTTCTCTGGGTAAAGAAAAAGTACATTCCATAAGTGCTATTGTGCCGGGCGTGATGGGTCAAACGGGGATGGAAACCGTGGAAATTATCAATGGTGTTGTAAAAGAAACGAATCCGGATGTGGTCATAGTCATTGATGCGCTGGCTGCCAGAAGCACAAGGCGACTGAATAGGACCATACAGATAACGAATACCGGTATTAATCCCGGCTCTGGTGTGGGAAATCATAGAAGCGGTATCAATCAGGATGTATTAAAGATTCCTGTAATTGCAATAGGGGTACCTACAGTCGTGGATGCAGCAACCATTGTGAATGATACCATGGAAAATCTTATCGACGCCATGGATGAATCGGATCATTTCAAACAATTGGGCGGCACTTTGGGCACGTTGGATTCCGCTGAGAAATATCAGTTGATTGAGGAATTGATCTCGCCTCATTTAAATGGTATGTTTGTAACACCGAAAGATATAGATGAAACGGTAAAAAGAATTGGATTTACCATTTCGGAGGCGTTAAATATAGCATTTGATTGAAATTCTTAAGAAATCACCCAGTAATCATAAATCCCATGCAGGGCTAATATAATTAAAAAGCGTTAGAAAGCCTGAGGAAGTATTTGCGTTAGCGTAGTCACAATATTTCCTGTTACGCTGTGCGAACACTCCCTTAATTTTGGGAGTATATGGCTGGGAGAAAATAAAAAAGAAAGGCTGCTCAAACTATAGATTCTTCCATCCTTTTTTTGAGCGGTATTCAATTTGTACACAAATTGAATATGCAGGGGTGTAAAATTGAATAGTACACAAAAAAGGGTAAATGCAATTTTATGGATTTTCATTCTTGTCTTAGGAAGCTATATCATAATAAGAGGGATTTCATTAATCAGCGATACCTCGTTTAATCTCCGCAGATCTGATATTTTGGAGAAAATATCCACAACGATTGATCGATATGCTCTGGAAACGTACATGCCTTCCTTGTCTTATCCATTACAGCAGCAGGAAAGCAGTGATTCTCTGATAGATTACATAGCGGAAAAGGTATTTGATGCCGTTCCGATTTATGCGTTTTTAAAAAATACGTTAGATTATACTACTGAAATAGAAAATAGCTCTACAACAGATAGAATAGTGTATGCAGTGGAAGGGATGGATATAGAGAGACCGGAAGTAGTTCATAGCGATTCTACCGTATATTTAGAGGCAGGGGGTGCGACAAATGAGGGCACAGAGGTGGTGCAGGAAGATGTAGTAGCAGAAACAGTCGGAGAAACTGCCTTGGATGTGGCTCAAGCAGAAACAACAACAGGAGAAGCCGCAGAGGCAATAAGCGGCAGTACTGGATTTGTAAAAATGGCTAGTATTTCTATGGAAAAGCTGGCGGATTTTGATTATTTGTTTCAAAGCCATTATATAGCAGATAGCATGACGACAATTACAAGTGAGGAGTTAAATGCGCAGTCCTTGCTGGCCAATGATTTATCGATTGATGTGGATAGCTCTGTTCCACAGATATTAATATACCATACCCATTCACAGGAAGCATTTGCTGATTCCGTTGAAGGAGATCCAAGCACGACAATTGTAGGAGTAGGGGAATATCTGACGACAATTCTGCGGGAGACTTATGGATATAATGTAATTCACGACACAGGTGTTTATGATTTGGTAGATGGAGTTTTGGATAGAGACTATGCATATACATTATCAGGTCCGGCAGCAGCGCAGATTCTAGAGGAAAACCCGACCATACAAGTAGTCATAGATTTACATCGGGATGGTACAATTGATAAAGTAGTCACGGAATACAACGGTAAGCCAACTGCCAGATTTATGTTTTTTAATGGTTTAAGCAAAAGTTCACGAAATGGAGCGATTGATTATCTGGCAAATCCTTATATTCAGGATAATCTGGCGTTTTCATTTCAAATGCAGATAAAGGCATCCGAATATTTCCCCGGAGTATCCAGAGGAATTTTTCTAAGATCACTTAGGTATAATATGCATTTGGCGCCAAGAATGCTATTCATAGAATCAGGTTCTCAGCTAAATACAGTGGAGGAGGAGATGAATGCAATGGAGCTAATCGCAGAGCTTCTTGATCAAGTATTAACCAGAAGATAAGTGTTGATTTGGGCAAATATGGAAACCGCAACAGTTGCTTAGGTTACAGTTCAGCTTTATGTATTTCGAAGATGGACGAGATTTGAAGGAGCGTTCTGATTTTTAAGACCCACAGGCCGGACGTTCCCATGAGCCCGAAGAGAGTGGTCTCATGGGAACAGCCTGAAAGCGTCTTGCAAATTCAGAACGCTCCTTCAAATCTCTGTTTGCCGCAACGGCTAAAGTTGAACTGTAATGATCCATGAAATCTCGTCCGTCTTCGAATACATAGGGCTGAACTGTTACGTAATTATAATTCAATTTTTGCATGTTATAGACAAATACAAAAGGGATATGCTATAATAACCAACAGTAAATTGCGTAAAATACGTGGAATCTAAAGCATTTCACATAGGAGGAACAAGAATTGGCACAAATAGACCAAAGTAAGATTAGAAATTTTTGCATTATTGCTCATATAGACCATGGCAAATCCACACTGGCAGATCGGATTATTGAAAAAACAGGTTTGCTCACGAGCCGCGAGATGCAGTCACAGGTACTGGATAATATGGATTTGGAAAGAGAACGTGGAATCACCATAAAGGCACAAGCAGTACGTACCATATATAAAGCTAAGAATGGTGAAGAATATATATTTAACTTAATTGATACCCCGGGGCATGTAGATTTTAATTATGAGGTTTCAAGAAGTCTGGCTGCCTGTGATGGGGCCATTCTTGTAGTAGATGCGGCACAGGGAATTGAAGCACAGACTTTGGCAAATGTTTACCTCGCTCTGGATCATAATTTGGATGTTGTACCGGTTATTAATAAGATTGATTTGCCAAGTGCAGATCCTGAGAGGGTTATCAACGAAATAGAAGATGTAATTGGAATTGAGGCGCAGGATGCTCCCCTTATATCGGCGAAAACAGGACTGCATGTAGAGGAAGTTTTAGAAGCGATCGTAAGCAAAATTCCGGCACCGGCAGGTCGCAGAGAAGCACCGCTTCAGGCGCTTGTGTTTGACTCTGTTTATGACTCCTACAAAGGTGTCATTGTATTTTGTAGAATTAAGGAGGGTATGGTAAAAAAAGGGGATTTGATTCAGATGATTGCTACAAAGGCAAAAGCCGAAGTCGTAGAAGTCGGATATTTTGGAGCAGGCCAGTTCATTCCAAGTGACGAGTTGAGTGCAGGCATGGTTGGGTACATCACAGCCAGTCTTAAAAATGTTAAGGATACTACCGTGGGTGATACGATTACGAATGCAGCCAATCCTTGCCAAGCTCCTCTTCAAGGTTATAAGAAAGTAAACTCTATGGTATTTTGTGGGCTATATCCTGCTGATGGCGCCAAATATGGCGACTTAAGAGATGCCTTAGAAAAATTGCAGTTAAACGATGCTTCATTAGGATTTGAGGCGGAAACTTCAATCGCCTTAGGGTTCGGTTTTCGTTGTGGATTTTTAGGATTATTACATTTGGAAATTATTCAGGAGCGTTTAGAACGAGAGTATAATTTAGATTTAGTAACCACTGCTCCTGGTGTTATTTATAAAGTTTATAAGAATGATGGAAGCATTATCGAATTGACGAATCCGTCCAACTTACCGGACCCATCCATGATTGATTATATGGAAGAGCCTTATGTAAAAGCAGAGATTATGGTGACAACGGAATTTATTGGATCCATCATGGAATTATGTCAGGAACGCCGTGGCGTTTATCAGGGCATGGAATATATGGAAGAAACAAGAGCACTTCTTAGATATGATTTACCATTGAATGAAATTATCTACGATTTCTTCGATGCTCTCAAATCCCGTTCAAGAGGCTATGCTTCTTTTGATTATGAGATGAAGAGCTATGAGAGGTCAGAACTTGTGAAGCTGGATATTCTAATTAATCATGAAGAAGTGGATGCCCTTTCCTTTATCGTACATGCGTCTACCGCTTACGAACGCGGACGTAAAATGTGCGAGAAGTTGAAAGATGAAATTCCAAGACATTTATTTGAGGTACCAATTCAGGCTGCCATCGGTAGTAAAGTGATAGCAAGAGAAACGGTAAAAGCAATGCGAAAAGATGTATTGGCTAAATGTTATGGCGGCGATATTTCACGTAAGAGAAAACTGCTTGAAAAGCAAAAAGAAGGAAAGAAACGTATGCGTTCTATCGGTAATGTGGAAATACCGCAGAAGGCGTTTATGAGTGTGTTGAAGTTGGATGATAAATAGTTTTTTGGATATGGGGGGGCTTAAGCCGGACGAGATTGTATGTGGGCTGCCTGATTCTAAAGGCACGTCAGGCAGCCCACATACAATCTCTGGTTGCTGCAGTTCAAAACAGCCTGTAGAGTGTTTTCTAAATAACCGTCCTAATCGCTGGTCTTTCCCGATAGTATAGATGAAAAAGTCTCAGCGTACTAAAGTCTGAATATGAACTGTTACTACATTATGTCCCAATATTGGAATTTGTGGGAAAAGCCATGAGATGTATGGGGAAATATGATATGAATAAGCAAACCATGGGGATATATATACATATCCCCTTTTGTATAAAAAAATGTGAATATTGTGATTTTCTTTCAGGTGTCGGAACTATAAATGAAATGACTTCATATGTGAATGCTTTGATTATAGAAATCAGGTCTTATGCAAGAAAGAAGTATCCGGTATCCAGCATTTTTTTTGGTGGTGGGACGCCATCTATTATTGAGGTAACACACATTATTTCTATTATGAATGCAGTTTGGGATACATTTATAATAGAAGAAAGTGCGGAGATTACTTTGGAGGCCAATCCAGGAACATTGACCAGAGAAAAGATAAGAGGATATAGAGAAGCTGGAATTAATCGGATTAGTCTGGGGCTGCAATCTACAGATAATGAAGAATTAAAGGCATTAGGAAGAATTCATTCATATGAAGAATTTCTTGAAAGTTATAAAATCATCAGGCAAGAGGGTTTGTGTAATGTGAATATTGACTTGATGTCTGGTCTGCCCTTACAATCTGTTGCTTCATGGGAGAATACTTTGAGGAGGGTTGTAGTGCTCAAGCCAGAGCATATTGCGGCTTATGGACTTATCATTGAAGAGGGAACACCCTTTTTCGGGATATATGCTGAGGATGATAAGAAGCGAGATGCAGGAGAAGTTACGAAATATTTACCTTGTGAGGCCGATGAGAGAGAAATGTACCATTTGACGAAAAAAATATTGAAGGAGAATGGGTATGAAAGATATGAAATCTCTAATTATGCCAAAAAGGGATATGAATGTAGGCATAATATCGGATATTGGAGAAGATCTAATTATATAGGGTTTGGAAATGGTTCTTCCTCAATGATGGATAATGTGAGATTTGCAAATCAATCGGATATACATTTATATATAGAAGGAAAAGGAATGCAGAGCAGTGAAAATGGTTTGTCCGTCAGGGCAGGGGAGCAGCTTTTACCAAAGGAAGAGAAATTGTCTGTAAAAGAACAAATGGAGGAATTTTTGTTCCTTGGTTTACGAATGATGGAAGGGATTCATATTGGGGAATTTGAAAGGAAGTTTCAGGTTTCTTTCCAGGATATGTATAAAGCTGTAGTAGATAATCTTGTAAATAAGGGGCTGATAACGGTGGTCGAGCAACGTATCAGACTTACGGATGCGGGAATAGATATAAGCAATTATGTGTTGGTCCAATTTTTGCTGTGAAGAACGCAGTTTCCTGTTCTTCCCATGAGGGTTTCCTGAACGAAAAAAATCACAACACTAAAAAGATTTTTCAATTATAAATATTATATTAATTTATAAAAAATATGTAAATACTATTGACAAAACATTTTTGGAGTGATATGTTATTTACATAGTATTAGCACTCCAATCAATCGAGTGCTAACAACGAAAAAGATATTTATGATTACATCTTTATAGATGTGCATTTGCTCTAAATCAATCATATTTCGTTAAGTGCTTACTGCGGCTGCTTACAGCAGGGAGGATTCAATCATGGAAATTGATGATAGGAAAAGAAAAATATTAAAGTCCGTCATTAAAACATATTTAGAAACGGGCGAACCAGTTGGTTCCAGAACCATATCTAAGGATACTGATTTGAATTTAAGCTCTGCTACCATAAGGAATGAGATGTCTGATTTGGAAGAGCTGGGATACATTCTCCAGCCTCATACCTCCGCAGGAAGGATTCCTTCCGATAAAGGATATCGTTTATATGTTGATGAGATGATGGTCGATAAAGATCGGGAAGTTACTCAGATGCAGGAGATTATGATACAGAAAGCAGACAGGATGGAATTGGTTTTAAAGCAGATTGTAAAAGTCTTAGCGGCCAATACTAATTATGCAACTATGATATCTACACCCCAATACTATAGGACTAAATTGAAATTTATTCAATTATCCATTGTAGATGAAAATCAACTACTTGCAGTAGTAGTATTAGAAGGAAACGTAGTAAAAAATAAGATACTTCATTTAGACCACTGTTTGGATCAGGAAAATGTATTCAAATTAAATATTTTGCTGAATACCCACTTAAATGGGCTGACCTTGGAGCAGATTAATCTCGACATTATTACCAAGATGAAGCAACAGGCAGAATGCCACGGTGACGTAGTCAACAGTGTGTTAGATGTGGTAGCAGAGGCCATTCGTGAAGACGAAGACTTAGAGATTTACACCAGTGGAGCAACGAACATATTTAAGTATCCGGAATTGAGTGACAGTGAAAGAGCGAGCGAGCTTATATTTACCTTAGAAGAAAAACAACAGCTGATTAATATAGTGAATGATACACTGGCTGATGATGACAACAAAGGTATTCAAGTTTATATAGGGAGTGAAACTCCTGTTCAGACTATGAAGGATTGTAGTGTTGTAACTGCAACCTATGAACTGAGCGAAGGTATGCAGGGAACAATAGGAATTATTGGACCGAAAAGAATGGATTACGAGAATGTAGTAAATACGCTGAAAACGTTAAAGGTTCAGCTGGATGCTATATTTAAGAAGACGTAAGAGAGGTAGGTAACAGAAATTGGCAGATAAAGAATGCAATTTGACAGATGAAGAATTAGAAGTGGTTATGAAGGCGGCTGAAAAGTTAAGAGATGAAAAGAACGAAGATGAAGCAAAGGTTGAAGATGAAGCAAAGGAGAGTCAAAAACAGGAAGATGTTATAGAAGAAGAGGCAGGTGAAGAGGCAGAAGAAGCGCCGGAGAAAAAAGGTCTTTTTGGAAAGAAGAAAGATAAGAAAGACAAAAAGGATGTACAAATAGAAGAACTTACAGATAAATTGAAAAGACAGATGGCCGAATTTGAGAACTTCCGTAAAAGAACAGAGAAAGAAAAATCAGCCATGTATGAAATAGGTGCCAAAGATGTAATTGAAAAAATCTTACCTATTGTTGATAATTTTGAAAGAGGATTGCAGCAGGTTCCGGAAGAAGGAAAAGCAGATTCTTTTGTAGAGGGAATGAATATGGTTTACAAACAACTCATTGCGATCTTAGAGGGAATAGATGTAAAAGTGATAGAGGCTGTAGGAAAGGAATTTGATCCAAATTATCATAATGCTGTCATGCATGTTGAAGATGAGGTACTAGAAGCAAACATAGTTGCTGAGGAGTTCCAAAAAGGTTATACGTATCGCGGTAGCGTAATTAGACATAGCATGGTTAAAGTAGCTAACTAAGGAAGGCAAGTTAATGAATTATAAATCGTTAACAGAAATATTGAAGAGATAGATGCCGCGTATTTATATATAATAAAAATAAAATGACAAATTAGGAGGTCTTTGATATGAAAAAAATCATAGGAATCGATTTAGGAACAACAAATTCATGCGTAGCAGTTATGGAAGGTGGAAAACCGGTAGTAATTGCCAATACGGAAGGAGCGAGAACCACACCATCTATTGTGGCATTTACAAAGACAGGTGAAAGACTTGTTGGAGAGCCGGCAAAACGTCAAGCGGTAACCAATGCTGATAACACAATCTCTTCCATTAAACGTCACATGGGAACAGAATATAAAGTGACAATAGAAGGAAAAAAATATTCACCACAAGAAATTTCAGCAATGATTCTCCAAAAGTTAAAAGCAGATGCAGAAGGTTATCTGGGAGAAAAAGTAACAGAAGCAGTAATCACAGTACCGGCATATTTTAATGATGCGCAACGTCAGGCTACAAAAGACGCTGGTAAAATCGCTGGTCTGGATGTGAAACGTATCATTAATGAGCCAACAGCAGCCGCTTTAGCTTATGGACTTGATAATGAACATGAACAAAAAATCATGGTTTACGATTTAGGCGGCGGTACATTCGATGTATCTATTATTGAAATTGGTGATGGCGTTATTGAAGTTTTAGCAACTGCCGGAGATAACAAACTTGGCGGTGATGACTTTGACCAGAAGATAACAGACTACATGTTAGCAGAATTTAAGAAAAATGAGGGTGTAGATTTATCAAATGATAAAATGGCACTTCAAAGATTAAAAGAGGCAGCTGAAAAAGCGAAGAAAGAATTGTCAAGTGCAACAACAACAAATATTAACCTTCCATTTATTATGGCAACAAACGAAGGACCAAAGCATTTTGATATGAACTTAACAAGAGCTAAATTCGATGAGTTAACAAGGGATCTTGTAGAACGTACAGCTAACCCTGTGCTTGCAGCTTTAAAAGATGCAGGAGTTGCAGCAGGCGAATTAGGGAAAGTATTGTTAGTTGGTGGTTCCACACGTATACCGGCTGTTCAGGATAAAGTAAAACAATTAACAAGCCAGGAACCATCCAAATCCCTGAACCCAGACGAATGTGTTGCTTTAGGAGCATCGGTTCAAGGCGGTAAATTAGCAGGAGATACCGGTGCAGGAGATATATTATTATTAGATGTAACCCCACTTTCGCTTTCAATCGAAACAATGGGTGGTGTGGCCACAAGACTAATAGAGAGAAATACGACGATTCCTACAAAGAAAAGTCAGGTATTCTCAACAGCAGCAGATAATCAGACAGCAGTTGATATTAACGTAGTACAAGGTGAAAGACAGTTTGCCAAAGATAATAAATCACTTGGACAATTTAGATTAGATGGTATTCCACCAGCAAGAAGAGGTGTACCACAGATTGAAGTAACATTTGATATAGATGCAAACGGCATTGTTAATGTTTCTGCAAAAGACTTAGGAACTGGTAAAGAACAGCACATTACAATCACTGCTGGTTCTAACATGTCAGACAGCGATATAGAAAAAGCAGTAAAAGAAGCAGCTGAATTTGAAGCACAGGATAGACAGCGTAAAGAAGCAATCGATGCTCGTAATGATGCTGATTCATTGGTATTCCAGACAGAAAAAGCATTAGAAGAGGTTGGAGATAAAGTAGACGATGCTGACAAAACAGCAGTGCAGGCTGATTTAGCAGCACTTAAGGAAATAATTGAAAGAACAAATGCGGAGGATATGACGCAGGCACAGGTTGAGGAAATTAAAGCTTCCAAGGAAAAATTAATGGAAAGTGCTCAAAAAGTATTTGCTAAAGTATATGAACAAGCACAAGGTCAGGCAGATATGGGGGGAGCTGCAGGTCAGGCGGCTCCGGAGCCAGAAGACGATGTAGTTGAAGGCGACTATAGAGAAGTATAATAATTAGACCGTATATAAACAAGTAGGGACATATTACTTTACAATGTGTCCCTAAAGTTATATACTAGAAAGCACGGCGCTGTAATGTGCAGTCCATAGGGAGTTGATGTGTACAATTTCTAGTGCACTTCCATGATAATATTTATCTCAGTACAAGATAAGACCCCCACTTCTATGAAGTGGAAATCCAACTATTTTGGATTCGAAATAAGAAACTCGGCTCAGTAGGAGTCCAATCTCTCACGGAGACAAAGCCTCCCCCGGATTGCATGGCGTCAAAGTCAAGCAAGCTTGACTTCCTAGGATTCATGTCAAGCAGGCATGAATTGCTACGAGTGAAAAAGGGAATTGTAAATATTATTGTGGAAGTACATTAGTTGAACGTTGTACATAGTATTATTAGAAAGTATTATTAGAAAGGTGAATATTATGGCAGACAAGAGAGATTATTATGAAGTCTTAGGCATCAGTAAAGGTGCAGATGATGCCACCATAAAAAGTGCATATAGGAAATTAGCTAAAAAGTACCATCCCGATACCAATCCGGGAAATGTAGAGGCGGAGAAGAAGTTTAAAGAGGCTTCAGAAGCCTATGCAGTTCTTTCAGATCCGGAGAAAAAAGGTCAATATGATCAGTTTGGTCATGCAGCATTTGATGGTGCTGCTGGTGGATTTGGTGGTTTTGATTTTGGCGGTGATATGGGAGATATCTTTGGAGATATTTTTGGCGACCTATTCGGTGGCGGTGGAAGACGCAGGGCAAGTAATGGTCCAATGAAAGGTGCGAATGTACGTACCAGCGTAAGGATTACCTTTGAGGAGGCTGTTTTTGGCGTAAAGAAAAATGTTACCCTTAGTTTAAAAGATACATGTGGTTCCTGTCATGGTACAGGAGCTAAACCGGGAACATCACCAGAGACATGTTCAAAATGCGGTGGAAATGGTCAGGTAGTAATGACCCAGCAGTCAATGTTTGGTAACGTAAGAAGCGTTCAAACCTGTCCGGATTGTGGTGGTTCTGGTAAAATTGTAAAAGAAAGATGTGTGGATTGTCATGGTCAGGGTTATATAACCAGGAGGCAGACCTTGGAAATTTCCATACCAGCAGGTATTGACAACGGACAAAGTATTCCGATCAGAGAAAAAGGCGAGCCGGGAACAAATGGCGGAAGAAGAGGAGACTTACTAATCGAGGTCTTAGTATCCAGACATCCGGTATTTCAGCGTCAGGATATGAATATCTATTCTACTGTACCTATCTCATTCGCTCAGGCAGCTCTTGGCGGTGATGTTAGAATAAGTACTGTTTATGGTGATGTAATCAACAAGATAAAAGCAGGCACACAAACGGATACCAAAATCAGGCTTACAGGAAAAGGAATTCCTTCGCTAAGAAATAAAGACATTAAAGGTGATCACTTTGTTACCTTAGTAATACAGGTACCAAACAAATTAAGTGAGGAAGCAAAAGAAGCGCTTCGTCAATTTGATGCTGTATGCGGTAATACATTAGTGACAGAGGGCACTGGCGAAAAAACGCCTGAAAAGAGCAAGAAAAAAGGCTTTATGAACAAATTAAAAGAAACATTTGAAGATTAAACTAAAAATTTAAATAGTACAAATGTGTAATTCAAGCGTTGGGAACCACCATAGCATATGCTGGTTCCCAACGCTTGAGCCATATTATTTAAGCTCAGCATACTTCTCATTGCTTATAGTTCTTAATCATATTTATTCTATTACATTCCGTACACAAATTGGTACAAGCATTTTTCAAACACGCTCTATTGTCTGAAATCCTCATTCCCGGAGTTTTTTTTCGCTTTGTAATGAGATGGAGCATGGCCATAGTGTTTCTTAAATAGCTTGCTAAAGTGATAAGTATCCTCGTATCCAACTAAAGAAGCAGCTTCTTGAATGCTCATATCGGGATTCGTTTCTAATAACTTCTTTGCCCGCTCCAATCGAATATTTATCAAATAGCTAATAGGTGATGCTCCAGTTTCCTGTTTAAAAACCTTGGATATGTATACCGGACTTACATAAACATTCTGCGATATTTGATCCAGAGATATTTTTTCAGTGTAATGATTTTCAAGGTAGTCAATGGTTTGTTTAATAATATGGCTTTTCTTATGACTATAATACTGAAATGTCTCATTTCTGCGTGTAACCTCCGATTCATCTTTCAGGCGCAATATAGATAAAATAAATTGAGCCAGGTAAGAACGCATCATAAAATACTTCCCAACAGAATTCTGCTCATTTTCATCAAGCATCTTGTAACAAAGACTCAGCATGGATTGTCTGGCCTCGCCTTCTGTATGAATAATAGGTGTATCTTCGTAAAAGGAGATGTGATTATTTTCCATATTTAAAAGATGAAAGTCAGTAAGACCCAGAAATAGCAAGATTACACCTTCCTCGTCAATCAAAACTTCATTATGTAAAATGCGTGGGTTCAAGAAAATAATATCACCTGTTTCCCCAATTGAAAAATTGTGGTTTATTTCGAAACCGCATTTTCCAGAGAGAACAAAACAAATTTCCATACAGTCATGACGATGTGGCGTGCATTTTCCTCGTAAACTGCTGAATTTGTGTATATAAAGTAAGGTAGGATTAAAATCTCCATGGGATATATCAGATGCGCACATTTATAAGTCTCCCTCTAAATTTGTACTAGTACTTCCTTGCATAAATAGCTATATATAAGATACTACATCATTTATAGAAAAAAGTACATTCTATTTTTATTAAAAAGAATTATAATGTTCCATGGATCAGAAATAAAATCTTTTATTTTGCAGGAAAAGGGAGGAAATACTTATGACATCATTGAAATGGTTTTATTCATTTTTAAAGCCATATAAAAAACGCATGCTTTTAGGACTTGTTTTAGTTACGATTGTAGCAGCGTTGGCACTGGTGAATCCTTACATTTCTGGGATGCTAGTTGATGATGTAATAATAGGAAATAATAAGGACATACTTGGTATTCTTATATTATGTCTAATTCTTACAACACTATGCAGATCAGCAGTTCGTTTGAGCTATCTATCTATTTTCGAGAAAGTATCACAGAATGTTCTGTTTAATATGAGAAGTCACGTATACAGAAGACTTATGCAACAAGATTTTTCTTTTTACAATAAAAATAGAACGGGAGATTTAATGTCCAGACAGACGGGTGATATGGATGCGATACGGCATTTTGTATCCTATGTGATCTATTGTACCTATGAAAATACCCTTATGTTTGTATTTGCACTTATCATGGTTTTTTCTGTAAATGTAAAACTGGCCTGCTGTATGATTCTGATACTGCCATTTACAGCACTGAATACATATTGTCAAAGTAAAAGTGTAAAACCTGCTTTTGACAATATCAGACAACGATTTTCCAGCTTAAATTCATTTGCTCAGGAAAATATTAGTGGAAACCGGGTAATTAAGGCTTTTGCCAAAGAAGATTTCGAAATCGAAAAATTTCAAAAGGAAAACGGTGGGTATAAAGAGGCGGAACTGGCAGCAGCAAGAATCTGGGTGAAATATATACCTGTATTTGAATTCCTCTCTTCTATATTAGTTATCATTCTAATGCTGGTAGGCGGTTACATGGTAATTCAAGGAGAAATGACAATGGGAGCCTGGGTAACTGTGAATGGTTATCTGTGGATGTTAAATAACCCCCTTAGAGTTTTTGGCTGGTTAATTAACGATTACCAGAGATTTCGCACCTCAGCAGAGAAAATATATTATACAGTTTCACAGGAGCCAAATTTAAAAATGCTTTCAAAACCTTATACTAAGGAAAAATTCAATGGGGATGTAGAGTTTAGAAATGTATCCTACAAGGCGGATGATGAAGATATCATAAATGATGTGAGTTTTAAAGTGAAAAGTGGTCAGACGGTTGGAATTATTGGAGCTACAGGTTCTGGTAAATCGACCATTATGAATTTGGTATGCCGATTTTTTGATGCAACAGATGGTGCTGTTCTCATTGACAGAGTGAATGTAAAAAACTTAGAGTTGCATAATTTACGTGATAATATTGGGATTGCCATGCAGGATGTATTTCTTTTTTCAGATACCATAGAGGGAAATATTGCTTATGGAAAACCAGATTGTACATTAGAAGATGTGGTAAGAGTGGCAAAAATTGCCAATGCGGATGGATTTATTAGAGAGATGCCGGAAGGCTACGATACGATTGTAGGAGAACGCGGTATGGGACTTTCAGGCGGTCAGAAACAAAGAATATCTCTTGCGAGAGCACTTCTTAAAAACCCTTCTATCATAATTTTAGATGATACAACCTCAGCGGTTGATATGGATACAGAAACAAAGATACAAAATGCGCTTGATTCAAATGAAGATAATACAACGGTATTTATCATAGCCCACAGAATTTCTTCCATAAAAGATGCAGACTTGATATTAGTATTAGACCATGGCGTAATTCTTGAGCAGGGAACACATGAAAGTCTGCTTGAAAAGCAAGGGTACTATGCAGCTGTATTTAATCATCAATATGGAGAGTTTGATAAGTTTAAGCGAGAGGGGGTATTTTAAGATGGCAAGAAATAAGTATGATATAGATGAAGACTTAGAAACCAGGTTTGATGCAAACCAAATCAAAAGACTTGGCAGATATATTATACCCTATAAAAAAGATATGTTCATAGCCATGCTATTAATGATTAGCGCCAGTGCAGTCACCATGCTTACGCCTAAATTTCTCATGATAATCATGGATGATTACATACCGAATGGAAATATGAAGGGCATTGTTACATTAAGCGCAGTGACTATGGCCGCCACATTATATGTGGTTCTTAGTCTGCGGACAAAGATAAAGCTGACCATGAGAGTGGGGCAAAATGTAATCTATGATTTGAGAACGGATTTGTTTATACATTTACAAAAACTTCCATTCACTTATTATGACGACAGACCCCATGGCAAAATCCAGGTTCGCGTTGTAAATTATGTAAATAATTTAAGTGATTTGTTGTCAAATGGTATCATAAATACAATCACAGATTTATTCAGTCTTGTATTTATTATTATCTTTATGTTATCCATAAATATTTATTTAACTCTTATCTGTCTTTGCGGTCTGCCGATATTAACTGCCTTTGTTCTTTTTATAAAGAAAAAGCAAAGAGCGGCGTGGCAGAGGGCGAGTAACAAGCAATCCAACTTAAATGCCTATATAGCAGAGAGTATGAATGGAATCCGAGTCACCCAGTCATTTGTAAGAGAAGAAGAGAATACAGGTATATTTAATCATTTAAGTGAAAGTTATCGAAGTGCATGGTTAAGTGCCATAAAATACAACTTCCTAATCGGACCTGTTGTTGATAATATTTCTAATGTAACCACTGCATTCATTTACGTACTTGGAATTAGCTGGATGACAAGACAGATAAATGGTATTACGGTCGGTGTACTGATTGCATTTACCGGTTATATCGGTCGTTTTTGGTCGCCAATTACCACACTTGCAAACTTTTATAATTCACTCTTGACTGCAATATCCTATTTAGAGCGTATTTTTGAAACCATTGATGAGGCTGTTGAGGTAAAAGATGCCACGGGGGCAACTATCATGCCACCAATAAAGGGAGATGTTGAGTTCAAAAATGTATGTTTTAGCTATGAAGATGGAGTGCGAATACTGGATAATGTGAGCTTTAATGTAAATAGTGGGGAGTCATATGCGATTGTAGGTCCAACAGGAGCTGGTAAGTCTACGATAATAAATCTTCTAAGCAGGTTTTACAATTTAGATTCAGGAGTAGTATTAATAGACGGTATTGATATAGAATCTGTGACCATTAAATCTCTAAGGGAACAGATGGGGGTTATGCTTCAGGACAGTTTCATTTTCTCAGGAACCATTATTGACAATATAAAATATGGTAACCAGAACGCCACAGATGAACAAGTTATGGAAGCCGCAAGAATTGTCTGTGCCCATGAGTTCATCATGAGTTTGGAAGATGGTTATTACACGCAGGTAAATGAGAGGGGAAGTTCACTGTCAGCAGGTCAAAGACAGTTAATATCATTCGCAAGAGCATTACTGGCAGATCCTAAAATATTGATCTTAGATGAGGCCACTTCCAGCATAGATACGGAGACTGAGATAGCACTTCAAAAAGGATTAAATGGATTGCTTAAGGGTAGAACTTCATTTATCATAGCCCATAGATTGTCTACCATTAAAAACAGCTCCTGTATTATGTATATTAACCATGGTAATATTGTTGAAAAGGGAACACATGATGAGTTGTTGGATAAAAAAGGTCCTTATTATGAACTCTATATGGCTCAGTATAGTTTTTTGCATCAGAAGAAGAAAGCAAAGTAGTAGATATACAAACTATTTACAGAGTCTGGAGAACGCTTAATGCGTTCTCAGTTTTTGGTGTGTTCGGAGTGGGCACGCATTGGCTTATTCCTTGATCGTATCCAAATCATCCATATTAGTTTCATCAAAGTAATATTCTTTTTCGCTTGGATCGATTATAATTGGAAATATGGAAGCCACCGTTTAAAGTGCAGCGGGTGCTGAAACCGGGCAAGCGCAAGAAAACCTCAAGATAGCGAAGGAACCTTGTAACTCATTACGAATTATGCTATTATTTAAGGAAGAAATGAACAAAACATAACGAATCAAAACAGAATAATATTGAAAAAGGAAGGTTCTGGAGTGAGGAGGGAGACGATAGAAGAAATCGTAAAAGTATTATTATAATACTATAGTGTAGGTGAAGAGTATGGTAAGATGTAAGATTCCATATGGAATTAGCGATTATAAGGTAATCAAGGACGAACACTAGATCTAATTCAAAGATAAAATGGCTTATTTATGTAGTAGTGAAAGATAAAATTGTACATTTTGAGGAAGTAAAGCAATAGACAACGGAAACCGCTTGTAGTGCTCAAGTAATTGCAGTAAAGGGAGATTCTTATGAAGTGGAATAAATATACATTGAAGACAATAACTGAAGCAGAAGATTTAATTAGTGCGGCGATGATGGAAATTGGTATTGAGGGAATAGAGATAGAAGACAAGATTCCTCTTACAGAGGAAGATAAAAAGCAGATGTTTGTAGATATCATGCCGGAAACAGGTGATGACGATGGAGTGGCGTATATTAGTTTTTATCTGGATGTGGATGATAAAGCGGAGGGAATTTTAGAGCAGGTAGAGCAAGAACTTCAAGAATTAAGCGCTTTTACAGATATAGGTGACGGAACAATCGTATCATCAACTACAGAAGATTTGGACTGGATTAATAACTGGAAGCAGTATTTCAAACAATTCTATGTGGATGACATTTTAATCATTCCATCATGGGAAGAGGTAAGGGATGAGGATAAAGGAAAATTAATTATTCATATAGATCCCGGTACCGCATTTGGCACGGGGATGCACGAAACAACACAATTATGTATACGCCAGCTAAAGAAACATGTAAATAGCGATACCAGTATTTTAGATGTAGGATGCGGCAGCGGTATATTATCAATCATAGCCTTAAAATTTGGAGCCAAACATGCCGTTGGAACAGATTTAGATCCTTGCGCCATAAATGCAACGAATGAAAACAAAGAAGCGAACGATGTAAAAAACGAAGATTTTGAGATATTAATCGGAAATATTATTGATGATAAAGAAGTACAGTACAAAGTAGGATATGAATGCTATGATATAGTAGTTGCTAATATTCTGGCGGATGTATTGGTACCATTAACCACTGTCATAGTGAATCAATTGAAAACAGGCGGTTTTTACATCACCTCAGGCATTATAGATGATAAGGAAACAACTGTTGTTGAAGCGGTAAAGGCAGCAGGTTTGGAAATAGTGGAGGTAACTTACCAGGGAGAATGGGTATCTGTTACTGCCAGAAAGAATTAATGCAGGATAAGACATGAATCAATTTTTTGTAGAACCCAGTCAAATATCGGAGAATCATATTACCATATTAAGTACGGATGTAAATCATATTAAAAATGTACTTCGTATGAAAATAGGACAAACGGTAGCTATTAGCAATGGCATCGATAGAGAATATATTTGTAAAATAGCGCAAATAGAAAGGGACAGCGTAAATCTTTTGATTATTACAGAAACAGACAATGTATGCGAACTTCCATCCAAAATATACTTATTTCAAGGTTTACCTAAAAACGATAAAATGGAATTGATTATACAAAAGGCAGTAGAGCTTGGGGTCTATGAAATCATACCTGTTGCGACAAAAAGAGCAGTGGTAAAGCTGGATACGAATAAAGGGCAGTCTAAGCGAAAACGCTGGCAAGGGATTAGCGAAAGTGCTGCTAAGCAATCAAAACGTATTGTAATTCCCCGAATTACACAGGTCATGACATTTAAAGAGGCACTGGGTTACAGCGGACAGTTAGATATAAAATTGCTGCCTTATGAAAATAGAGAGGGAATGATAAGTACAAAACAGGCTATTCAGGATATAAAAGCCGGAGAATCCATAGGAGTCTTCATAGGACCGGAAGGCGGATTCGAAGTTAACGAAATAGAAATGGCCTCTACACTAGGATGGGCGCCTATTTCTTTAGGGAGTCGGATTTTAAGAACAGAAACAGCCGGATTAGCAGCATTATCCATTCTCATGTATCAATTGGAAATAAACTGTAGCAACGAATAGAGTAAAAAGGAATAGGAATTGCATTTATGAAATGATTGTGGCAAAATATGAGTATATATGATAAATAACAGATAGGGATAATACCGCAAGCTTGCTTGTGGTATGCAGGTGCATAAAATGGAAATATATTTAGATAATGCAGCAACAACTCAGTGTTCAGAAAAAGTCAAAGATGTCGTTATCCGGACAATGACAGAAGACTACGGCAATCCTTCCTCCAAACATCTAAAAGGTATACGGGCTGAAAAATACTTAAAGTTGGCATCGGAAACCATAGCCCAAATTTTAAAGGTCGGTGAAAAAGAGATTTATTACACTTCAGGAGGCACAGAATCTAACAACTGGGCGCTGATTGGTTCAGCGCTTGCTAATAGAAGACAAGGGAATCACATTATAACCACTACTATTGAGCATAAAGCAGTCATAAATCCGATAAAATTCCTTGAGGAACATGGATACCAAGTCACTTATATCGAACCCGATTCTTATGGTATTATAGATTTGAAACAATTAGAAGACGCAATCAGTCCGGAAACTATTTTGATTTCAGTTATGTTTGTGAATAATGAGATAGGGGCATTGCAGCCAATAGAAGAAATCGGCAGAATGATTCAACAAAAGAAGCCGAACACATTATTTCATGTGGATGCTATTCAGGCATTTGGTAAATACAGAATCTATCCTAAGAGAATAGGAGTTGATTTTTTATCCGTAAGCGGTCACAAGTTCCACGGTCCTAAGGGAGTGGGCTTTTTATACATAAATGAAAAAGCAAAAATTAAGCCGTTCATATTAGGGGGAGGACAGCAAAAAGGCATGCGTTCAGGCACAGATAATGTACCGGGAGTAGCAGGAATGGCAGTGGCCGCAGCCC
>Ga0153997_1000044_pt1 | contig 40220 bp, 28 predicted proteins | sample TSNC081MetaG_FD_104750 | JGI IMG/M metagenome (GOLD analysis project Ga0153997, IMG submission 104750) | Attine ant fungus gardens microbial communities from North Carolina, USA - TSNC081 MetaG | ecosystem: Host-associated > Fungi > Mycelium > Unclassified | place: USA: North Carolina, Lumber...
ACCGGTACGCCAACATCAACTCCACCATCCGGCCATAGCTTTGTACCCCGTCGCTCTGGCTGTTTGCCTTTAAATATGTATCATTAATCTGGGTAGCCACCTCCGCCACCGGCCCGTCATACTGCCGCCAGAACCAGGAGCTGTACACCAGATCCAGAATCGCCGTATCACAGAGCGTATCCCGGATTTCCCGGTAGCGGTCTGCATCCATCCGGCTTAAGGCATTACCCGCATAAATAAACCCCATCAAATAACCACTATAACGGAATTCCGGAGAATCAGAGCCGATACAGGCCAGCCAGGCAATAAAATTCGCCTCGTCCTCCCGCATAAACCCCTTCAAATGAGACAACTCATGGCACAAGGTAAGCGGCAGCTCTGCCGCGGGAATATCCCTGTTATAATTCGCTTCGATTGAAAAAGGAGAATAAATACCCGAGATCTGCTGATAAGACAGAATATCCGAGATCCAAATAGGCTTAGGCTCCGGATAGAAACCTGCCAGCAGCTCGTACTCTCCTCCCAGCACCTCCATAGCATCCACTGCGGTCTCCTGAACAGCCCCTGACAGTTCACATCTTCCGTCTCCATCCACCTGAATTTCAGCCGCTTCCCGATTCACCGCCTCCACCATGGCCAGGCACAGCTGCTCCAGCTCTTCCTTCGAATAAGCGGCCACTGTCAGCCCAATGGCCTCCGAAATCGTCTCTCTCTGATAATTAATGCCCCCAAAAAGCATAAAACCCAAAAACAGCCCGCCAAAAATCCCCAGCAGCATACGTAAAGCCGCCATAACACAATCCCGCCGACTCCAAAAGTTCCGTATCAGACGCGCTAACCCTCTGACCAAACAAACCATAAGAAAAAGAAGCAGCCCATAAAGGCAGAACTCCACCACCGAAAAAGGAAATATCCCCATCAAACGTCCCACCGTATTAACAAAAAGCGGATAAATCACACGAGCATACCAACTGGCAAATCCCCCGCTCATTCGAGACACAAGCAGCAGAAGCAATGCCAGTACCCACACGATCAAAATTATCACCCAGGATCTTTTCTTACCCATCCGCGTTCCCCACTATGTAAAGAATTTCATAACTGCTGTACCACAATTCTCATTTATTATGATGTCGGGGTCAAAAGGTATTTTGACCCCTGATACCCACGGATTGCTACACACTTTGTGCTCCCGCAATCCTGAAAACATTCGAAATCCGCCCTATTCGGGCTACTTTCTCATGTTTAGCGGGTCCCAAAGCCATGCTTTTTCATGCAAGCATGAAACGCATGACCTTTTGACCCTGGTATCATTATATCATATCCGGAGATGTATTTGAAAAAAAATCAAAACCTCTGCTGTCATTATATGGATGTCTTTACAATCCGCCCGCATACCAAAAATGTCCATTCCGGCATCACTCAAGATGATCCCAAAATGGACATTTTACCAACTCTCACAACCATCAAGCCGAAAAATACTCTTCTCCCAGCTTCTCAAAAAACGGCAGCGAATTCACGATCGTCTCATAAGAAACACAATACGCAAGGCGCACATACCCCGGGCAGGCAAAGGAACTGCCGGGTACGATCAGGATATTGTACTCCTTCGCCCTTTTACAGAACTCCTTCTCATCCTCCGTAGGAGACTTCACAAACAGGTAAAACGCACCCTCCGGCTTAATACACGAAAACCCAGCCTTCACCAGCCCCTCATACAAAGTGTTCCGGTTCCGCTCATAATAAGATACATCCGTCTGGGCATCCATACACCGGCCAATCACTCTCTGGATCAGCGAGGGCGCATTCACCGCGCCACTGATCCGGTTCGCAATCGAAGCCGCCGTAATTACCGTCTCGCTGTCTTCCAGTTCGTCGGGAATCACCAGATAACCAATCCGCTCTCCCGGCAGAGACAACGATTTACTGTAAGAATACGCTACGATCGTATTGTTATAATATTTCGTCACATAAGGGACAAAAGCACCATCATACGCCAGCTCCCGGTAAGGCTCGTCGGAGATCAGGAAAATCACCGTTTCAAATTCCTTCTGCTTGCGGTTCAGAATCTCCGCAATGGTCCGGATGGTCTGCTCCGAATAAATCACACCCGTGGGGTTATGAGGGGAATTAATGATGACAGCCCGCGTCTTCGCCGTAATCTTCTCCTCAAACTCCTTAAGATTCGGCTGGAAGGTCTCCGTATTGGGTGAGATCACCACCAGCTTTCCATCGTAATTATTCACATAAGCACCATACTCCACAAAGTAAGGCGCAAAGGTAATCACCTCTTCGCCGGGATTCAATATAGTCTTCAAAGCCACATTTAATCCACTGGCAGCCCCCACAGTCATCAGAAGATTATTTGCCGCAAAAGCCGTGCCGAAGCGGCGATTCAAAGAATCGGCGATCACTGCCCGTACATCCTCAAACCCGGCATTGCTCATATATCCATGTACCATGGTGGATTCTTCTTCATTTAAAATGTCGATAATGGCTTGCTTCACTTCCGGCGGTGCCGGCACATTGGGGTTCCCAATGCTGAAATCATAGACCTTATCCTCTCCGTAGATTGCTTTTAAACGGCCGCCCTCTTCAAACATCGCGCGGATAGCCGAGTTATTTTGCAGCAATGGTTTCATTTTATCCGAGATCATTCGATAATGCCTCCTGTGTCTTTCTGCTCTCCAAAGGGACTCCTGCCTCCTGCGCCTGCATCAGACTGCATCCATGCCGCTCTGCAGTGCCCTCAGATTAATTTCTACAAACTGCGGTTTCACTGTACTGCGTACAATGCTCTCCCAGTCAATTTTCGTCAGTTCCATAATTTTAATAATCGTTCCTAAAAGAATGATGTTGGCCACCTTCGCATTTCCCAGCCCATTCGCCAGCTCTGCCGCGTTTATTACCTTAGCGGACACATGCTTCCGGATCTCTTCCAGAATATCCGGCGCATAAGTCTCATCACCGGTAATTACCGGAATGGAAGGGATTTCGAAATCATTCACTACCGCGGTACCATCCTTCTTCAAGAACCCGATATACCGTAGCGCCTCCATTTTCTCAAAAGCCACCAGCATATCCGCGCCGCCCTCATTGATAACGGGGGACGCCACGCTTTCTCCATAGCGTACCTGGGAGGAAACGCTGCCTCCCCGCTGGGACATCCCGTGGATCTCACTCATCTTCACATCATAACCGGCCTCCATTAAGCCGGCGGTAAGAATCTTGCTCGCCAGGATCGTGCCCTGACCGCCTACGCCTACCAGGAGAATACTCTTCGTCATTTTACTGTTCCTCCCTCTCAATTGCTCCGATCGAACAGGCCTGCTCACATACACTGCAGCCTACACAGGAAGTACGGTCAATCCGTACCTGCGGCATATCCCGTCCTACGCTGAGGGCAGGGCAGCCCGTCTCCAGGCAGATTTTACAGCCAATACAGATATCAGGATCCACATGGCATTTGCCCTGGAACATTCCTTCGAACTCCTGCTTGTCGGCCTCCGAGAACTTCTTCAGCACACAGGGATAGCGGGTAATGATTACAGAAGGCTCATTCAGAGCCAGACAGTAATCCAGTGCTTCGTTGACCTGGTCCAGCTGGTTCGGGTCAATCACACGGATATGCTTTACTCCCAGAGAGCGCACTAATGTCTCTATATCAATAATATTCGTCGGCTCACCCATGGCGTCAAAGCCAGTGCCCGGATTCTCCTGATGGCCGGTCATACCGGTAATCCGGTTATCTAAAATAACGCTGATGGTATTACTCTGGTTGTACACCGTATTAATCAAAGAATTAATTCCCGTGTGAAAGAAAGTCGAATCTCCCAGCACGGCTACCACACGCTTACCGCTGTCACCCATATTGAAGACCGTTTGCGCACCGTGTCCCAAGCTAAAGCTGGCTCCCATGCAGAGCGCGGAATGCAGCGCCTGATAGGGCTTCGAGGAAGCCAGAGTATAGCAGCCGATGTCACCGCTGATCATCAGATTCTTCCGGTCACTTAAGGTATAGAAGAAACCTCTGTGAGGACATCCGGCACACAGGGTCGGAGGACGCGAAATGATCTTGCTGGTATCATAATCGATCGTCTCTTCCCCCTGTCCCTGGATCGCACGCCGGATCACATCCGGGGTCATTTCGCCATAGGGCGGGAAGAAATTATTACCCAGGCAGTCAAAGCCCAGCACACGGACTGCTTCCTCCAGATAAGGGTCCGTCTCTTCAATCACGTAAATCGTATCCATTTGCTCACAGAAGGACCGGATTTTCTTCATCGGAAGAGGATAGGTAAATCCAAGCTTCAGGTAAGACACACTGTCGCCAAATACCTCTTTTGCATAGTGGTAACAGATACCGGAGGCAATAACACCGGTCTTCCCCGGATGCATCTCCACCCGGTTCAGCTCCGTACTCTCCGAGAATTCCGTAAGCTTCCGGATACGGTCCTCCAGCTTTACTCTGAGTCTGCGGGCCACAGCCGGTACACAGACGTATTTTCCATTGTCAGGCTCCCAGTCTTTCAGCGGGACCTCCCGGCGCTCTCCCAGCTCCACAACGGATTTGGAATGACAGACGCGGGTCGTCATCCGAAAAAGAATCGGTGTATTATAAGCCTCACTGATCTCGTAGGCCTTTACAATCATATCCTTACATTCCTGGCTGTCTGCCGGCTCCAGCATGGGAACCTTGGCGAACTTTGCGTAATTGCGGTTGTCCTGCTCATTCTGTGAAGAAAACATGCCCGGCTCATCCGCCGTCACAATCACATTACCGCCGTTAACACCCATATATACCCAGGTCAGCAGCGGATCCGCCGCGACATTCAAACCCACGTGCTTCATGCTGGCGATACTGCGGCTGCCGGCAACCGCTGCTCCGATCGCCGCCTCCAGCGCCACCTTCTCATTGGTCGCCCACTCTGAACGTATTTCTCTATAGGTGGACATATTTTCCAGGATCTCCGTACTGGGCGTTCCCGGATATGCAGACGCAAAACGGACTCCTGCCTCATAGGCACCTCTTGCAACTGCTTCATCCCCTGTCATTAACTGTTTCATGCAAATCCTCCGGTAAAAGTTTTTGTAAAACTCAATTACCTTTCATTCTATCAAAAAAAATCGGCGCTAACAAGTGGTTTCGTCCGCCTTTTCCAAAAACCGGATGACTAGCTCCAGATCTTCCGCTGTGGTTACTTTTATGTTCGTATAATCTCCCTCCAGCAGCTTTACCGGCTGACCGGCTGCCTCCAGCAGCATACAGTCATCGGTAATTTCCGGATTGTCCCGGTGGGCCTCATGGGCAGCCAGCAGAATATCCCGGTGGAAGCACTGAGGGGTCTGGATCAGCCAGGTGTTTGCACGCCTGGTCGTCTTCATTACCTGTCCCCGGTCATCGGTCAGCTTTACCGTATCCTTCGAGGGTACGGCAATTGAGACACCCGGCCATTCCTCCATGGCTTCCAGACAGGCAGTAATATAAAGAGGCCGGATCAGCGGACGGGCGCTGTCATGGATCAGTACAAACTGCCCGTGGCTGGCTAAAAGTCCGTGGTATACCGATTCCTGACGCGTAGCGCCGCCGGCGGTGTAGATCACCGGTTTCCTGCCATTCCACTCTTCCGCCATCTCCCGTTCCTCCGGCTTCACCACTAACACCAGCTCATCGACCAAAGGATGGGCATCCAGCACCTCCAGACTGTACTGCAGCATCGGCTTGCCGCCGGCCTCCCGGTACACCTTATTCAGCCCGCCGCCAAAGCGGGTGCCGCTGCCTCCGGCCAGCAGGATCGCCGTCACCATTTTATCCTGAAACATTGTAATTCGGCCCTCCCAAAACTTCTCTTTATTCTCGCTGCCGGCCTGATAATTATAACATACTCTGCTTTCTGGCAATATAGGTTCCGGTCAGAGGTTTTACGATCCCCCCATTTTCCATTACCTTCGTTCCCCGCAGGTAGACCGTTTCAATCCGCCCCTTAACTTTCTTACCCTCAAAGGGTGCATAGTCCACATTCTGCAGCTGCTGCTCTGCCCGGATCCGGCCTTCAAACTGCGGATCTAAAATTACCAGGTCCGCATCGCTTCCCGGTGCAATTACACCCTTCCTGGGATACATTCCATACAGCCTGGCGGGATTCTCTGCCAAAAGCCGGCACATCTGCTCCAGCGTAATCCGATTTTCCTTTACTCCATAAGTATACAGCAAAATCGCTCTGGTTTCTACCCCCGGCATTCCGCCCGGAATTTTTGTAAAATCCTGAAGTCCCAGTTCCTTCTGTTTTAGGGTGAAGCTGCAATGATCGGTGGCAATCGTCTGAATCTCATTACGGGCCACCGCCTTCCAGAGGCTCTCCTGATCCTCCGGTTTTCGCAAAGGCGGCGCAATCACATAACGGGCGCCTTCAAAGTCCGGCAGATAATACACAGAATCCTCCATCAAAAGATACTGAGGACAGGTCTCCGCATAGACTGTCTGGCCCTGTTCTCTGGCTTCTTTAATATTCCAAAGTGCCTGCCGGTTCGTCAAATGTACTATAATCACCGGTGTATCCGCCAGCTTTGCAATCGTCAATAAGCGGGAAACCGCTTCTGCTTCCAGACAGGCAGGACGGGTCTCCGGATGACAGGCGACCCGGTTCTCCTTCGCTGCCCGCTTCTCCTCCACCAGTGCCTTAATTACATCGCTATTCTCGCAATGCACACCAGCAATTCCTCCCACCTCGCGAATCCGCTTCAATGCCTGATACAAGGCATGGTCGTTCAGCATCATCGCGTCGTAGGTCATATACAGCTTAAAGGTGGAAATACCCGCCTCCAGCATTTTAGGCAGATCTCTGCTGGTCTGCTCATTCCAATCGGAAATAGCCATATGGAAGGCATAGTCACAGGAGGACTTATCGTCTGCCTTTTTGTGCCAGTTCACAAGAGCCTCCTCCAGGGTCTCTCCTCTATTCTGTGTCGCAAAATCAATAACAGTAGTAGTACCTCCTGCCAGAGCAGCCTGGGTTCCCGTATAAAAATCATCTGCGGTTACCGTTCCGGCCACTTCCAGGTCAAAATGCGTATGGGCATCAATGAACCCCGGGAAGACCAGTTTTCCCGTCAGATCAATTGTGGCTTCCGCATGGTCATTCAGCTCCGGTGCCACTTTCAGAATTTTTTCTCCCTCTATCAGGATATCGGCATTCTTGCAGGACCTGCCCGATACTACCGACGCATTTTTAAACAGGATTTTCATGGGTTTTTCTCTCCTTTTCATTACGCCGACAGCCCCCTGATGAAGGGGGCTGAAGTAAGTTATGGTGCCAAGGAGAAAAGGAGAATGTGGGGTCGAGTACTACTTTCTCCCTGGCGTAAACCTCTTTTATATCAGCCGGCTCGCGGCATCCATAACGAATCAAGCATTTCTTATGCTAACAAATAGTCATAGTCCCGGATCACTGCCAGCATCAGCTGACCCAATCCATCCGGAAGCTCTCCGTCCGGCTCACCGGCCTTAACGGTAAGCGTATTTCCCAAATACCGTACCAAACACTCGGCCGTATCGCGATTGATTACCGTAAAGCCCTGATTCTCACTATAGTGGAAGTCTGCTTCGTTTGCAAACAGGGTAAATTTATCCAAATAGGGAGAACTGCTGTAAGGGCAGAAGCTCTTGCAGTTACCGCACTCGTTACACATATAATCCACATGCACGATCTGATGCTTCTCTAATCCCGGTACCGCAATTGCCAGATTGGCGCGGTTCGGACATACCTCCTTACAATTCTCGCAGATTTCTCCGCAGGTCAGGCAGCGCTTTGCCTCGTGTACAGGATCTGCCGTCTTCAGAATACCACGGCGGGAATAAATCGTTTCCTCACCTGCCACCGAATCAAAATCCTGTGCCAATTCCCGGCCAATAATCGCTTCCGCTGCCGCTCTGGCATCGCGGATTCCCTTCACTACGGTAGAAGGCCCCTGCCATGCATCGCCTACCACATAGACACCGGGCACTCCGGTCTCATAGGTCTTCGCATCGGTCAATGCCTTGCCCCGGCTGTCCACCGCGATTCCATTCGCATTATAGAAATCGGTATCTACCCTTTCTCCCACAGATGCAATCACCAGGTCTGCGGGAATCTCTACTGTCTCTGGGATCTCCACCACACTGCGTCTTCCGCTGGCATCGTAATCACTCAATACCGTCTTCCGGCAAACCAGAATATTGTCCTTTAAGGTTACCGGTGCTAAAAGTTCCTGGAAGATCACGCCATCCTCTAAAGCCATTACCAATTCTTCCTGGTCTGCCGGCATATATCTCTTGGTTCTGCGGTATACCAGATAAACATTTTCGACTCCGGCATTGTGCTTCGCTGCCCGGGCCGTATCCATAGCGGTGTTACCGCCGCCGATTACCACTACATTCTTACCTGCGGCGACCTTGCCGCCAGTCTTTTTGAACTCAGCCAGGAAATCCAGCGCATTCATGCTGCCGCCTTCTTCCAGCTTTAAGATGCCCGGCTCCGAAGCACCGATTGCGACTACCACATGGGTATAGCCCTGGGACTTCAGTTCTGCAATATCCTTTACCTCTGTATTACAACGGATTTCCACTCCCATTGCCCTTACCAGCGCAATATCCTTATCAATGGCTTCCGAGCGGATACGGAACTCCGGAATTACATAACGGATCACACCGCCTGCTTCGGCTGCCTTTTCAAAAATCGTTACGGCCGCGCCGCCTCTGGCCAGAAAATACGCGGCTGCCAAACCAGCCGGTCCGCCTCCGATAACGGCCACTTTATGATCGGTACTTATTTCCGGCTTCTGCCGGTTTTTCATCAGTGCATCATAGCCCATATAGGCACATTCCAATTTAACACTGCGGATTGCAATGGACTCTTCATAGAAATTGCGGGTACATTGTCCCTGACAATAATGAGCACAAATCGTGCCGGTAATAAAGGGCAGAGGATTCTTCTCTGTGATCACCTTCATTGCCTCTTCATATTTTCCAGCCTCTGCCAGCTGCAGATAGGTCGTTACATCCTGGTGGATCGGACATCCTTCCTTACAAGGGGACATAAAGCAGTCCAGCAGCGGAACCTTCTCCTCTCCTTTGTAAGAGGGAAGCGGCTTTACATCCTTTACATGGAAACGATTCGTCTTTGCCTCCTCCGCCAGCTTCGCTACTGCCGCCGGGTTTACTCCGTTGAAATTCTTTTCCCCTACTGTTTCTACCAGCTCCGTAATTTGCTTACAACGCTGATATCCGCCTGGCTTCAGCAGAGTGGTCGCCACGGTTACCGGCCAGATTCCTGCCGCCACAATACCTTCGATATTATACGCATCGGCACCGCCGGAATAGGAAATCCGTAACTCTCCGTCAAATTCCTGTGCCAGTCTGGCTGCCAGCGCAATGGACAGGGGATACAACGACTTACCGGACATGTACATCTCTTCGCTAGGCAGCTCCTGCTGCTTCACATCGACCGGGAAGGTATTCGTAATTTTCACACCGAATTCCAGTCCCTTCTGACTGCAAAGAGCCGTTAAGCGGCGGAGCATCGGCACAGCGTCGCTGTACTGAAGGTCGTCCAGGAAATGGAAATCACCAAAAGCGATGTAGTCATAACCCATTTCATCCAATGTTTTACGGGCAAATTCATAGCCCAGCAAAGTCGGGTTACATTTGATAAAGGTATTCAATCCTTTTTCTTCAATTAAGTAAGTAGCAATTCTCTCAATTTCCTGAGGAGGACATCCATGAAGAGTGGACAGCGTTACGGAATTGCAGACTTCTGCCGGAATGGCTTCAACATCCTCCGCCGTAACCTTTTGGAAGAGTCCTGTATTCTGCAGCAGCCAGCTCTTGCATTCCTGAAAAACCGCTGTTCCCGAAGCATTCTTCATGCCCTCAATAAACTGGTCCATCTTGGGCTGCTTAATTCCTTCCAGGTCGTATCCTACGCTCATATTGAACTGGAAGCCATCCGCGCTGCCAAGATCGTATTCCTTGGCAATTATATGCAGAATGAACCAAGCCTTAATATATTCATCCATAGCTTCCGGAACCCGCAACTCCGTAGACCATTCGCAGTTATAGCATTCGTCATCCGCCTTGATACAGGGCTTGCTCACCGGAAGGTCTTCCCCATCCAGCATTTGTACGGTCTTCAGCTCGAAGAAACGGCTTCCTGCATAGTAGGCGGCTACAATATTCTGTGTCAGCTGGGTATGCGGACCTGCCGCCGGACCAATTGGTGTCTCCAGAGACCGTCCAAAAATCATCCGCATATTCTCGGATTTGGCAATATAAGGCCTTTGCAGGCCAAAGACGGTGCCTTGTTCGTCATGCTCCTTTATAATCCAGGTTACCAGCTGGGAAAAGGGAATAGGTGTCATGCGGTCGCTCATATGTATTTCCTCCTGTTTAAGAATTAATCGAATCCCACAGCTGCTCGGAAGAACGGCGGCACTCCGCCATCGCCTTCTCTTCATCAATAACCGTCAGTTCACGGTCCTTCATCAGAACCTTACCGTTACATACCGTCGTCACAACACTGCGGCCTGTCATGCCAAACAGAATATGGCCGTTTACATTGCCTGCATGCATTGGTGTCAGAGGATCATAATCTGTTACAATCACATCTGCGGCCGCCCCCTCCTTTAAGACTCCCAAGGGCTTCTTAAAATACCGGGCTGCAATCCGGGCATTTCCATTAAACAGCATTTCGGGCACCTCACCCCAGGCAGCATTGGCATTGCAAAGATGATGCTTGTGCAATATGTTTGCCACCTTAAAGGACTCCGTCATATCATGGGTGTATCCATCCGTTCCAAGTCCCGTCAGCACACCTGTATGGAAAATTTCCATAGTCGGCGGGCAGCCGCAGGCATTTCCCATATTGGATTCCGGGTTATGTACCACCATGGTGTCGGTTTCTTTCAAAAGCTCCATCTCGTGCCGGTTTACATAGATGCAATGGGCCGTAATCGTCTTAGGTCCTAGAACGTTACAATCCATCAAACGGTCCACAATCCGCTTGCCATAAGTCTTCAGGCAGTGGTGCAGATCCTCAATACCCTCGGCAACATGAATATGATACCCGACTTCATCCGGCTTATGTTCCGCACACAGCGCCATGGTCTCGTCCGAAATCGTAAAAGATGCATGAAGTCCCATCATACCGGCAATCATGTCCGTATCGTCTGCCAGTGCATGGCGGATAAACCGTTCATTCTCCAGTACCGATGCCCTAGCCTTCTCCTGACCGTCTCTGTCCGATACCTCATAGCAAAGGCAGGTGCGAACCCCCAGCTCCCTGGCTGCCTGCTCAATGGCAGAAAGAGAGTCCGGAATTTCGCCAAAGCTTGCATGATGATCAAAAACTGTCGTGACACCATTTTTGATCGAATCAATATAAGTGGCGACCGCACTCTGATACGTCCTCTCATTATTTAAATGGCGGTCAATCGTCCACCACATGCCATCCAGAATATCAAGAAAGCCGTCGGGGTTATATCCATTAATAGAGAGACCTCTGGCCATTGCACTGTAAATATGTTCATGGGTATTGATAAATGCAGGCATAATTACGCCGCCCTTTGCGTCAACAAACTCCGCATCAGGGTACGCGCTTTTGATCTCGGAAGTTGTGCCGACCCTACAAATCACCGTTCCGTCAATCGCTACGGCACCGTCCTCCAAGAAAGGATTCTTATCATCTCGTGTAATCATCCTACCGTGACCAATAATCAGCATATACTCGTCTCCTTTTCTAATTATCTTGAATTGTTTAACACTACGGCTTCTTTAACTGTCTATTTATGAGTAGCATATCACGATTTTCCATGGATTTCAAGTTAAAAAACAAAAAAATTTAGCAAAGCTAAAATTTTTTTTGGAAAGGTATTGATCTTTTTTTATATTATGATATGATATAGGAACAAAGATTCAAATTTTTTTCCTGTTCGGCAAAAATCCGCAAGTCACACCCACGAAGCTAACTACTCCGGATCTATGCCGACCGATTTGGTGCATCATTTCGGCCTCACCCCTGGAAAAAAATTTTCGCGAAAGGAATCCGAATGGTATATGAACAACTCATTGGAACTACTTAAGCAGGTTGCTCATGGTCTTGCGATCCAATTTGGACGGGACTGTGAGGTTGTGATTCACGATTTAAAACGAAATGATCTGGACACTTCCGTCGTCTACATTGAAAATGGCCATGTGACTAACCGAAGCATTGGCGCCGGCCCTTCTTCCGTGGTACTGGCGACAAAGCTTAAAAATCCGGATCAGCTTAGTGACCATCTCGGCTATCTCACCCGAACAGCCGAAGGGAAAATCCTGAAATCCAGCACAATGTATATACGGGGCGCCGGCCGCAGTATTGATTACATTCTTTCCATCAATTATGATATTACCGGCCTGATGGCCTCAAGTGCATCCCTACAGGCTCTGGTAAGTCCCGAGCCCGCGGATCAGGACGAAGAGCCTGCCAAAATCACCCACAACGTGAACGATTTGCTGGACAGCTTAATCGAGCAATCGGTCGCACTTGTTGGCAAGCCCGTCCCCTTGATGAGTAAGGATGACAAGGTAGCCGCTATTCGCTTTTTGAATGACACCGGTGCATTTTTGATCACCAAATCCGGAGACAAGGTGTCCCAGTATTTTGGAATCTCCAAATATACTCTGTACAGTTATATTGGCGAAAGCAAAGAATGAGGAATTCATAAAAGGAAAAGACCGGCGGCCGCCGGTCTTTTCCTTTTATGATGATCTTTTGACCTCTGATACCTACGGATTGCTACGCACTTTGTGCTCCCGCAATCCTGGTATCATTTCAATTTGTGAATAAAAATGCCGCTGCGAAGCTTTGGCTCAAACCAGGTAGACTTCGGCGGCATAATGCTGCCGGAATCCGCAATACTCATCAGGTCGGCCGTCGTGGTAGGATACATGGCAAAAGCCGCTGCCATTCCCCCGTCTACCAAACGTTCCAGTTCCTCCAGACCTCGAATCCCTCCGATAAAGTCGACTCTCTTATCCGTACGCGGATCATGAATGTCCAAAATTCCGCTCAGGACATTCTCCTGCAAAATGGAGACATCCAGACGCCCTACCGGATCCTCTTCCGAGAAGGTTCCCGGCTTCGCCTTCAGCGCGTACCATTTTCCGCCCAGGTACATGCCAACCGTATGCTTCTCCTGCGGCTTGCACCGGCCATTCGAAGGCGCTATTTCAAAAAACGCAGAAATTTTATCCATAAATTCCTCAGCAGAATTTCCGCTCAGATCCTTCACTACCCGGTTATAATCCCAGATGCTTAACTGATCATCCGGAAACAGTACGGACAGGAAGAAGTTAAACTCCTCCTCTCCTGTATAACCCGGATTCTGCTCTCTGCGGCGGATTCCCACCTTTACGGCAGATGCCGCACGGTGATGTCCATCTGCAATGTAGAGATCCGGAATGGCCGCAAATGCATCCTGGAATGCCTGGATCGTTTCTTCACAGTCAATAACCCAAACCGTATGTCCAATGCTGTCTTCCGATACAAAGTCATACAGCGGGGCATGCTCCTCCATCCAGACTTCCATTCTGGCAGTAATTCCCGGCTGGGCCCGATACGTCAGGAAGATCGGCCCCGTATTCGCGTCGCAGGTATCCACGTGGTGAATCCGGTCTGCTTCCTTATCCGCACGGGTCAGCTCATGCTTCTTAATCCGGTTATTCAGATAATCATCAATCGACGTACAGCCTACCAGACCGGCCTGGGCTCTCCCGTCCATGATCTGGCGGTAGATATAGAAGCACGGCTTCTCATCCTGGAGATAGGTCCCGTTCTCCTGCATCTTCTTAAGATTAGAAGCTGCCTTCTCATAGACCTGCTCGTTATAAATATTCATGGAAGGGTCCAGATCAATCTCTGCCTTATCCACATGTAAAAAGGAATAAGGATTTTCCTTAACCATTTCTCTGGCTTCCTCACTGTTCATTACATCATAGGGAAGCGCCGCCACTTTCCCGACCAGCTCTGTAGCCGGCCGTACTGCGGAAAAAGGTCTCATCACTGCCATAAAAATCTCATCCTCCTTATTATTGGCCGAATGGCCATTGGTTATACCCGAAGGGTACTCCTTATTATTGGCCGAATGGCCATCGGTTATACCCGAAGGGTGCTCCTTATTATTGGCCGAATGGCCATCGGTTATCTCGGTCCGCCAGACTTCCGGAAAGCTTCCAGCAGCTGGTTCATTTCCGGTTCAATTGTCAGCGGTTCACCTGCTGCCTTCATGGCATTGGCTACGTCCTTCAGGCCGCTTCCGGTCACTACACTCACGACTGCAGCGTCGGCCGGAATCAGTTTCAATTCCGCTGCTTTCTTCAGACCGGCTGTTCCCGCGGCCCCCGCGGGCTCCGCAAACACACCGCAGCCGGTACCCAGTAAACGCATAGCCGCCAGTATCTCCTCGTCCGAAACATTCACAACCACACCATTTGATTCGCGGATTGCATGCAGTGCTTTATCCGCATTTCGGGGTACGCCTACTGCAATACTGTCGGCCAGGGTATTTTCCGCCATCGCCTCCCAAGCCTTACCTGTCTCGATTGCCCGGTTCAGCGGGCAGCAGCCTTCTGCCTGTACACTGATCAGGCGGGGCAGCCGGTCAATCATTCCAGCGGCATATAGGTCTTTAAAACCCTTCCATGCACCGGCTATTGTACAGCCGTCTCCTACGGAAATGGCTATATAATCCGTCATTTTCCAGCGCAGCTGCTCTGCAATTTCCAGCGCCACCGTCTTTTTCCCTTCCATTAGGTAGGGATTGATGGCAGCGTTCCGGTTATACCAGCCCCAGCGGTCAATCGCCTCTGCGGACAGACGGAAGGTCTCCTCGTAGGAGCCTTTGACGCTGATAACATTTGCGCCGAAAATCATCAGCTGGGATACCTTTCCCTTTGGGGCGCGCTCCGGCACAAAGATATACGTCTTCAGTCCGGCCGCCGCCGCATTTCCCGCCAGGGAAGAGGCAGCATTACCCGTAGAGGAACAGGCAATTGTATCGGCTCCTGCTTCCTGCGCCTTTACGACCGCCATTGCAGAAGCCCGGTCCTTTAAGCTTGCGGTAGGGTTAATCCCGTCATCCTTAATATAAAGCTTAGCAATCCCCATTTGCTCTGCCAGATGGGGGACTTCATAAAAGGGAGAGCCTCCTACCCTTAACTTCCGGCATGAGCTCTCCGGCGTTACCGGGAGAAACTCCCGGTAACGCCACATGGTTCCCTCTCTGCGGCCAGACATAATCGCATGGGATACATTCGCCTTAATATAATGATAATCATATTGGATATCCAGCATCCCGCCGCATTTGCGGCAAGTGGTAATTCCGGGAAGCGCCTCATGCTCTTCGCCGCAGCGGATACAAACGGCGGATATTACATTCTTCATATCTCTCATCCCCTCTTCTCGTCTCTTATAAGGAATCCAGAACACCGGCTCTCTCATTAAACTCGTCAATTAGGCGGTCTACCTCCGGCGCCTGCTTGCGAACAGCTTCCCAGGTATGTTCGGTGTCATACCAGAGGGCATCCAGCTCTTCCACGCTGCGTCCCTGCTGCTCTACCCAGGTATAGTACTTCAGGTTATGGATACGCTTGCGGCTCTGATAAGTCAACTCTTCCATGTTATCCGTCTTAATGGAACGGATATGGGTATGATAATCCAGAGCAGCCATAGTGGCGGTGTAAACGCCGGTCTCGTCCACCAGCTCCTGAATGCGGGAACCGTACATAGCGGCAGAGTCGGTCATAACCGTAGCAATGACATCCTTCTCCGTCATTTCATAGTATTTTGCCATCTTAATGGCACACAGCATGTTTGCAATACCGGAAATACCAAAGTAGCTCAGAAGGTCAATGAATTCCGGCGCCACACCTGCTTCCTTCACCAGGTACTCCTGTCCCAGAGGTTCGTTAAAGAAGCGGATCAGGCGCTGGCTGTCCTCATCGTCAATGGCAAATACCAAGTCTGTGCTCTTCACATTATGAATCCAGGGTACGTGTTTGTCGCCAATACCCTCGATCCGGTGTCCGCCAAACCCGTTATTTAACAGCGTCGGGCACTGCAGGGCTTCGCCTACGCCAAGCTTCGCCGCAGGATATTTTTCCTTCAGGTAATCGCCGGAAGCCATGGTTCCCGCAGAACCAGAAGTAAATACCGCACCGGCAAACCGGTCGCCCTCTGCCTTCATCTCCTCGAAGGCATCTGCAATCGCACCGCCGGTTACATTATAATGCCACAGGTAATTCCCCATCTCTTCAAACTGGTTAAAGATCAGGACATCTTCTCTCGTGGTACGCAGCTCCCAGGTCTTATCAAAGATTTCTTTTACGTTGCTCTCACAGCCCGGAGTCGCAATTACTTCTCCGGCAATCTGGGACAGCCACTCGAAACGCTCGCGACTCATCTCAGCCGGCAGGATCGCAATGGAATCGCAAGCCAGGAGCTTTGAGTTAAAAGCACCGCCGCGGCAGTAATTGCCTGTGGAGGGCCAAACAGCCTTATGATAAGCTGCGTCAAACTGTCCGGTGATCAGTCGCGGTGCCAGACAGCCAAAGGAAGCGCCTACCTTATGGCAGCCGGTAGGGAACCACTTCCCGACCATGCAGATGATCTTCGCCTTCACGCCGGTCAGTTCAGGAGGCAGGACAATGTAATTGCTGCCGCCGAAGAGACCGCCGACCTCTTTCCGCTCGTTCTTCCATGAAATACGGAAAAGATTCAGCGGATTCACATCCCAAAGACCAACGGTCTTTAACTTCTCTTTTACCTTCTCCGGAATCAGATCCGGATTCTTCATCTGGGCAATCGTGGGAATGATAATGTTGTTCTCCCGCGCTTTCTGAATGTTGCTTTCCAAAGCCTGCTCATTTTTTCTCAAATCAATCATGCGGTTATCTCCTTTTTATAAAATCATTTCCTATCGTTTCAAAACTCGATAGTTTTATTGTAACATTAAAAACAAAAAAATCAATTCGTTTTCCGAAAAAAGCTAAAATTTTTTTAGTCTTCAAAATTTTTTTTAGGTTTATTCTTTTTGGACTGTCCAAATAAAACCAGTACTCTCCCAAATCCCTTGAGGGCGCAGAATCATTGTCTGTTTTTTGCGATACAATTCCATCAATAAACTCTCAACACTTTAATGATTCTCAAAATAAATCCTAAATTCCTTGGATTTACCTACGAATTACAGACCGATTCTAAAAATAAATTAGCTTTCCTAAAAAAAATTTAGACTCCCTATTGCTTTTTGTATTTTTTGTGCTATGATGGAATCAGCAGAGATTAATCAGCAATTCAGGAGGCGTAAAATGCAGCAGGAGTTGAAATGGGTATTAAATAAGATCCCCAAGTCAAGCGATCCGTATCTGAACATTATGTCACAGGAAAACAGTTTGAAAGTAATTAATTTTCACCGCAGTTTTCCACAGTACCGTGTGACCCCTCTGGCTAAACTGCCGGAGATGGCAAAGTACCTTGGTCTGAAAGGCTTGTACACGAAGGATGAGTCCTACCGGTTCGGCCTGAATGCTTTTAAGGTACTGGGGGGTTCTTTCGCAATGGCGAAGTATATTGCGCAGCAGACCGGCCGTGAGATCACGGCAGTACCTTACAGTGTCCTGACCTCCGATGAGCTCCGTAAGAGCTTCGGCCAGGCCACCTTCTTCACCGCCACCGACGGCAATCACGGCCGCGGCGTGGCATGGGCAGCAAACCATCTGCGGCAGAAGGCCGTCGTGCGGATGCCAAAAGGCACCACCGCCACCCGCCTGGAGAACATCCGCAAGGAAAATGCCGAAGTTACCATTGAAGAATGCAACTATGACGAATGTGTCCGCATGGCAAATGCCGAAGCAGAACAGACGCCTAACGGCATCATGATACAGGATACTGCCTGGGACGGCTACGAAGAAATTCCCAGCTGGATCATGCAGGGATACGGTACTTTATCTTTAGAGGCCGACCGGCAGCTGCTGGCAGAAGGCTGTGACCGCCCTACTCATATATTCGTACAGGCTGGCGTAGGCTCCCTGGCCGGTTCCGTAATTGGTTACTTTGCTAACCGCTATCCGGACAATCCACCGATCATGGTGGTGGTAGAAGCCGGCGCCGCGGACTGCATCTACCGCTCTGCCGAGAAGGCTACCGGCGAAATCATAAATGTCAGCGGCGATTTGAATACGATCATGGCAGGCCTGGCCTGCGGCGAGGTAAACACCATTGCCTGGACGATCCTGCGTAATCATGCATCTGCCTTCCTCTCATGCCCCGACTGGATGAGTGCAAAGGGCACCCGGATGTATGGGGTACCGCTGTCCGGCGATCCCACGGTCATCTCCGGTGAATCCGGATCCGTTACGATGGGAGCGCTGGCCTCCATCATGGCATACCCCCGCTACGCAGAGGTCAAGAAAGCCCTGAAGCTGGATGAGAATTCCCAGGTATTACTGATCTCGACCGAGGGCAACACCGATCCGCTCCGCTTCCGTGAAGTGGTATGGGATGGACTGTACGGCATTAACCAGACCAGAGAGTAATCAATTTTCCAATTCATTATAGGATAAGGCTTAAAGATTCAAAAAGATTATACAAGTTAGAAGGAGGATTTCAAAATGGATTTTAGTAAAATTAAAGCAGCTGCAGAAGGTTACGAAAAAGATATGACCAGATTTTTACGCGATCTGGTCCGCATTCCCGGTGAGAGCTGCGGGGAAGCGGGACACATTAACCGTATCGCAGAAGAAATGAGAACGGTCGGCTTTGATAAGGTAGAGATTGACCCTCAGGGTAACGTACTGGGCTACATGGGCGCGGGCGAAACATTGATCGCTTTTGATGCCCATATCGATACGGTTGGTATCGGTAATATCAATAACTGGAAATTTGATCCATATGAAGGTTTTGAGTCCGACACAGAGATTGGCGGACGCGGTACTTCCGATCAGATGGGCGGCATCGTATCCGCTGTTTACGGTGCTAAGATCATGAAGGATCTGGGACTGTTAAATGACAAATACACGGTACTGGTAACCGGAACCGTTCAGGAAGAAGACTGTGATGGTCTTTGCTGGCAGTACATTATTAATGAAGATAAGGTTCGGCCTGAATTCGTAGTATCGACAGAGCCTACCGACAGCGGTATCTACAGAGGCCAGCGTGGCCGTATGGAAATCCGCGTGGATGTAAAGGGCATTTCCTGTCACGGTTCCGCTCCGGAGCGTGGAGACAATGCCATCTACAAGATGGCAGACATCCTGCAGGATATCCGCTCCCTGAATGAGAACGACGCCGCAGATGGCACCGAGATCAAGGGTCTGGTAAAGATGCTGGATGAGAAATACAATCCCCAATGGAAAGAAGCTCGTTTCCTGGGACGCGGCACAGTTACCACTTCTGAAATCTTCTTCACCTCTCCCAGCCGCTGTGCGGTCGCGGACTCCTGCGCAGTATCCCTGGACCGCCGTATGACGGCCGGTGAGACATGGGAAAGCTGCTTAGAGGAAATCCGCAGCCTGCCGAATGTCAAGAAATATGGTGAGGATGTAAAGGTTTCTATGTACCAGTATGACCGTCCTTCTTACAAAGGACTTGTATATCCGATTGAATGCTACTTCCCCACCTGGGTTATTCCGGAAGACCATCCGGTTACCAAAGCCCTGGAGGAGTCTTACAAGAACATGTACGGCAACAGCCGTATCGGCGTAGCAGAAACTCTCGTAATGAGAACGGCCCGTCCTCTTACGGATAAGTGGACCTTCTCTACGAACGGCGTATCCATCATGGGACGGAACGGTATTCCTTGTATCGGTTTTGGCCCCGGCGCAGAAGCACAGGCTCATGCACCTAACGAGAAGACCTGGAAACCGGATCTGGTAGTATGTGCTGCCGTTTACGCTGCATTACCCACTGTTTACTGTAAATAATAGTCCATAAATTGCGGGTGCGGTTACCCTTTTCCATTACCCTTACCCCTTACCCACCGCACCCGCCTCCTCAAAATTAAATCACATTCATATAATAAGGAGAAATATTCATGAAGAATCTGCAGATGTATATCGACAAGTTAAACGCACTGAACTTTAAGGAAATGTATAACAACGACTTTTTCCTGACCTGGGAAAAGACGGATCAGGAGCTGGAAGCAGTATTTACCGTTGCTGACGCCCTCCGCTACATGCGCGAGAACAACATCTCCACGAAGATATTCGAGAGCGGACTGGGCATCTCCCTGTTCCGTGACAATTCTACCCGTACCCGCTTCTCTTTCGCTTCCGCCTGTAACCTGCTAGGTCTGGAAGTGCAGGATCTGGATGAAAGCAAATCCCAGATCGCACACGGCGAGACCGTTCGCGAAACAGCGAACATGATCTCCTTCATGGCTGACATAATCGGTATCCGCGACGATATGTATATCGGCAAGGGTAACGCTTATATGCACGAGTTTTCCGACGCTGTAAAGCAGGGTAACATCGACGGCATTCTGGAGCAGCGCCCCACACTTGTAAACCTACAGTGCGATATTGACCACCCGACCCAGAGTATGGCAGATATGCTGCACATCATTCATGAGTTCGGCGGTATTGAGAATCTGAAGGGTAAGAAGCTGGCTATGACATGGGCCTACTCTCCTTCCTACGGCAAGCCCCTCTCCGTTCCCCAGGGGATCATCGGACTGATGACCCGTATGGGTATGGAAGTGGTTCTGGCTCATCCCGAAGGTTATGAAGTAATGCCCGAGGTAGAGGAAGTTGCGAAGAAGAACGCAGTCGCTTCCGGCGGCTCCTTCCGCAGAACGAACAGCATGGCTGACGCTTTCAAGGATGCAGACATTGTATATCCTAAGAGCTGGGCTCCTTTCGCGGCTATGGAAAAGAGAACCAACCTGTACGGCGAAGGTGACTTCGACGGCATTAAGGCTTTGGAGCAGGAACTGCTGGCACAGAATGCCAATCACAAGGATTGGGCATGCACCGAAGAGCTGATGGCTGCCACAAACGAAGGTAAGGCTCTGTATCTGCACTGCCTGCCTGCTGATATCACCGGCGTAAGCTGTGAGACCGGCGAAGTAGACGCCAGCGTATTTGACCGTTACCGCACACCGCTGTACAAGGAAGCCAGCTACAAGCCTTATATTATTGCTGCTATGATTATGCTGAGCAAATTCGAAGATCCGGCTGCTATCCTTAAGAAGCTGGAAGAGAGATCCGCTTCCAGAATTTATGAGTAATCTTGATTCATTAGGAGGCAAAATATGAGCAAAAAGAAAAGAATCGTCATCGCCCTGGGCGGAAATGCACTGGGTAATACCCTTCCGGAGCAGATGGAAGCGGTTAAGATTACTGCCCGTGCCATCGTAGATTTGCTGGAAGAAGACTGTGAAGTAGTCATCGTTCACGGCAACGGTCCTCAGGTAGGTATGATTAATAATGCCATGGCAGCGCTGAGCCGCGAGGATGCAAAGCAGCCTAACACGCCTCTCTCCGTCTGCGTGGCTATGAGCCAGGCCTATATCGGTTATGATCTGCAGAATGCTCTGCGTGAAGAACTGCTGAACCGCAACATGGGTGGTATCCCGGTAGCAACCATGGTAACCCAGATCCGGGTAGATGAGAACGATCCCGCTTTTCAGAATCCCAGCAAGCCGATCGGACATTTCATGACGAGGGAGCAGGCAGATCTGGCAGAACAGAAATATGGATATATTATGAAAGAAGATGCCGGCCGCGGCTATCGCCGTGTGGTTGCTTCTCCTAAGCCGATGGAAATCATTGAAATTGGCGCGATTCGCGCTCTCGTAGATGCGGGCCAGCTGGTAATCGCATGTGGCGGGGGCGGAATTCCGGTGGTTCTGCAGTCCAACCACTTAAAGGGCGCAAGCGCCGTAATTGATAAGGATTTCGCCAGCTGCCTGTTAGCACAGGAATTAAATGCCGACTGTCTGATTATTTTAACAGCCGTAGAAAAGGTTGCCATTCACTTTGGCAAAGAGAATGAAGAATGGCTGGCCGATATCAATACCGATCAGGCAAAGCAGTATGTATCCGAAGGACACTTCGCTCCTGGTTCTATGCTCCCCAAGGTACAGGCTGCCATCAGCTTCGCAGAGTCCGCACCCGGCCGCACCGCTCTGATCACCCTGCTGGAAAAATCCAGAGAAGGGATCCAGGGCAAGACCGGTACACGTATTCATAAATAATCATCCTTTTAATTAGCATCCTTCCATAACTTCCTCTTTGCTTTTCCTGTCATTTGTGGTAGAATGGACTGTTGAAAGGAGCGGGCTATGGAACTTACCTATCGGATAGAAGAAGGGCTTCATTCCATGGATTGGAATAGAGTTACCGGGATGCTGGCTGCCACTCACTGGAGTCCGGATATTTCCCGTGAAGAGGTAGAAAAGGGCGCCAGGAATTCTGCGCTGGTAATTGGCGTTTTTCGGGAAGATACGCAGATCGGATATGCCAGAGTCCTGTCGGACAAAATTCGCTTTGCCTATTTAATGGATGTTATTATTGATTCGGAAATGCGGGATCAGGGCATCGGCGAGAAGATGGTGGAATATATCCTGAACCACCCGGAGCTCTCGGATGTGTACCAGTGGATGCTGGTCACCACTTATGCCCATGATTTTTATGAGAAGTGCGGCTTCCGGCGCACCAGTCGTCCTAACGATCTGATGGAGATCCGAAGACCACGTCCCCGCTGATTAAAACCACGAAACCCCTGTGAGACCAAATACTTGCTCACAGGGGTTCTCTTTTATCCGTTATCCGATACCTTCACGTACTCTTCCGGGTTACCCGCCATACTTCTTGAATATGATTTTTCCTCCTCTTCCTTGGGCAGAATCAAATTCAAAACAATTGCTATAATCGTTGCTACCACTACCGGAGACTTGCCAAAGATCGTGGTTGCCCACTGCGGGAACTGCGCCAGAGACGCCGATGCCTGCGATACACCCATACCCAGGGCAGCTGCCAGCCCTACGATGGAGGTGTTCCGATAATTCATCTTCTCGGAAGTTACCAGCTTGATACCGGTCATCGTAATCGAGGCAAATACGGAAATCGTAGCGCCTCCCAGTACACACTGGGGAATCGTCGTCAGCAATCCGGAGAACTTTGGAATCAGTCCGGCCGCCAGAATAATACCGGCGGAAATCCCCAATACGCTGCGGTTTACTACCTTGGTAGTAGAAACAATTCCCACATTCTGACTATAAGTAGCCGTAGGGAGACCGCCTGCGAAGGCGCCCAGGATATTCGAAGCGCCATAGGCCACGATCCCTCTCTGCAGTTCTCCATCCGTCGGCTCACGGTTCAGACCGCCAATGGTGGTCGCCGTATAGTCTCCAATTGCCTGGACAGAGTTAATCGCAAACAAAATACCAATCGCTGTACAGGCTGAAATATCAAATTCTATGCCAAAGTGCATAATCTGCGGCAGCTGGAATGCACCGGCACTGCCGATCGCAGAAAAATTTACCATTCCCATGCTGGCTGCCACAATATATCCAAAAGCCATACCCACCAGAATAGAGGCCAGCTTCAGCATTCCCTTCGCATAGTGGTTGAGAATCGTAACAACGGCCAGTGTCAGAGCAGCGATCATCCAGTTCTGCCAGGATCCGTACAAAAGCGCAGGGGTAGCAAGCTTTGTAACATCCGTATTAGCGGCACCGCCTGCCATATAGTTAACTGCTGTCGGATATAGGGACAATCCGATCGTAAACACTACCGTTCCTGTAATCAAAGGAGGGAAAAATCTGCGAAGCTTCTTCACAAACAGTCCGACCAGGAGAGCAACCACGCCACCCACGATTTGTGCTCCAAAGATCGTTCCCACACTATAATCCCCTGCAATTGCCACAAGACTCGGTACATAAGCGAAGCTTACTCCCATAATAACCGGAAGCTTTGCTCCCACTACGCCAAAGAGCGGAAACAGCTGAATGAAGGTCGATATGCCGGCAATCACCAATGCCGCCTGTATCAAGATAATCCGGTCTGCTACCGCGAGGTTCGCTGCATTAGCTACCAGAATGGCCGGTGTTACACACCCTACAATCATGGCGACCACATGCTGAATGGCCAACGGAATCGACTGCTGCAACGGAGGGACTCCATCCAATTCAAAGATTGAGCCCTTAAATAAAGAAGATTTTGCGTTCGACATAAATCAATGTCCTCCTACCAAAATTTGTATCCAACGGATCATCACCCAAAGACTGTCGGACTTTCTTGATTTACTCGTCAACACCCGTCAAAATTATATCATACCTCCTAACGATTTGCAAGATAACAATCCTTTATTTCCTTGCTTTTTCTTGCAATTCTTCACAAAAACCCTTTCCCCCTACATTGACAGAAGCGGTCTCGTATGTTAAGCTTTTGGCATAGCAAAAGCAATATTTTATAAGTTTTGCGCATTAAAGAGGAGGAAAAGAATATGAAAAAAATTGTATCTGTGATGCTGAGCCTGATGTTGGTTCTGTCCATGACAGCCTGCGGCAGTGATGCGAAGGACACTACGGCAGCCACCACAGCAGCAAGCGGCGAGACGACCGCGGCTCCCGAAAGCGCTTCGGAAGGCACTACGGCAGCAGCGACCGGTGAGGGAGTTGCTCTGGCTGACCTGAAGGTTGGATTTGTACATGTATCGGATCCCGGTGATATGGGATACACCTATAATCACGACCGTGGAACCAAAGATATGGCCACCCAGCTTGGTCTGAGCGACAGCCAAATCATTAACAAGTTCAATGTCCCGGAAAGCGCAGAATGTGCCACCGCATTGCGTGAACTGGCAGAAGAAGGCTGTCAGATTATTTTCGCCACCAGTTTCGGTTTCGAAGACTACGTGCTGGAAGTTGCGGCAGATTATCCTGACATTCAGTTCTGCCATGCAACCGGCTATAAGGCTGCCGGCAGCGGACTGTCCAATGTTCATAACTATTTCGGTGAGATTTACCAGGCGCGTTACCTGTCCGGTATTGCCGCCGGCCTGAAGACCACCACGAATAAGATTGGTTATGTGGCCGCACAGCCTTTTGCAGAAGTAATCAGCGGCTATGACGCATTCTATCTGGGTGCTCTGAGCGTAAATCCGGATGTGGAGATGCTGGTAATGTACACGAACTCCTGGAATGACCCTACAAAGGAAGCACAGGTAGCCAAAGCTCTGATCGACCAGGGCTGTGATGTAATTGGCCAGCACTGTGACTCTACGGCTCCGGCTACTACCGCTGAGCAGAACGGCGTATTCCATGTCGGCTATAATTCCGATATGTCAGGAGCCGCTCCTAATGCTTCTCTGACTTCCGCTATATGGGATTGGTCCCAGTATCTGGTGTATGCAGTTGAGTCTGTTATGAATAACGAAACAATTGTCGCTGACTGGAGCAAGGGCCTGGCAGATGGCGTCTGTGATATTTCCCCTCTGAATGAGGCCATTGTGGCGGAGGGAACCGCAGAAAAGATCGAAGAAGCACGTGCCCTGATTATCAGCGGTACCTGGGATGTATTTACCGGTCCTCTGGAAGACAACACCGGTGCCGTTGTGGTTGCAGAGGGAGTGACCTTCAAAGAGCCCGCTTCCGCACCTAGTTTTGATTTTATTTTAAAGGGGATTACCGTTGTTGAGTAAGCTGCAAATACAGGATCAGGCCGGGCTTTGCCCCGCCTGATCCTGTGCTATAAAACGGATCTGTTATAAAATAAGGAAAAGGCTGACGAGGTTCAGCCTTGTCCTTATTTTATAATGAATGAAGGAGGATAAACGTTTGGAGAATACGATACGAAATGCCGTAGAAATGCGGAACGTCACGAAGACATTTGGTTCCGTAGTGGCCAACCACCAGGTACATCTCGTGCTTCGCGAAGGAGAAATCCTGGCGCTTCTGGGTGAAAATGGCAGCGGAAAGACCACCTTAATGAATATGCTCTCCGGAATCTATTATCCCGATAGCGGCGAGATTTATGTACACGGGCGGGAAGTTTCCATTCGGGCTCCCAAGGATGCCTTTGACCTGGGGATTGGCATGATTCACCAGCATTTCAAACTGGTGGATGTACTGACCGCCGCTGAAAATATCGTACTGGGACTGCCCGGGGGAACGCAGGTTAACCGAAAGGCTTTAGCGGAACGTATCCGGGATATCTCTTCCAAATACGGCTTTACGATTGATCCGGACAAGAAGATTTACAACATGTCTGTCTCCGAGAAGCAGACCGTGGAGATTGTAAAAGTATTGTACCGGGGAGCCGATATTCTAATCCTGGATGAGCCCACAGCCGTTCTCACCCCGCAGGAGACGGAGAAACTCTTCCGCATATTAAAGGCCATGAAAAAAGATGGCAAAGCAATTATTATTATTACCCATAAGCTGCATGAAGTATTATCCGTATCCGACCGGGTCGCCATTCTCCGAAAAGGTGAATATATTGCCACGGTAGAAACGGCCGAAGCAGACCGCCAGTCTCTGACCGAAATGATGGTGGGACGAAGCGTCAGTCTGGCGATTGCCCGGCCGGAATCCGAACATAAGCATGAATGTCTGCGGGTCACCTCCCTGACCTGCCTGAATTCCGAAGGAATCAAAGCACTGGACAATGTTTCCTTCGAAGCATTTGGCGGAGAGATCCTGGGAGTAGCCGGAATCGCCGGCAGCGGCCAGAAGGAATTGTGCGAGGCACTGGCCGGCCTATATCCGGTCAAAGAAGGGGCCATCCTCTATCATAATGAGATAGACGGTGTTGCAGTGGAGGAGAATCTGGTCGGTAAAACGCCCGATGAAATTATCCGCAGAGGAATTTCTATGGCATTTGTCCCGGAAGACCGTTTGGGCATGGGACTGGTGGCATCCATGAATATGATCGACAACGTCATGCTGAAGAAGTATAAGAAGTCCCGCGGTCCTTTCGTAGACCGCAGAACACCAAAGGAAGTATCCGAGCGCCTGATCCGGCAGCTGCAGATCGTGACCCCCGACGTGTACACGCCGATCCGCCTGCTGTCCGGCGGCAATGTGCAAAAGGTGCTCTTAGGCAGGGAAATCGACTGTAATCCCGCGCTCCTGATCGTGGCGTACCCGGTGCGCGGACTGGATATCAACTCCTCCCACACCATTTATGACCTGCTAAATGAACAAAAGCAGAAAGGGGTCGCGGTCCTCTTTATCGGTGAGGATTTAGATGTACTGATGGAGATTTCCGACCGTATTATGGTTCTGTGCGGCGGAAAGGTCAGCGGCATCGTAGATCCCCGGGTTACTACCAAGGAGGAGATCGGTCTGCTGATGGTACAGGTAAAGGAGATCGGAAAGGAGGAAATCCCTAATGAGTAAAACGGCAGTTAAGGAACACCATGAGCCATGGGTACACATGGTAAAACGGCCGGCCATCGATAAGAAGAAGGCATGGCTGATCCGTGGAATTGCCCTTTTGGGAGCATTGCTTACCGGTGCTTTGCTGATTCTGCTACTGGGCCACAATCCACTGGAAGTATACGCCAGCATGGTAAACGGCGCTTTCGGCAAGAAAATTTCGATCCAGGAAACGGTTAAGGTAACGATCCCTCTTCTGGTCACCGGCATCGGCATTGCCCTGGCCTTTAAAATGCGGTTCTGGAATATCGGAGCCGAAGGACAGATTCTGGTGGGCGCCACAGCCGCAACTGCCGTTGTGGTATATGGGGAATCCATCCCCCAGGTGCCCCGCCTGATTCTAATGGCCCTGGCGGCTATTCTGGCCGGTGGCTTATATGGTATGATTCCCGCCTTTTTTAAAGCCAAATGGAATACCAACGAGACACTCTTTACACTGATGCTGAATTATATCGCCATTCAGTTTATTATGTTCTTAGCCTATCAGCCCGGCTGGCAGGCAGAAGGAACCTCCTTCCCCAAGATTCGTACCTTTGATGCTGCTTCCCGCCTTCCAAAGGTATTTGGCGTACATATCGGCTGGATCATCGCGCTGGTAATCGTGGCAGCCGCTTATATTTACCTTACCCGCACCAAACAGGGTTATGAGATTTCCGTAGTGGGGGAATCCACTAACACGGCCCGTTATGCCGGCATGAATGTAAAAAAGATTATCATCCGGACCATGTTTCTGTCCGCTGCTCTGGCTGGTATCGTAGGTTTCCTGCAGGTGGCGGGTGCCGACGGTACCCTGACGGAAAGTACCGCCGGCGGCGTTGGCTTTACCGCCATTACCGTAGCCTGGCTAGCCAAGATGAATCCCTTTGCTATGATCCTTGTGTCTCTCTTTATTGCTGTTTTGCAGAGAGGTTCCAGCAGTATCCAGACCAGTCACGGGATCCCGGCCTCTGCTGCTTCGCTCCTGACCGGACTGATCCTGTTCTTCATGCTGGGATGTGAATTTTTCATTAACTATCAACTGATTTTCAGAAAGCGTGGAAAGGAGAACGCAAATGGATAATATCATTAATTTAATCAATGCTGCTGTTTTAGCAGGTACACCGCTTCTCCTGGGTACCCTTGGCGAAATCCTTACCGAAAAAGCCGGTAACTTGAATTTGGGCGTAGAAGGTATGATGTTTATGGGCGCTGTCTCCGGATTGGCCGGCGGCTGGTTTGCCGAGCAGTGGTTCTCCGGCGGCGGTTTCCTGGCGGTGATCGCCTGCCTGCTGGTATCCTTCCTCGCGGGAGCCTTCGGCGCGCTGATTTATGCTTTCTTAACCATCACGCTTCGGGCCAATCAGAACGTGACCGGACTGACCCTCACCATCTTTGGAACCGGCTTCGGCAATTTCTTCGGAGAACTTCTGGGTAAGAAGGCCGGCGGCTTTGTGACCGTAACCAATGAAACGAAGATGGCCTTTAATAACATTCATTTGGGTTTTCTGTCCGATATCCCGGTAATTGGAAAGCTATTCTTCCAATATAACTGGATCGTCTATTTTGGAATCATCCTGGCGATTGTATTGGCCTGGTTCCTGAACCGGACCCGGGTAGGCCTGAATCTGCGCGCAGTCGGGGAAAGTCCCGCTACCGCAGATGCCGCAGGGATTAATGTAACCCGCTATAAATACATTGCCACCGTTGTCGGCGGCGGTATCTGCGGCATCGGAGGCATGTATATGTCGATGGTTACCTGCTCCGGTGTATGGGTACACAACTGCGTCAGCGGTTACGGATGGCTGGCCGTCGCACTGGTTATTTTCTCCACCTGGAGCCCTGCCAGAGCTCTGCTCTGCGGCCTGATCTTCGGCGGCCTGACCATCCTGCGCATGTACATACCGATTCCAGGACTGGCCACTCAGCTTTACGCGATGCTTCCTTACCTGGCAACCATTCTGGTACTCATTATGACCAGCATCCGCCAGAGTAAAGAGCACAGCCAGCCAAAGAGCTGCGGTACAAATTATTTCCGGGAGGAACGGTAAAAAATCCTGAACTAAATTTCACTTTATACGCCATCCTAAAACCCAAGGAGAGTGCAATATTTCCCGCACTCTCCTTGGGTTTTATCTCTTAAGAACAGCCTCCTTAACCGCAACCACCGATTCCCGCAGCTCCAGTCCCTCGGTGTCCACCGTCACATGAGCATATTTCTCATACAGAGGCGTCCGTTCTTCATAAAGATCCCGAAGGGACTGGTTATCCTGGACAGAGACCCCCCTCTCTGTCAAATCCCCCACTCTGGATTCGATCTCTGCATAGGGCAGCCGGATATACACGACCGTCCCAATCGAGCGCAGATGCTCCATCGCCCTTTTACCGTAGATCACACTTCCGCCGGTGGCAATCACTGCCTTATTGGCCTGAATGGAAGCATTGACCTCCTCTTCGATCCGGTTAAAGGCCTCCAGCCCATCCTGATCAATAATCTCACTGAGAAGCAGGCCCTCCCGCTCCTGAATCAACAGATCTGCATCAATAAAATGATATCCTATATGTTTTGCCAGTACAACGCCGATGGTGCTTTTCCCGCAGCCAGGCATTCCAATTAATATAATATTTTTCATGAAATTAATCGTAGCACATTCCTGCTTTTTCGTCAATCTAAAGGTATTTTAACTGTCTATTCTCAAATATATAAAAAAATATCATTTAACTTGTTGGAAAATATTTATATTTTATAAATTATATGGTATAATTACCCAAATATAGAGATTCCAAAAAGTTTGCTCACTCGTCGTTACAACTAAAGAAGGAAAGAAGGTGACGTATGAAAATATCGATCGGAATGATCACGAACAAACTGCAGTCATCAAATCCAATCCTAAAATTTCTTGAAAACGCCGAAAAATTCGGGCATACGATTGACAGAGTGATTATGACCTGCTCAACGGGTGCAGACGAGCGTACCATCCGCGCGATCCGTGAAAAAGTGTCGCTGAGCATCATCGATCTGAATCGGCCGCAATACCTGGAGGAACAGCTTAGACAGCGCGGAATATCCAGTCAGGCCGCGCAGACACTTCTTACGGTCTCTGCTCACGGACCGAACGGAAGGGTACCTTACGGATTTAATCGTAATCAAGTATTGATGGAGGCAATTCTCAAAAACATTGATATTCTCATTTTCGTTGATTCGGATGTAATTCCATCCGTCCTGACTCTGTCGAACGGCGAATTGGTTCTGGAGGAAATCGATTTTGTCGGCGAGCATCTGGCATCTCTTATGGGCAGCGCTCAAATCACGACAAGTGAGTACAGCGGCTACAATATTTTACCGCCTGCACGCTTTGACGCAATGGAAGATCTGCTGATTGGGCTGCAAAAGGACGACCTGCTTTCTTATTGGGAGCAAAGCGATACGCATCATTGTATCATGACGCAGACGCAGTCAGGCTCCATGGAGCCATGCACGAAAGTGCTCGGCGGCAATGCCGGCTTCCGGCTTGAAGTGTTTTCCGTTTTGCCGCCGTTTTATTCACCATACTACACGGCGGATGACGGATATTATCTTGCGCGTGGCGAGGATACGGTTCTCAGTCTGGCGCTAAAGCCAAACGGGATAACCTGTACCAATATTCAAGCGATGATATTTCATGATACCTATAAAAACTATCCGAAACGGCCGGATTTGATCCATGACGCGTCAACGCAGGAGCGGTTCTATTATGCCTGCACCGGATGGATCGGGAGGAACCCTTTTTATAACTACCTTTTGGGCGGCGACCCGCAGGAGGTCAGGGAACTCCAGCGGAAGCATCTCGCCTCCGGTGCCTCCGCACTGGCGGAGTATACTTCAAATCCCCGTTACCTCACGCTTTCGGATAAGCTCGAGATCAGCTGGAACAATTTAGAGCGTTATATCCGTGAGTACAACGGGCTGATGGATGCGTGGTCTGAATTTGCCGCAAAAGTGTTCCGTCAAGCTTAAGAACCTGTATTCACTAATGAGAAGTCCCGGAACAGCTATGAGACTGTATCCGCAGAGAAATGGAGTGCAAAATGAAAATACTAATTTTGAGTCATTTTCCGCTTGCCGGATCGGGAAGCGGGACGTACACGCGCAATATCGCGACGCATCTGGCCGTGAAAGGGCACGAAGTATGCGTAATTATGCCAGAAAACACGGCACACTTCATAACGCCGGACGGCGTCGGCGTCTATCCTGTCTTTTTCACCGATGATGAGAACAATGAATTTATAGAAGGCGCGCTCCCGTTTAACTTTCCCTGCTTTACCAGCCATCCGCGCAGCTTACAGACCTTTTACGATCTCACCGAGCAGCAGCTCGAGGCATATATTTCAGCCTTTGAAGACGCAACTGAGCGGGCGATTCGTGAATTTCAACCCGATATCATACACGTGCAGCATATCTGGCTGCTGTCCTGGATTGCACGGAAAACCAACATACCCTACATTATTACGGCACACGGGACCGACCTGATGGGCTACCAAAGAACGGAGCGATTCCGCCCTTATGCACACTCTGCCGCCGCGGGCGCAAAGCGCATCGTCACGATCTCCAAAGACAGCAATATGCTGGTAAGAGAGACTTTTCCCGATTGTGCCGAGAAGACCGTTCTGATAAAAAATGGTTACGATCCGCTACGCTTTTTTCCGGGCGATGTTTCCCGGGAGGAGGTTTTTGCCGGGTATGATATAGCGCCGATGCCGCATATTGTGCTTTTTACCGGAAAGCTGACGTATTTTAAAGGCGTCGATATCCTGCTCGAATCGGCAAAGCTTTATGAGGACGAGCATCCCAGGCAGATCGTCACATTGATCGCAGGAGACGGCGACCTTTCTCTGCAATTACGCAAACAGTCGGAGGATTACAAGCTGCGGCACGTGCATTTTCTGGGTTTTGTACCGATCTTTGAGCTCCGCAAGCTTTACGGCATCGCAGACGTTACCGTTGTCCCCTCACGGCGAGAGCCGTTTGGGCTGGTGGCGGTGGAGGCACTTGCCTGCGGCTGCCCCGTGGTTGCCACCAATCAGGGCGGCCTGCCGGACATTGTCAACGACAAGGTTGGCACCCTGGTGGATGTGGATGACCCCTTCTCACTGGCTGCCGCGATACAAGCTGAGATATTCCGTGCGGACAGGGCGGAAAAGGGCCTCCGTGCGGCAGAGTATGCAGTGCAAAACTTTTCGCAGGAATCGTTGATCGATTTTCTGATCGATATTTACAAAATGCTAATATAACGTAGTATAAAATATGGTGTACCGCAGCCATAAAAGCGGTAGCCGCGCTATGTGCCTAAAATTGGTTAATTCAGTAACGTCATTTGGCGCGGATCACGGAGCTTTCATGAGAAAAGTTGTTTTGATTCCCACTTACTGGTCAAGAGAAAAGGCTGCCAACTGGCAGGAGAATGATGCTGTTTACGACCATCCGACCCCGATTGACGAGGAGGGTACCCTGCAGCGCACGCTGGAGAGCATGAGAATTCTGGTCAATAAGGATTTCAAGCTGGTACTGCTCGTTTGTCCGACAACAGCTGAGATTGAGGTGCAGGCCGAGGCAAAGGTGATTGAAATTGTTAATAGGGTGGGCCTTGTTGCCGAGACCTATCTATTTACGCCATCGGATCTCCGCAGGATGACCGAAATTTACAAGAAGTATAAAGCACCGCCCAGCGCACTCACGCTTCTGACCATGAGCGGCTATGCAAATGTCAGGAATATGTGCCTGCTGGCCGCCGATATCCTTGCCGCAGATGTCGCCATACTGATCGACGATGACGAGGTCTTTGAAAAGAGCGACTTTATGGAACGAGCGGCGGAGTTCATCGGAAAACGGGTATACGGCGACACCGTGTACGGCATGGCGGGTTATTATCTCAACAAAAACGACCAGTATTATGACGATGTGAAGTCCGAATCCTGGATGACTTACTGGGATCGGTTCAGCGTAAAAGCCAAAGCCTTCGATGAGATTATCGGCTGCCCGCCGAGGATAAAGCGCACCCCGTTCGCTTTTGGCGGCGCGATGGTTCTGCATCGCGATCTTTTCCAGTGCATACCGTTCGACCCGCATATTACAAGGGGCGAGGATGTCGACTATCTGATTAACAGCATGATGTACGGATTCAGCTTTTTCCTCGATAACACGCTGTCAATCAAGCATCTGCCCGTAGCGAAAAAGCATCCCGAATGGAAGCGGATCCGGGAGGATATCTACCGGTTTGTATATCAAAAGTCAAAGCTTAATTCACAGTATAAAACAAGTAACATGGTTATGGTCACCGCGGAAGATTTAGATCCCTATCCAGGAACTTTTCTAAAGGAAGACCTTGAGGAAAAGATATTCCGCTCCAATACGATGCTTGCAATCCAATATATGCAGAACGGGGATGCCGCGGGATGCCGCGAGGCACTGAACAATATTGCGATCAGCAGGAAAGAGGCAAAGCCCTCCTTCGACCCCTTTTCCCGATATCGGGCGAACCAGAAAGTATGGGAACAGCTTTCCGGAATCACCGCCAAGCGGCGCTATGACCTGCGTAAGGTCATGGAGGAGCATAACTTATTCAAACAACCCATTCTCAGGGATTCTCATCAAAAACGCCAGATCAGTAAAAAAGAGATTGCCGAAAATTGGCAGAAGGCATTTTCCCTTGATATCGGCCACGATGAATTAGAGACGATTAAAAACTTATTCTTCGTAAAAACTTTTTTTGAGAATGAAATGGTTTTTCGGGCCGGTGATTATAACGATACTTTATTTATTGTTCTCAAAGGCGAAATCGTCCTGTTTGCCGCCGGAGATGTTTCTGGCCAACGGGAAGAGCAGGAGGTAGCCCGGCTCAGCGCGGGAGATGTTCTTGGCGAAAGCTGCCTGATGCATAAGACATTCATGCTCAATGGGCGGGCGGAGCAATTCACCGAACTGATTGGAATTAAAGAAGAGAATATCCAGAAAATTGTTGATAGCAATCCGGCATTGGGCGTTAAAATTTATCAACTGGTTTTAGCCAAAGCCGTTACAAAAACAACCAGGCAAAATTTACAAAAAATAAAATCATACAACAGTTCGGTAAGTGAAAACTTCATTGAAGAGGGCGAATAGACCGTCAAAAATCCGGGCATTGTGGAAGTAAATTCCTCAATGCCCGAAAACTTTGTTACTTCGCCACGGCGCAGCTGCTCGGTTAGGATAGGGCTCTGGTCTGCTACTTCCTTTCCACCGGAACCTGTATTTCGGTCAGCCAATCGTCAACATGATCCTTGTTCCAGATTCCGTCAATATAGCTCTCCCGTACATTGTCAACAATACTGTATCCATTTTGTTCGGCCCACTGCACGGCATAAGCGTATGCCGCGCCAATCTTTTCATACGCGCCGCGATGCAAAACGGACACAACAGTGATAGCGGGAATGTCTTTGAAAACTATACCATCACCATCTTTTCCGCGGCTTACTACTGCCTCACAGATTTCCACATAGATGTCCGTGTCTCGATATTCGCCATCGAGATACACATTGAAGCAATAACCCGGTTCAACACACTTGATGCCCGGATTTGCTTTACCTACTTTTTCGCCAAGCGCCGGCATAATTTCGTTCAATGCGGCATAGTTGGGAATCGTATACCTTGCCGAATACACCGTAAATGCCGGGATTTCCTTGATAACTGCCTGATAATTCATTTTTTGACCCTCCCTCTGTTCATGGATGTAGTGAGTTAACCGAAAGAGCTGGTCGGTGACGTTTCTCGCTTCGCTTTCAAGCTCGGCTTTGCGCTGCATAAGTATCCCCGTTACGTTGTGGCCATCAACAATCGCGGAAATCTCAGGGATAGAAAACCCCATCTGCCGCAGTGCGACAATTTCATTGAGACGGAAAAGCTGGTTCGTCGTGTAATAGCGATACCCATTTTCCTCGTCTACATGGGCAGGTATCAACAGTCCCACTTCATCATAGTGATGAAGTGTTTTGATGGTAACCCTGCCAAGCTTTGAAAACATGCCAATGCGATACATCCAATCACCGTCCTTTCTTCCGTGATTTCATCTTACATCCTCCGGCAGCCGGAGAGTCAAGTGTTATTTAAAAATATTTTTTCGTTTTCTACCAATCAGCATAAGCATACCCAGCGCACCAAGGCTCAATGCCAACCACGGCCAGGTCACGCTGCTGTCGCCGGTGCTGGTGCTATCCGTGGAAGTCGTAGCCGCCGTCCAATGGGCGTACAGGGTGTGATCAGCGTTACTGCTTACGATGGTTACGGCAACCACTTTTGCTCCGCCGGTATTCTCAGTGTACCAGCCCTTAAAGGTGTAACCGTCTCTGGCGGGGATCGGGAGACTTCCATACGCTTCATTATAGACGACGGTTTTGGATGTCATCGCTACCGTGCCGCCCTGCGGGTCAAAGGTCACCTTGACACTGCCGGTCGGTATCGGTTCCCAAATGGCATAGAGCGCGAGATTCTCTGCCGGCATGGTGATCTCTCCGCCCTCGGTATAACCTGTGCCCGTGCCGTCGGCTTTGGTGTTCCATTCCTTAAACTGCCAGCCGCCGGGTGCGGTAAAGGTGTTATTTGCGGCTGTGAAAGTTTCGCCTGCCGTTTTGTCCGCTTCGCTGGGCGCCGATCCGTTGCCGCCGTTGGCATTGTAGGTCACGGTGTAGGTCTGTAATTCTGTTGTAAAGATATGGACGTAAGCTTCGGCCATTTTACTCTCAGTCCGGCTCACAAAATCTTCAATGGTAACAGTATATTCAGTATTATAGTCCAGACCGGCAAGATCATAGGATATGGTCGTTTTATCGGCGCTCCATCTGGGATTTGACAGCGCCGCGCCGCCGCTTATCACCACGCTGCCATCAATACCCATCATTTCCTGATTAAATGTTATCATGAGGGTATCCGCGAATATGGATACACCCGTGCCGGTGGGGGTTACGGATTCTACGGCCAGCTCAGGATCTTCCGCGTACACAAATACCGTATAGGTTTTTTCTGAACCGTCCTCGGCGGTTACAGTATATTCTACCGGGTTGGTAAAGTCCTGCGGAATGCCGGAAGCGGGATTGATGAACACGCCACTGTGTACGATCGTTGGTGTCAGGTTGCTCAAATCTGTACCATAGGGCATGGTTATGTAAATTTGACCAGTAAAAATACCCGTATCCTCAACCTGGTTCGGTATGGTATAGCCTGTGATTTCCTTGGCATCTGACAGCACCACCGTCAACGTGCCTGAGAAGGTAATTATGTGAGTACTATCGGTGTCCAGTGTTACGAGCTCGCTGGAAATGTTGCCTTTTCTGGTTCCCGAAATGGTTTGTGTACCTGTATAATTACGTGTTGCCATTAGACCGGAACCGGATACCGTCAAATCAGGCGTCCATGTATAGTTGGCAATATCCGCGATATTGGAACCATCCGCATAGGGGTCTTTCGCCGTTTGGTTATCAAAATCCATCGGTGTGTTCGTGTATTCCTCTAGAATCGTGCCGCCGCCTGTAGCGGAGATCGTTCCGCCTGACGTATAGACCGACGCAGTGTCGCCCACGCCGTCCCCGCGTGTTTCGGCAACGCCCTTGATAACGGAACCCATACCGCTGATGGCGATATCGCCGCCGACGTATACGCCGTATATGACGCCTGCCCCCGTTATTATACCACCGTTGCTTATGGCGATATAACCGTTATCTGCACTGATGCCGCTCTCGTTGCTGCCTGTGCCCGTCAGTGTACCGCTGTCAACCGTGATATTGCCGAACGTAAGAACATCGATTTCGCCGTTATCCTCTGCTGTCAGCCTACCACCGTTTTCAACAGAGATGTCACCATACAGCCAGATACCGTTCAAATAATTGTTCTGTACGATTATCGTGCCGCCATTGACGGAAAGATCGCCGTCCAGACCGATGCCATAATGATTGCTGCCCTTGGATGTCAACGTACCGCTTACGGTGATATCACCGTAAGCCCAGACATCACTGCCCGTGTTATTTAGCGTACCGCTTACAGCAATATTGCCGGCAATCACGCCACTCTTGCCGGTTAGTTTTCCGCCTTTTTTTATATCAATATCGCTGTTCCCAGACTGCACGATTCCTTTGCTGGTAAGCGTGCCGCCGTTATATATCGTGATACCTTTACCAGCCCGGACGCCATAGGAGCCTTCAATGCTCGTCAGATCACCGCTGACTTCGATGCTGCCATCCGCATAAACGCCATAGACAGGGCCGTCGCCTGTTAGTGTACCGCCGGCGTTTATCGTGATATTGTCACTCGCCCAGACACCGTTTATAAAACCGTTACCCTTCAGCACACCGCTGACCTCGATATTGCCGCCCGCGACGACGCCATTGAAGCCATTTCCTGTCAACTCACCGCTGACTGCGATATTGCCATTGGCGCAGACGCCGGTGTCGCCGTCAGTATCATCTTCGCTCGTGCCTGTCAGCTTGCCGCTGACCTCAATATTGCCCACAGCGAAAACGCCAAGAGAATATTTGCTCATGCCTGTCAGCGTGCCGTCGGCACCTACAATAATATTCTGGGATGCGAAGACGGCGTATTGCTTGTTGGAATTGACAGCCATCAGTTCACCGTCCGTAACTGTAATATTGCCTTCCACCCACACGCCGGGATAGGTGTTGCCATTCGTCGCCAGCGAACCGCCGTTTTCTACGGTGATATTGCCGCCCTGCATCCAAACGCCGTTGCTGGAGTTCTCATTCGCGGTCACACTGCCGCCATCGATAGAAAGGCTGTAGCCGGATGCGACTCCGATTCCGGGATAGGTGTTGCCATTTGTCGTCAGTGATCCGCCGTTTTCGATGGTGATATTACCACCCTGCATCCAAACGCCATTGTCATCGTTGTTATTCGCCGTCAGTGCGCCTTCGTTTATATTAAGGTTATAGCCGGATCCAATGTATGTTCCGGGATAGGTGTTTCCATTTGTAGTCAGTAATCCGCCGTTTTCGATGGTGATACCGCCCTGCGGCATCCAGACGCCGTTGCCGGAGTTATTATTTGCCGTCACCGTACCGCCGTCAATGTAGAAAGAGCCCTCAAGAGAGTAGATGCCTGAATTTTGGCCACTATTTGAACTCAGTGTACCGCTTACAGTGATATCTCCGCTGGCCCAAACAGCGCTGCCCGTGTTCTTCAGCGTACCTTCTACGATCATATTGCCGTTAGTCTCCACCCCGTCGTTCGCCTCCAGCGTGGCGCCCGCAGCTACTGTGAGATTGGTGTACGCATAAACAACGCCCGTGCTTGTCAGTGTTTTCACACCGTCTATGGTGAGACTGCCGTTTATAAAAATCTTAATGGATTGAATGGTTACGTCGGCATTCACCATAAGTGTAAGGTCACCGCCGGTTACGGTAATCTCGGTTGACGGTGTCAGAAAGCAGGATTCCGAACCATTGGTCAGGATCACACTCCCGCCGCTTTCCTCAACCGTATACGTTCCGGGGGATAGATTGGACGGAACGAGCGGAGCCGCCAGCATGACCGCCATTACGCCCGCCAGCAAACCGGTGTCGGTTACGGGTACGCCCTCGGCCGGATAAGACGTCGTTTCGTCGAATTCGTTCAGCGGTATGTCAAAGGTGAGGGCCTGGCCGGTCTGCTCATTGTGCGATGCGGCCACCTCCACCGTTATCACGGGTGCATCCACGCCGTCTGCAAGCGTATACCTCTGCGGTAATTCGGCAGTAAAGGTGTATGTCCCCACCGTATCTGGCTCGTATTCCGGCGTTGACTGCCACGTCACGCCGGGGATGGTGATTTCCGTTTCCTCCATGACCGCGGATGGCGTCGCCACCGCAGGCGCACTGCCCGTCGCGGACAGCGTATCGGGCAAGGTGAGTGCGCTCATGGATGTGCCGAGCGAAACGCTCTGCGCCGTAGCATCTTCCGGCAGCGCCGCAAAGCCGGTGACGGAATAATCCGGCGCAGCGCCGGAATCCGTCCCCTCCGCGACAGCCGTGGTCGGCAGGACGTTCAAAAGCAGCACCGCAGTCAGCAGCATGGATAGGATCCTTTTTCTCGTACTCATGTTCGTTTTCCTCCTTATATTTTTGTATCAAAATTATGTTTTGTGCCTTAATATCGCTACTTCTTTCAAAACCGCCTCCAGGACAGAACCCGCAATTTTTTAGCAAAACCCGTAATCCCGCATGGACACTGGGCTTTTTTCATATTGGCGCGGTGTTTTTCCGTTCAAACTTCTTTCAAATCGTACATCTCGTTTGAAAGAAGTCAGTAAAACACCAAATGCGCGTGACGGCGGAAGTGTCTTCCCGCGTCACACGCATAGATATAGTTGTATTATACTAAATTTAGGCCAGCTTTACAATACCGAATTTTCCGCTGCCATCGCCGCCGCTGTTTCCACGGCCAATGAGGCTTCCGCTTTCAGCGTGAAAATAATCTTCGTTCCCTTGTCGGCTGCGCTTTCGGCTCTCACGCTTCCGCCCATTGCCTCCACCGCCGTTTTTACGATATACAGCCCCAGCCCTGCGCCTTCCGCGCCCCGCGCTTTGTCCGCCTTGTAGTAGCGGTCAAAGATGTGGGGCAGGTGTTCCGCCTCTATGCCGCTTCCGGTATCAGATATGGAAACCGTCACATAGCCGTCTGTCATTTCGCCGGATGAAATCGTGACCGCGCCGCCCTTGGCCGTATAACGCTGCGCGTTACCGAGGATGTTGTCGAACACCTTCCATATATGGTTCTCATCAATCCATACTCGCATGTCCTG
>Ga0153997_1000045_pt1 | contig 39919 bp, 39 predicted proteins | sample TSNC081MetaG_FD_104750 | JGI IMG/M metagenome (GOLD analysis project Ga0153997, IMG submission 104750) | Attine ant fungus gardens microbial communities from North Carolina, USA - TSNC081 MetaG | ecosystem: Host-associated > Fungi > Mycelium > Unclassified | place: USA: North Carolina, Lumber...
ATGTGCTTAAACCCTCCTCTTTTGTTTGATATAGACAGTATATCCTTAAGGCTGGGGCGATTCCATGCACAGGCTATGTGGGTGAGTGGATATGTGGATTCCTGAATTCGAAATGTAGGGGATAGGTGCCGGTGCTTCTGCGTTTCAGAAAAACAGGGCTCCTGAAATGAAAGGCAAATGACGCACAAAAGGAAGGAACGAAAAAGGCCAGGGATTCAGCCGGGGAGGGATTTGGTGCGGCTGCCCATAAACGCAGGTTCCTTAAGAGCAGGCAGACACGGTCAAGATAGAGCTTTAGAAGGCGGAGCATTGCATAAACGACCTGATAACACAGGCCATTCAAGGAAGCGAATTCCAGCACTGGTTGATGCTCTATCAGGTATGCGGTACAAACGCTTAAAATGGCAGAAACCGAATAGATACAGTAAGGAATGACGTCTGCGGGGAGGATGGCATGGGTATGCCCGCAGGAAGTACAGCGGGGGGCGTAAAATATCCATTAATTCCTCCCGGAACAGAGCGTCAGCCGGAAGAATCAGAAAACGGGAATAGGCGCCGTGGCGTTCCCATCGGTGATGGGAATGGCAGATGGGGCATTCATAGATCCATATGCCGTAAAAATCTAAGATATTGTCCGAATAGGTCTTGAAAGTATAGCGAAAATCGATTATCATAAACATGTACCAAGGGTATTGACGAAGTACCTTATGTATGAAGGATGGAGCGAACTTTTCGAGGATGGGCTTCATCCTTTTTATGAGTTACAGACTTATCATAGCAAAGAATAAGGAGCATGTAAATCACAAGAAAATCTGTGGTTTATCTGCTCCTACATTTTTTTAATTGGATATCTGAATATGCAATTAACTTTGAAAATCGAAATCTTTTAAACTGCCACTCTATACCATGCGCTAAAAAAAGTGTCAGAAAAATGCAGATTTAGAGTGCATCCGAAGTCGGTGGCGAAGATGAAAGCCAAAATCAGAACACTCACAAACAAGAACAAAGGGTGGGGTAATGACTATCGGAAGCAGAAACTAAAGGAATACATTGAAGGATGGGTGAATTACTTTGCGCTAGCGGACATGAAATCGCTGTTGCTGGAAACCGATCAGTGGTTACGTAGGAAAATTCGGGCAATGTACTGGAAACAATGGAAGATAGGTTAAGACAAGATACAAGATGCTAAAAAGTCTAAAACCGCCAGAATGGAAGGTGCACGAACTGGCGAACAGCCGCAAGGGATACTGGAGGACGTCACAAGTGCTCAATTGTGCCCTAACAAACAAAATAATAGCCAGACTAGGATACGTCTCCATGTCTGACCATTATCTGAAAATCTGTGAAAACTAGAGAACCGCCGTATACCGAACGGTACGTACGGTGTGGGAGGTCGGCTAATCAACTAATGGTTAGCCTCCTACCCGATAGCGGAAGCACGTACAAGTGGAGCGAGCTTGTTTGAAAAATCGATCGGATCTGCACAACTTCTTAGCGAAAACAACCAAAATATGTAAATATAAAGGTGAAAAATAATAAAAAAGCAATTGACACAATTTGGGTAACGTGTTATAGTTAAAAATACACTATTGTGAAGTAGTATGTCCTTGTGTAACTATGCCCAAAAGTGAGTAACCAATTTCACATTTCAGCAATGTATCTAACGAGGTACGTAGGTACACTGCTGAGTTGTGAAATTATTTACGATTGTGTTAGTATTCAACAGAAACTGCATTATATTTAAAGAACAAGGGGTGAAACGTCGATGGAGAAAAACAGAATACGTCCTATTACAAATGGTAAAAGTGTCCGAATGAGCTACTCAAGACAAAAAGAGGTACTTGAGATGCCTAATTTGATTGAAGTGCAAAAAGACTCTTATCAGTGGTTTCTAGATGAGGGGCTAAAGGAAGTTTTTGATGATATCTCTCCAATTGCAGATTATAGTGGGAAATTGAGTCTGGAATTTGTTGATTTTGATTTCAAAGAAGAAGAAAGTAAGTATTCAATTGAAGAGTGCAAAGAAAGAGATTCTACCTACGCTGCACCCTTAAAGGTGAAAGTAAGACTTTACAATAAAGAAAATGATGAAATTAGTGAACATGAAATTTTTATGGGAGATCTTCCATTAATGACAAAGACCGGTACCTTTGTTATCAATGGTGCAGAACGTGTTATCGTTAGTCAATTGGTTCGTTCACCTGGTATCTATTATGCAGTGGCTCATGATAAAATTGGTAAGACACTTTATTCGTCTACCGTAATCCCTATCAGGGGTGCATGGTTAGAATATGAAACAGATTCTAATGATATTTTCTATGTTCGTGTTGATAGAACAAGAAAGGTACCTATTTCTGTTTTGATCAGAGCACTCGGTATAGGAACCAATGCAGAGATTATTAAACTGTTTGGTGAAGAACCAAAGATATTAGCCAGTATTGCGAAAGATACTTCTGATAGTTATCAGGAGGGTCTTTTAGAGTTATACAAAAAAATTCGTCCCGGTGAACCTCTTGCTGTGGAAAGCGCAGAAAGTTTAATCACCAGCATGTTCTTTGATTCGCGAAGATATGATTTGGCTAAAGTTGGAAGGTATAAATTTAATAAAAAGTTAGCTTTTAGAAATAGAATAACAGGTCATGTATTGGCAGAAGATGTTGTGGATACCGCAACAGGAGAGATTTTAGCTCAAGTGGGTACGGAAGTGACTTATGAAATGGCGGATGCGATTCAAAATGCAGCTATCCATTCTGTAATGATTCAGACAGAAGAGCGAAATACAAAAATTATATCTAATTTGATGGTAGATATAGCCAACTATGTAGATGTGGTTCCGAAAGAAGTCGGAATTACAGAACCGGTTTATTATCCGGTTCTGGCAAGAATTCTAGAGGAAAATGATGATCCCCGCGATATCAAAGATGCTATTAAAAAGAGTGTTTCTGAATTGATACCAAAACACATTACGAAAGAAGATATTTTAGCTTCTATTAACTATAATATTCATTTGGAATATGGAATCGGTAATGCAGATGATATTGATCATTTAGGAAACAGAAGAATCAGGGCAGTTGGTGAGTTATTGCAGAATCAATACAGAATTGGTCTTTCCAGATTGGAAAGAGTTGTTCGTGAGCGTATGACAACGCAGGACACCAATGGAATTTCACCACAGTCTTTAATTAATATTAAACCTGTTACGGCAGCTGTTAAAGAATTCTTTGGATCTTCACAGTTGTCACAGTTTATGGATCAGAATAATCCTCTTGGTGAATTAACACACAAGAGACGTTTATCAGCACTTGGTCCCGGCGGTTTGTCCAGAGACAGAGCTGGGTTTGAGGTTCGTGATGTTCATTACTCTCATTATGGAAGAATGTGTCCTATTGAAACTCCGGAAGGTCCTAACATCGGTTTGATCAACTCTCTTGCAACTTATGCAAGAATTAACGAGTATGGATTTATTGAAGCACCATATAGAAAAATTGATAGAAGAAATCCAAAGAATCCAATTGTAACGGATGAAGTTGTGTATATGACAGCGGATGAAGAAGATAATTTTCATGTGGCGCAGGCAAATGAAATATTAGATGATAATGGACATTTTGTCCATGAAAATGTATCCGGTAGATATAAGGAAGAGACACAGGAGTATGAAAAATCTATGTTTGAATACATGGATGTGTCTCCTAAGATGGTATTCTCTGTGGCTACAGCGCTAATCCCATTCCTTGAAAATGATGATGCGAACCGTGCACTTATGGGATCTAACATGCAGCGCCAGGCAGTACCACTTTTGACTACAGAGGCTCCGGTAGTTGGTACTGGAATGGAAACAAAGGCAGCGGTGGATTCCGGTGTTTGTGTGGTTGCTGCGAAATCAGGAACTGTAGAACGCTCCACATCAAAAGAAATTTCAGTGAAAAATGAGGATGGAACCCGCCAAACTTATAGATTAACAAAATTCATGAGAAGTAACCAGAGTAATTGTTACAACCAAAGACCAATCGTATTTAAAGGTGAGCATGTGGAAGCAGGGCGGGTTATTGCGGATGGTCCATCCACAGCCAACGGTGAGATTGCCCTTGGAAAAAACCCATTGATTGGTTTCATGACATGGGAAGGTTACAACTATGAAGATGCTGTATTGTTAAGTGAAAGACTTGTACAGGATGATGTTTATACATCTGTTCATATAGAAGAATATGAAGCAGAAGCTCGTGATACAAAGCTAGGTCCTGAAGAAATTACAAGAGATGTTCCGGGTGTTGGTGATGAAGCTTTAAAGGATTTAGATGAAAGGGGTATCATCCGTATCGGTGCAGAGGTTCGTGCGGGAGATATTTTAGTTGGTAAGGTTACTCCAAAGGGAGAAACAGAACTGACTGCTGAAGAAAGATTATTACGTGCCATCTTTGGTGAAAAGGCCAGAGAGGTTAGAGATACATCGTTAAAAGTTCCTCATGGGGAATCCGGTATCGTTGTGGATGCGAAAGTATTTACAAGAGAAAATGGTGATGAGCTGGCTCCAGGAGTAAATCAGGCAGTTCGTATCTATATTGCGCAGAAGAGAAAAATATCTGTTGGTGATAAGATGGCCGGACGTCATGGTAACAAGGGTGTTGTTTCCCGCGTATTACCGGTAGAGGATATGCCGTTCTTACCGAATGGACGTCCTCTTGATATTGTCCTGAATCCCCTTGGTGTGCCATCACGTATGAACATTGGACAGGTACTTGAAATACATTTAAGTCTTGCTTCCAGAGCATTAGGTATTAATATTTCTACACCTGTATTTGATGGAGCAAACGAATTAGATATTATGGATACTTTGGATTTGGCCAATGATTACGTGAACCTTGAGTGGGATGAATTTGCAAGTAAGCATGGGAAAGAATTGTTACCGGAAGTATTAGATTATTTATTTATAAATAGAGATCACAGGTCTATATGGAAAGGGGTTCCATTGTCTCGTGATGGAAAAGTTCGTCTAAGAGATGGTCGTTCCGGAGACTATTTTGACAGTGCTGTAACCATTGGACATATGCATTACCTGAAACTGCATCACTTGGTAGATGATAAGATTCATGCACGTTCCACTGGTCCTTATTCACTAGTTACGCAGCAGCCTTTAGGTGGCAAGGCACAATTTGGCGGTCAAAGATTTGGGGAAATGGAAGTTTGGGCATTGGAGGCATATGGTGCTGCCTATACTCTTCAGGAAATCTTAACTGTAAAATCGGATGATGTTGTAGGTCGCGTGAAGACCTATGAAGCAATCATTAAAGGTGAAAATATACCGGAACCAGGTATACCGGAATCCTTTAAGGTACTGCTAAAAGAACTTCAGGCTCTTGGTCTTGATGTGAAAGTGTTAAGAGATGACCAGACAGAAGTTGAGATTATGGAAACTGTTGATTTAGGCGAAACTGATCTTCGAAATATCATGGATAATATCAAATCCCCAAAATCTGCAGATGAAGAATTTGAAGTATCTGGCTTTAGCAAGCAGGAATTTGAAGGTGAACAGTTAGTAGATATAGAAAGTGAATCTGATGATGCTGACTTAGATATGGATCTGGAAGATGACGAAGATATGAGTGATGATGCATTTTTAGACCTAGAAATAACTCTTGACGAGGAGTAGGAAGGGAGTACAATAAATGCCAGAAACAACAAACGCAGAAGTATACCAACCAATGACTTTTGATGCAATCAAGATTAGTTTAGCATCACCTGAAAAAATTATGGATTGGTCAAGAGGGGAAGTAAAAAAGCCCGAGACGATTAATTATAGGACTTTAAAGCCAGAAAAAGACGGTCTTTTTTGCGAAAAGATATTTGGACCGAGTAAAGACTGGGAATGTCACTGTGGTAAATATAAGAAAATAAGATATAAAGGTGTAATTTGTGACCGCTGTGGTGTAGAAGTGACAAAGGCCAGCGTTCGAAGAGAGCGTATGGGTCATATTGAGCTTGCGGCTCCAGTATCACACATCTGGTATTTCAAGGGGATCCCAAGCAGAATGGGGTTAATCCTTGATTTATCACCAAGAACTCTTGAGAAAGTACTATATTTTGCAAGTTATATTGTACTTGATAAAGGGGAGACAGATCTTCAATATAAACAAGTATTAACCGAAAAAGAATTTCAGGAAGCAAGAGAGAAATTTGGCAGCAAATTTCGTGTGGGTATGGGCGCAGAGTCCATTATGGAGCTTTTACAAGCGATTGATTTGGAAAAAGAATCGGTAGAGTTAAAACGTGGGTTAAAAGAGGCAACAGGTCAGAAAAGGGCCAGAATTATCAAAAGGCTTGAAGTCGTAGAAGCGTTCAGAGGTTCAGGAAACAAACCTGAATGGATGATTATGACCGTTGTTCCGGTAATTCCGCCAGATTTACGCCCTATGGTTCAGTTGGATGGCGGACGTTTTGCTACTTCAGATTTGAATGATTTATATCGCAGAATTATCAATAGAAATAATCGTTTGAAAAGATTGTTAGAGCTTGGAGCACCGGAGATTATTGTCCGTAATGAAAAGAGAATGCTTCAGGAGGCAGTGGATGCTTTGATTGATAATGGAAGACGTGGGCGCCCTGTTACAGGTCCCGGAAACCGTGCGCTTAAATCCTTATCAGATATGCTAAAAGGTAAGTCCGGACGTTTCCGTCAGAACTTACTTGGTAAACGTGTTGACTATTCCGGACGTTCTGTTATCGTAGTTGGTCCGGAACTTAAGATATATCAATGTGGTCTTCCAAAAGAAATGGCGATTGAGTTATTCAAACCTTTCGTTATGAAGGAGTTAGTTACAAATGGAACTTCACACAACATCAAAAATGCAAAGAAAATGGTAGAAAGACTTCAGCCGGAGGTATGGGATGTTTTAGAAGAAGTTATCAAAGAACATCCGGTTATGCTTAACCGTGCACCTACACTTCACAGACTTGGTATTCAGGCATTTGAACCTATCTTAGTGGAAGGTAAGGCAATTAAGCTTCACCCACTTGTTTGTACTGCATTTAATGCTGATTTTGATGGTGACCAGATGGCTGTCCATCTTCCATTATCTGTGGAAGCTCAGGCAGAATGTAGATTTTTACTACTTTCACCAAACAACTTGTTGAAACCATCTGATGGTGGGCCGGTTGCGGTTCCTTCACAGGATATGGTTTTGGGAATTTACTATTTAACACAGGAAAGACCTGAAGCAGAGGGAAAAGGCAAAGTATTTAAAAGTGTAAATGAGGCCATTTTGGCTTATGAAAATAAAGCCATAATACTTCAATCCAGAATTGTCGTTAGAATGGAAAAACGGATGGAGGATGGCACGACTTTAGTTGGAAATGTAGAATCCACTCTTGGACGTTTTATTTTCAACGAAATTCTGCCACAGGACTTGGGTTTTGTAGATCGTACAATCGAAGGAAATCAGTTGAAATTAGAAGTTGACTTCCATACGGGTAAAAGAGGTCTGAAACAAATTCTTGAAAAAGTTATTAATATACATGGCGCTACGACAACAGCAGAAGTATTAGATGATATCAAATCCATGGGTTATAAATACTCGACAAGAGCAGCCATGACTGTTTCTGTATCTGATATGACTGTACCACCGGAAAAACCGGGATTGATTAAAAAAGCGCAGGACACTGTTGATAAAATTACAAGAAACTACAAGCGTGGTCTGATTACAGAAGAAGAGCGCTATAAAGAAGTAATTGAGATTTGGAAGCAGACAGATGATACCTTGACAAAGGCTTTGTTAGAAGGTCTTGATAAGTATAATAATATTTTCATGATGGCTGATTCCGGAGCTCGCGGATCTGATAAGCAGATTAAACAGCTTGCAGGTATGCGTGGATTGATGGCTGATACTACTGGTCATACAATCGAGCTTCCTATCAAATCCAACTTCCGTGAAGGTCTTGATGTACTGGAATACTTTATGTCTGCCCATGGTGCCAGAAAAGGTCTTTCTGATACAGCTCTTCGTACGGCCGATTCAGGATATTTGACAAGACGTCTTGTTGATGTATCTCAGGATTTGATTATCCGTGAGGTTGACTGCCAGGAAGGCAAAGAAGTCCCTGGAATGTGGGTAAAGGCTTTTGTTGATGGAAGAGAAGAGATAGAAGGATTGCAGGAAAGAATTACAGGCAGATTCTCATGTGATACTATTTGTGATAAAGATGGCAATGTGTTAGTAAAAGAAAACCATATGATTACACCAGGACGTGCAGAACTTATTATAAAAAAAGGGGTAAATGGAGAAGGAAAACCATTTGAGAAGGTTAAAATCCGTACCATCTTATCCTGTAAATCCCATGTAGGAGTATGTGCGAAATGCTACGGTTCCAACCTTGCAACGGGTGAAGCTGTTCAAGTCGGTGAATCTGTAGGTATCATTGCGGCACAGTCAATCGGTGAACCAGGTACACAGCTTACTATGCGTACATTCCATACTGGTGGTGTTGCCGGCGGAGATATCACACAAGGTCTTCCTCGTGTGGAGGAACTTTTTGAAGCCAGAAAACCCAAAGGATTAGCTATTATTACAGAAATTGCAGGTATTGCATTTATAAAAGACACGAAAAAGAAACGTGAAATCATTGTAACGAATGAGGATACCAATGAGTCTAAGACTTACTTAATTCCTTATGGTTCCAGAATCAAAGTGGCAGATGGTGCATATCTTGCAGCTGGGGATGAATTGACAGAAGGTAGTATTAATCCTCATGATATTCTGAAAATCAAAGGTGTCCGTGCGGTTCAGGATTATATGATTCAAGAAGTACAAAGAGTATATCGCTTACAGGGTGTTGAGATTAACGATAAGCACATCGAAGTTATCGTTCGTCAGATGCTTAAGAAAATCAGGATTGAAAATAACGGTGATAGTGACTTTTTACCGGGAACACTAGTAGATACCTTAGATTATCAGGATGTGAATGCTACATTAACTGAAGAGGGGAAAGAAATTGCAGAAGGAAATCAGGTAATGCTTGGAATCACCAAGGCTTCGCTTGCTACCAACTCATTCTTATCAGCAGCATCTTTTCAGGAAACAACGAAGGTTCTGACAGAAGCAGCAATAAAGGGTAAAGTAGATCCGCTCATTGGCTTGAAGGAAAATGTTATCATTGGTAAATTGATTCCCGCCGGTACAGGTATGAAGAGATACCGTTCTGTAAAATTGGATACTGATTTGACTGATAGTGATAGTTTAGTCATTTCGGAAGAATCAGGAGTTGATTTTATGAGCATTTCGGAAGACGAGATTGCTTTGGCTGTAGAATAAAAGATAAAAATCAAGCGTTTCCACTCAATAGATAGTTTAGAGTGGAAACGCTTTTGTGCTTTTTTCTTTATCTTTGTGAGAGATTGGGCTTCCATTGAGACGAGTTTCTTATTACGGATCCAACATAGTTGGATTTTTGCTTCATAGAAGTGGGATTCTTATCTTGCACTAAGATAAATAAAATATTGATGTGGCATATATCCCCTTGTCCCCGCATATAATTTACAAGAAAATAAGTGCAGGAAGAGAGGAAATATTTTTGGAATTATTAAAAAAAAATATTCATATGAATAGAAGAAAAAGCAAAGCAGTAAGCCAGTTGACTATGGATGACGACTTTAATGTACCGGATAATAAGCTGGATGTAAGTAGAATTATTCAAAGAAAAGGTGAAATCAAAGTGGATGATGTGCAGGTGAATGCAGATCACGTTAAGGCTTTTGGGACTTTAGAGATTAAAATTCTTTACATAGCGGATGCGCAAAATAAGATGGTACACAGTCTAGAATGTAAAATTCCTTTTGAAGAAAATATTAATTTAGATGGAGTAGAAAGCGGAGATAATATTCGTTTAAAATGGGACATTGAGGATTTGAGCTCGAATCTGATTAATTCAAGAAAACTAAGCATAAAAGCAATTGTGACATTTAATGTCTCAGTAGAAGAGCTATATGATGCGGAGAGTACAGTAGGACTTGCGGATATGGGTGAAATATCCACAAAGAGTCAAGGGATTGAAGCAATGCAGATAGTAGTAAATAAGAAGGATACATTAAGAGTTAAAGATGAAATCACATTATCCTCTAACAAGCCTAATATCCATGAGATATTGTGGGAAAGCATTCAGCTGCGTGGTAGTGATATTAGGGTAGAAGATGCTTATATTAATGTAAAAGGGGAATTATTCATTTTCATTTTGTATGCTGGGGATGATGAGAATAATACAATGCAGTGGGTCGAGTCAGCACTTCCATTTCAGGGAAGAATTGACTGCCCTGAATGCAACAGTGAATTGATATCTAATATCGAAGTCACAATTCAAAATGCAGATTTGGAAGTGCGTCCGGATTATGATGGCGAAGAGCGTATTGTTCAGGTTGACGTGGTTCTGGAACTGGATATTAAACTATATGAGGAAGAACATATAGAACTGCTTAAAGATGTTTATATGCCATCAAGGGAGTTGATACCTGTAAGGAGAACGGAAATATTTGAAAGTCTGTTGGTAAAAAATCTTTCCAAATGCCGGGCAAATGAGAGGGTTCGCATTGAGTATAATCAGGCAAAGATTCTTCAGATTTGTCACAGTCACGGCGAGGTTAAAATAGATGATATCGCTATTGTGGAAAATGGAATTCAGGTAGAAGGAGTTGTGAATGTAGAAATACTCTATGTTACATCTGACGACTCCATGCCATTTTATTCCATGATCTCAATGGTTCCATTTAATCATACGATTGAGGCGAAGGGGATTAATAACGATTCCATTTATTATATGCAGACGGATTTAGAGCAGTTATCTACGACTATGATTGATAGTGGAGAAATTGAAGTCAAGGTAACCATTAACTTAAACGCATTGGTGGTACAAAAACAATCTGAAGACATTATTATTCAAATTGATGAAGAGGAACTGGATTTAATGAAGCTGCAGGAATTACCTGGAATGGTTGGGTATGTGGTACAGGCGAATGATTCTCTGTGGGATATAGCAAAACAATTTTATACAACGATTGAACAAATAAAAACAATAAACGATTTAACTTCTGATGAAATAAGAGCAGGGGATCGTCTTATTATTATGAAATCAGTAGAAAATGTATAGAAATAATTGGATTTGTGATCACATATGTAAATGTGGCAATGCACTCAGATCTTATGTTCTTGAGATTTGGAGTACGACTCGTATTTTTTATCGAGGTATTTGACTAGCGGGCGGATAGTTTCATTCATTATCAATAGAAGTAAGAACATTAAGAAGACATTACATTTCTATTATGTAGTGTCTTCTTTTCTATATATTAAATTGTATCCTATAAAGTTGTTAAATGATAAAGTCTGTTGCATTTTTTTTATTAAGTGCTATAATTGATTATAATGTATACAAAATACATTTATAGTGAAACTGCTGATGGGAGGTTATATGAACCAGTTAAATTTAAAAGCTTTGGCCAAAATTAATTTGGGTATTGATGTGGTTTCGAAAAGACCGGATGGATATCATGAAGTTCGTATGATTATGCAGACAATTAATTTGTATGACCAAATTTATATTCATAAAATAAAAAAGCCGGGAATTACTATTAAAACCAATTTGTATTATCTTCCAATTAATGAGAATAATCTTGTGCATAAGGCGGCTAAGATGCTAATAGACGAATTTGATATCAGTCAGGGTTTATTCATTAATCTGAAAAAATATATACCGGTATCGGCGGGTATGGCAGGCGGAAGTTCAGATGCGGCGGCAGCTTTATATGGAATAAACCGCATGTTTCACTTAGGGCTTTCTAAGAATCAGCTTATGGAGAGAGGAGTAACCTTAGGAGCGGATGTCCCTTATTGCATTATGCGGGGGACTGCACTTGCAGAGGGAATAGGAGAAAAACTAACGCCATTGCCCCCTATGCCGAAGTGCAGAATATTAATTGCAAAGCCCAATATAAGCGTGTCTACCAAATATGTCTATGATAACCTAGATGCCAACAATTTGAAGCATCATCCTTCTATAGAGAAGGTGATTGAGGGACTACAAGAAGGAGATTTGTATAAGACTGCGGCCTTTATGGAAAATGTGCTGGAATCTGTAACGATAGAGAGATATCCAATTGTAGAGAAAATCAAGGAAATGATAATGCACTATGGTGCAATTAACGCATTAATGAGCGGAAGTGGACCAACGGTGTTTGGAATTTTTGATGATGAGTCAAAAGCGAGGGTTGCTTATGATAGAATGCGTCGGGGGAGACTTGCAAAACAAGTCTATTTAACAAGTGTTCACAATGATTGAAAAAATGGCTGAAAAAAAATAATATTGATAAGGTAATTTTTCCAAGCAGTTTTATTTGGGCAGCACCGCAAGCTCGCTTGCGATATGCATGGGTGTAAAGGTTGAAGGAAAATAATAAGAAAAGGAGCCATGCAGCGTATCGATTCTTTTAACCTTACTTATTTTAGCAGTAACGCAAGCTCACTTGCGATATGCATGGGATAAAGAATGAAAGAAGATTTTCAAATAAACATGAATGAATATTTACCACTTCGCGATGTGGTATTTAATACATTGAGACAAGCAATATTAAAGGGAGAATTAAAACCCGGAGAACGTTTGATGGAGATTCAACTGGCTAATCGCTTGGGAGTAAGTAGAACGCCTATTAGGGAAGCAATTCGTAAGCTGGAATTGGAGGGGCTTGTACTTATGATACCCAGAAAGGGTGCTGAGGTAGCTAAGATAACGGTTAAGAATCTAATAGATGTGCTGGAAATCCGTTCAGCTTTGGAGCAGCTGGCAGTTCAGATAGCGTGCCGAAATATTGGCGAGGCTGAAATCACGAGCTTAAAAAAGGCAAATAAAAATTTTGAAAGAACTATGAAAACAAAAGATTTGGCAGCGATAACGGAAGCTGATGTGGAATTTCACGAGATTATTTATAATGCAACAAATAATCCGAGGCTTATCAGCATATTAAATAATTTACGAGAACAAATGTACCGCTATCGTGTAGAATATTTGAAGGATAGCAATACGCACCCGCAGTTAATCTTAGAGCATGAGAGTATTGTTGACGCTTTGGAAAGACACGAAGAGGATCAGGTTTCTGAAGCTATATTGATTCATATTGAAAATCAGGAAAAAACAGTGATGAAGAATTTGAGAGAAACCGAGAAATAATGGAATAATATTCAAAAAAATACATATGCTATTGTAAATCAAAGGGTAAGATTACAGTCTTATCCTTTTTTCGCATGGAGGTTGCGAGAATTTCCGAAGAGTTTATGATCCAGGGAAGTGTATTACATTTTGTATAAATCTTCCGAAAATTTGGTAAGTGTATTGTGAATAGATTAGGATTTGAAAAAAAATAAATGTTTTCTGGGAGTGTGATGATGAATAAATCGGTAAGTGTATTGTCTTCAAATGTAGAAAAAAATATAGCAGAGTTTAAAGAGTCCTGCAAGGATTGCGATGATATTATTATGACAAGGATGCAGCTTGGAAGCGAAGCCCAGATTTCCTGCTTTATTGCATATGTGGAGGTTGCAGTCAGTTCTATTTTGGTAGAGGGGACGGTTCTGGGAAGGCTGCTGAATCAAATCTGGAATCTTCCGAAAGAGGAGTTTTATGAGCATATTGAGAAAAATGGGTTTGGTATCTCGGATGTGAAGATTTTGCCCACGATGGTAGAAGCAATTGAAGCAATGATGGCGGGGAATGCAATTCTTTTTATTGATGGATATGACAAGGTTGTAAAGATTTCAAGTAAGGGATATCCCAATATGGGCGTGCCGAAAGCGGAGCTTGAGAAGGTTATCAGAGGGTCAAAGGAAGGATTTACGGATTCAGTTAAGATGAATACTTCGCTTATTAGAAAGAGGATCCGGGATACCAGACTCAAGGTGAAAGAACAGCGGTTTGGCGTGCGTTCTAAAACGACAGTAGCCCTGGTTTACATGGAGGATTTGGTTCAGCCGGATCTGCTTGCAAATATTCAGGAGAGGCTGGACTCTTTTGATGTGGATGGGATCTTAGATAATGGAATTATTGAGCAGTTGACGGAGGAAGCATGGTATTCGCCGTTTCCACAGTTTCAGTCCACGGAAAGACCGGATAAGGCGGCTATGGCGGTGCTTGAAGGGCGTGTCGTAATTGTAAGTGATAATTCTCCTTCGGCATTAATTTTGCCAACTAGTTATAATGGCTTCTTTCAGACGAGTGATGATTATTATAATCGATTTCAAATGGTGACATTCATTAGAGTTTTGCGATTTATTGCAGGGGCTCTGGCAATGTTTCTGCCGGGGCTATATCTTGCGGTAACCAATTTTCATACACAGGTATTGCCTACAAATCTTATTTTATCATTTGCGGCGGCAAGAGAAGGAGTTCCGTTTCCAAGCTTGGTAGAGATTCTAATTCTGGAACTGGCATTTGAACTTCTTCGGGAGGCTGGGCTTCGGATGCCAGGACCAATTGGAAGCACCATTGGCATAGTAGGGGGACTGATTATTGGACAGGCAGCAGTTTCAGCGAATCTTGTGAGTCCGATTATTGTTGTTTTGGTAGCGCTTACGGCATTAAGCTCCTTTTCCATACCAAATGATGAATTTTCCACTGCATTTCGTCTGGTTAAATTTATGATGATTTTTTTGTGTGCGGCGTTGGGGATATATGGTCTGGTTCTTGGAATTTTTATTTTGATTACTCATCTATCTAAGCTGAAGAGCTTTGGATATCCCTATTTAGCTCCATTTGTGGCGGCGGATGTGAATGGATTTTATGATAAGAGAGATGCTTTTTTCAGATATCCTACTTTTATGTTGAAAAAGCGTTCAATTTATGCCAAACGAAATGCCAGAACTAAATTAAAGATAAAAAAATAGAAAAAATCCGTCGAAGGCTTTATCTTGGTTCAATCTTGAACTGAGATAAAAGAGGTCAAAAAAGAGCTCGAAATTGGAAAGGCAAGGGGTATAGATATGTTTTCTAATAATCTGAAAATATCTTCAAGACAATTGAAAAGAATGCTAGTGCTTAGCTGGGTGGGGAGGATTAATCTGATTATTCCATCTCTGGCAGCTGGATTTTCGGGTAGAAGCGGCATACTTGGGATTTTGGCGGGCGTAGTCTTCACTCTGGTGTATGGGATTTTTGTTTCATATGTGGCAAAGAATATTACAGGTAATCTACATGACTATTTAGAGGTACTTTTAGGAAAAGCAGGAAGATTTCTTGTAGAATTTGTATTTATGGCATTAACGGTGGTAAATACAGCGTTTACGGTAAGGCTGCTGGCAGAAATGGTACAGCAGTGTCTACTACCGGATGTGAATCTTAAGATTATTATTGGTTTAGCACTGCTTGTTTGTGGGTATGGGGCAACTGGTAAGATTGAAGGAAGGGGAAGAACTTCAGAGGTGCTATATGGAATCATTCTGATCCCTCTGGTTGTTATGCTGTGCTTATCTATTCCGGATCTAAAAAGAGACTATCTGATGGCAGGTGAGGTTGGAAACGTCAGAGAAGTTTTGGAAAGTGGTGTGGCGATTTTCTCTATTTTTAGTGAAATTAGCATATTGCTATTTACTGTGCAGTATGTGGAGAATAGGGAAAGACTGCAGACCAAGGTCATGCAGGCACTGGTTATTACGGGACTTAGTACTATAAGCGTCTATATAGCAACATTGGGAATGTTTGGAAGTAAAGGTATGCAAGCCCAGAAATGGCCAGTGGTTTCACTTATGAGTAGTGTTGTTGTCCCAGGTGGATTTTTGAATCGGTGGGATATTATTTTCTTAGCCCTTATTTTATTAAGTTTTTTCATATCTTTGAGTGGCGGAGTATTTTATGTGAGCACCGCATTTAGGGATTTGGTGGGAAAAGGAAAAATGGAGTTTTATATTTTGTTAGCACTTATTCCTATCTTTTTTTTGGCGCAGGCGTATTCAAGTTATGATGCTATCCTTAAGTTTTATCTTGACGTAATGCAGTATTACTTCATTCCCGTTACATTTTTGATTATATGTATCTTGTTCGTAATGCAAAAAGTATTCAAGCGGATCGTGGATAAGGAGGGGCCTTATGAGCAGAATGAAAATTAATAAATGTTGTCTTACGAATCGAACCGTTGGTAGGGGACACATGGTGGGGAGCGGTATTTTACTTCTTTTTCTTTTTTACAGTATGATTTTCCTTGTAGGATGTCAGCTAAAAGAGTTGGAGGAAAGGGAGTTTCCCCTGACGGTATCTTTTGATTTATCAAATCAGGAGGAAATCGAATCAATTTTTACATTTTCAGATGTTGCTATGGTAACCCAGTCAGACATGAGTATAGAGAGAGAAGAGATTGATCAATTGCCCAAATTAACAGGTAAGACAATGGATGATATATTGGAGCTTCATTATAGAAGCTCTGAAAAATATCTAGATTTGGGACATGTACAAGCTATTATCCTGGGAAAAGCTTTAATCACTAATCAGGATACATTCAAAGAAATTTTGCTGTATCTGGAGAGCAATGAGGTTTTTGCCAGAAATGTTTTATTATTTATTGCTGATAAGTCTACTGATGAAGTTATGAAGGTAAATGGCGTTTCTGTGGATTCATTAGGGGCGTATCTGGGTGAAATATATAAAAACAATCCTTATTTGGACAAAAAAGAATCCGTGACGTTAGGCGATTTGTTAAATTACTGGCATAACGGGGAAGAAAGGCTGGCGGTGCCGATTATTTCTATTATTAATGAAAAGCCAGTAATCGCCTCTTATGGAAATTTTGAATATTTTGAATACAAAGGTGAATAGATTTAATAAATCCGGTCTATAATCCTTATAAAGTCACAGGAAAATGGTAATTAAATCTCAGGTGTAGGAGGAAGCGGTTGCAAGCGGCCGGCGGATGCCCAAGAGTTCGCAAAGTGAACTCGAACTCTTATTCAATACACTCTGAAGCGTGTTTGAAAAATCATGGCACAAATCTGCACGCTCCACTTTGCACCTGGCTTCGCCCCAATTTGGTCAGTGTAGTCCCCTACGCCTCTCAAATTAGGACTTGTATCCCACAAAGTGAGACGCACAGCAAGCATTTTTCAAACACGCTCCTGTGCAAAAAAATAATTTGAAAATTTAGGTTTGAGAGTCCGTAAAGTAGGGAGAGGGGAGTTAACATGGGTAAAATAAGAATAAGATTAAGAAGTATTGTAGATGGTTTTAAAATAATAGTAACAAACAGGAAATTTAGAAAGTATGGAATCACTGCTATTATTGCATTGGGAGTCGGTCTGGCTGGCATGATAATCAATGGAAGAAATACGGTAGATGCAAACGAAGTACAGGAAGGAATTGCGAGTCAAATTGTCCGCTTTCATGTGTTGGCAAACAGTGACAGCGAGGAAGATCAGGTGCTTAAATTAAAAGTAAAGGAACATATTGTTGCATATATGGAAGAGATTCTAAGAAATGCTAAGGACATAGAAAGCACTAGGCAGCTGATTCAATTACATATTGATGACATAGCAGTGGAAGCAAAACGGGTAATTGTGGAGGAAGGATACTATTATGCGGTCTCAGTTAATCTTGAGGAGGCATATTTTCCTATTAAAACTTATGGGGATATTACATTTCCGGCAGGGAAATATGAGGCTCTGCAGATAAAAATTGGTGAGGCAGAAGGTAAAAACTGGTGGTGTGTAATATATCCTAATCTATGTTTTATTGATGCTACTCATGCAGTTGTGGCAGAGGCGGAAAAGCAGAAACTTAAAAATGTGTTAACAGAAGAGGAGTATAAGGCTATCACAGGTGAGGTTGAGGTTAAAGTAAAATTCAAAATAATAGAAGACATACTAAATCTTTTAGAGTGTCAGGATACACTGGGGCAGCATTCTTCTGATGTTATTTCGTCGGGCTTCGAATATCTATAGGCAAGGATGTAACTATTAATCAGAGATGAAACAATCTCAATTGTTTTTACTTGAAAAATATCATATTACAGAGTAAAATGGATATTGTAAAATGTAACGAAATTTAAACGAGGTTAGTGTGAAAATTCCTGCGAACCTTAGTTCGTTTTCACATATCTTGATATGAGAGCCTGCTAAAGCAGGTGAATGGGAGTTAGATGATGAAGCAGAGTGAAAATAGTGCTGATGATATATGCAATGCGCCTATAGGGGTTTTTGATTCTGGCGTTGGAGGATTGACTGTCACTCGTGAAATAATGCGGAATTTGCCAAATGAAAGAATCGTTTATTTTGGGGACACAGCTAGAGTACCATATGGAAGCAAATCTAAAGAAACCATTATTAAATATTCCAAGCAGATAATTAGATTTTTAAAGACCGAAGGAGTAAAGGCAATTGTTGTCGCCTGTAATACTGCCAGTGCCTTTGCGCTCGAGGAAGTTGAAAACGGTCTGAATATTCCGATTATTGGGGTAATTAAGCCTGGGGCTGATGTATCTGTAAAGACTACCAGAAATGGGCGGATTGGAGTTATCGGCACCGAAGCAACAATTCACAGCCAAGTGTATAATACATTTATACATAATATCAATCCCAGGATACAAATAATAGAAAAGGCATGTCCATTGCTTGTACCTTTGGTAGAAGAAGGACTTATTCGAGATTCTGTAACGGTGGAAATTGCAAACCGTTATTTGAAAGAACTACAAGAATCGGATATTGATACATTAATATTAGGGTGCACCCATTATCCCCTGTTACGTTCTACCATTGGAAACATAATGGGCGAAAAGATAACATTGGTGAATCCGGCTTTTGAAACAGCCAGAAGTCTGGAGCATCTGCTAGAAAGAGAAGGAATTCAGAATGTGTCTGAAAAAAAAGACTTGGAATCTCCATATAAATTTTTTGTAAGTGATACCGCTGATAAATTCAAACAATTTGCGAATTCTATTTTGCCATATGATGTTGATAAGATTAAAAATATTAATATAGAAGAATACTAGTGCAGCACTCCGCCTTGCCCTGAATCGGATATCAAGCACTCATTACTGCAATATTTACACAACGCTGTACTAGATGAAAAAGTGTCTGCGAAAACCAGACGGATTGGAGAAGGAATGACAAGTGATGTACTAGTAAGTATGAAGGGACTACAATTTTCCAATGATGTCCAACAAGAGGAAGTAGAGGTTATTACTCCTGGTAATTATTATTTTAGAAATGGAAAGCATTTCGTGATGTATGAAGAAATCACTGAAGGATATATTGAGAGAACCAACAATTTAATAAAAGTGAATAAGGATATTTTAGAGATTACGAAAAAAGGAAGCTATAATGTAAATATGGTTTTTGAAAAGAATAAAAAGCATTTATCCTATTATAATACTCCATATGGTAATCTTGCCATAGGTATTATCGCAACGAATCTGAATGTAGAGGAGTCTGTGGAAAATATTTCAGTGAACGTGGAGTATGCCTTGGAAGTAAATGATGAATTTCTATCGGATTGTACCGTAATGATGAATATCAAGTCAAAAGATGTAAAGAATTTTAATTTGTAAGTCCTGACAATGCATATTCAAATAATAAATAATAAAAGCGTATTTGCTGGGAGTTATGCCATACCTGCATGACATAATCATTGCAAGTAAGGCTTTCTTGATTATGCGATCATTCGAACTAAGATAAAAAGATAAAAGAAACGATTTACTCACAGACAGATAGGAAGGAGCATGGAATGAAAGTTAGAAAAGCCATAATACCAGCGGCGGGATTAGGAACCAGATTCCTTCCGGCTACGAAAGCACAGCCAAAAGAAATGCTGGCCATTGTTGATAAGCCAACTATACAGTACATTATTGAGGAAGCAGTTGCTTCAGGAATTCAAGATATTATTATTGTAACCGGACGTAATAAAAGAAGCATTGAAGATCACTTTGACCGCTCCATTGAACTTGAGTTAGAATTAGAGAGGAGCAACAAAGAGGAAATGCTGAATATGGTAAAAGAAATATCAGAAATTGCCAATATTCACTATATCAGACAAAAGGAGCCAAGGGGACTTGGACATGCCATATTAACAGCAAGGCATTTTATTGGAAATGAACCATTTGCCGTACTTTTAGGTGACGATATTGTAGTATCCAAAGAACCTTGTTTAAAGCAAATGATAAATGTATATAACGAATATAAGACCAGTGTTCTGGGTGTGCAAATAGTGAGTCACGATATGGTGAATAAGTATGGTATCGTGGATTGTAAGCATGTGGAAGACAGAGTTTATAAAGTAAAAGATCTGATTGAAAAACCGAGTCAGGAAGATGCGCCATCAGATATTGCTATTTTAGGAAGATATGTGATTACATCGACCATATTCGAATATCTGGAAACGCAGGATGCAGGAGCTGGTGGTGAGATACAATTAACGGATGCCTTGAAACGTCTTGCAAAGGAGGAGGCAATGTTTGCTTACGATTTTAAAGGACATCGATATGATGTTGGAACAAAATTCGGATTTATTCAGGCGAATATAGAATTTGCACTCCGCAATGGGGAAGTGAAGGGAGAGATGAAAGCATATCTGGACGAGCTTCATGAGAATATGGAGCAGATGTTAGAATATGAATAAGAGATAGGACTGATTATTTATTAAAGACTATGAACTTTCAGGATGTTTTTTTATATTATATTCAAGAAAGAGAGAGTAAATTATACTCAAATGTTCTCTCTCTCTTTTTTGTATCTATTTATCAGAAACGAATCATATTAATTCACTTTTTTCACTTTACCCGCCATACGTTTAAAGAATCCTTCTTTCTTTTTCGGGGCTTCCAGTGCTCCGCGAACGCCCTTAACACTGGTAATATAGATTCCGCTAACGACTGCTTTTACTTCTTTTTTAATAGGTATTAAATCAAAGATTTTTTCATCACATACAAGAGTCATAATTCTTGGTCCAACTTTCGCCTTTACAATTGGAAGCTTTGAGCCCCGCATAAGCTTTGGTGTCTGATCAATAACCATCTGCGGTAAACCTGATTCTTTTATCTTCAATCTCTTTTTGTCAATTACTAACATGGATACGGTCTGTTGTGCTGCCTCCATCTGTTCCTTTTGTGCAGCTTGCTTTTTCTCCGCTTTTTTTCCGAAAAAATATAATGCAACCAATGCAACAACAAGAACTGCAAGAATAATCAGCAGTACAATTAAAAATGTTGACATGATAACCCTCCTAGATAATTAATTTGCATACTGACGTTATGTATCTCCCACTTAACAATAAGTATTATCAATTTAAAAACACGCCAGACATACACATTCATGTAAATAGTATTTTAGCATTCTTTAAAAAAAAGTGCAATACTTTAACCGCAAACTATTGTAAAACTTGTAACCGTTCAGCCTTATGTATTCAAAGACGGACGAGATTCCATGAAATCTCTTGTTACTGCGAGCCAGAACAATTTAAGCAGTGAATCGTAACGAAGAAATCATTACAGTTCAAATCTCGTCCGTCTTCGAAATACATAAGGCTGAACGGTTACTAAAACTTGTTGCAGGTCAAAGTGGATATTCGCAATTTGCTTCACTACTTGTGCGTAACCTACCTGCAGCTCCGCTGCATTTTCAGTAAGAGTTTGAAATCTCACTGAAACAAGTAAGTCCTGCTAACTGCTTTCGCTTAGAAGCGGGGGACTTACTTCAGAGGTTAAATCTTAATCAATATAGAATTATTAAAAAAAAATTAAATAGTGAAAACTTTGTGAAGTTGATAAATAGGCTTTCATTTTTCAATCATATGTGTTTTAATAGTTTGTATGTAATGACACATGGAAATGAGATTTAAACGAAGAGAGGATATGATTATGAAAAAGAAAATCGTGCTTTTTATGTTAGCACTTAGTATTGTTGGATTATTGGGTGGTTGCTCGAATAATAATAATGCAGGGGAAACAGCGACAACCACAGAGTCTACAGCAGATTCAGAAACAGAAACATCCTATGCAGAAGCTCATGGTAAAGAGACATATAAAGAATTAGTTAATCTATTGAATAGTGAAAGTGCATTGAAACATGTTACACTAGGTGAGTACAAAGGTTTGGAAGTAGAAGTTGCTAACGATTATACTATTACAGATGAAGTCATAGCAGCAAAGATGGAAAGTATATCTTCCTCGATAGTTTCAAAAGTGACAGGTCGTGCAGTACAAGAAGGTGATACAGTCAATATTGACTATGTGGGCAAAAAAGACGATGTTGCTTTTGATGGTGGGACAGCAACAGGAAATAATTTAGTAATAGGCAGTGGAAGTTTTATTGATGGTTTTGAAGAAGGTCTTATAGGTGTTGAAATTGGGCAAACAGTAGATTTAGACCTTACATTTCCGGATCCTTATCAAAATAATACAGATTTGTCAGGAGCTGCGGTTGTATTTACAGTTACGGTAAATTCCATTTCAGAACCAGCGGAGTTCACTGATGAATGGGTGGCCGCAAATACAGTACATGCTACTGTTGATGAGTATAAAGCGCAGATAAGAACTGATTTAGAAGAAGAAGCAGCTTATTATGAATTAAATGAAAAAGTAAAAGCATTATGGGTAATACTGAATGAAAGCTTCACTGCAAATTCTTTTCCAAAAGGCGCAGTTGAGTTAATGGTCGAATATAATATTGCTATGCAAGAAGCAGAAGCAGAGGCAGCTTCTCTTTCATTGGAAGAATATCTGGAAACTACCCATTCAATAACTTTAGATGAATTTACTAAAAATCTTCAATTAAGTGTAGAAGAAATAGTTGCGCAGGAGCTTTTCATGCTTGCTATTGCGGAAACAGAAGGTATTGAAATAAGTGATAAAGAATTTGCAGAAATGGTTACAGAAAATGCTACAAGAAGTAATTTGACCGAGGATGAATTTATCGAAACATATGGTGAAAATTTTTTGAGACATTCATTTTTATGGAGTAAGGTAAATAAATTTCTAGGTGAGAATACAATTGGTATTTATACACTAGAGACAGAGGTAAAAACAGCTGAGGAAACAACAGCGGAGACAGAAGAAATGGAATCTCAGACAATGGAATAAAGTTATAAAAATTTAATATTTACTATAGAAACCTATTTGGCGGTAAATCGTCCAGATAGGTTTTTGGTATATTAAGTGTAGATTATTTAAGTAAATGTTGGAAGTTGATTTTTTGTGAGATGTTAGATATAATTATAGCTACATATAAATTTATGCGAAAGCACGAGCCGAGTGTGAGTCAGAGTTTAGCTCACATTTGGTGACTGCGTGCAGATCATGAGAAGTTTGCGTAGCGAACTTTTTATGGATTAAAAAAAGAGCGAAAAACGAGAGGAAGATTTTTAATGGACAACTTTAACGACTACATGGGAGAAGAGAAGGAACCGGGCTATGATAAAGTTCCGCCCAGCTTTGAACCGCCAATTTATGATGGGCAAAATAATGAAATCGAGGATTATAACCAAGACGAATTTGAAAAGGCGAATGTGCAGCCAGAGATAATTGCAGAACCTAATGAAATGCCGGATCCTGGTAGTTTAAGTGGAGATTTTATGAGTAACTCTAATGAGAGATATTCTAATTATCAATTTGAGCAGCAACCCCCTATGAAGAAAAAAGGGACTGGGATTGTTGTGGCAATAGTGGGTCTTTTAGTTGTGGCAGCAGTTGTGTTGATTGTAGCATCAAGCTCTGTGTTGTTATCTTTTTTTAAGTCTGATAAGTCAGAGGAGGGTACAACTGAGGCTGTGGTAATGCTAACAGAAAAGGAAACAGAGGAGAAACAAGTAACGGATGAAACTACTGGTGCGGTAAGCAGCAGTACAATTGAATATGATTTGGCTTATCCTTTATATACGTATATAATGGGTTCAGATAACGAAGGATTAGAAGAATATATTGGGGAGAATAAGGATACCGTAAACTTAGACTATATAGATGATGACGTCTATTCACCACTTTATTTTGCGATTATATGTGAAAATAACGAGGCCATACGTATATTATTACATTACGGTGCTGATATAGAACTTGCAGATGATATTATGAATTATGGTTCGCCATTATTTGCAGCCTTGGACTGCGATAATCTGGAAGCAATGGAAATATTGGTGGAAAATGGTGCCAATGTAAATGCCAGAGATCAATATGGTGCAACACCTGTTATGTATGCCGCCAGACTTGATATTTCTTCTTTTGATTATCTTATTGATGCAGAGGCAGATGTTACGAAAATTGATTTTTATGGATGGAATACGCTTCACTATGCAAGTTATTATGGAAATGTAACAACATATGAAAGAGGATTGGAATTAGGTGTGGATGAAAGTGCACTGACGGATAAGGTATATTCAGTGACAGATACTACATTATTAGGTAGTAATGTAGGGCTGTTAGAGACCTTACTTGCAAAAGGGTTTACTCTGGAGCAACCATTGGAAAATGGGGATACTTTATTACTTATAGTTAGATCGGATGAGATGGCGTATTATGTTATGGAGAACTTTGAATGTGATTTTACTGCAACGGATGAGTATGGAGCATCGCCACTTCATTATGCAGCATATTATGAGCTTAGTGCAGAAGTACTTAAGTTGTATATTGAAAATGGAGCCGATGTGAATTTGCAGGATAGTGACGGTATCACACCATTAATGAATGCAGTTCCGGTTACAGAAAATGTGCGGTTACTTCTAGACAATGGTGCGGATGTAAGTATTGAAGATTATGATGGATATACTGCCTATGATTATATCACCGAGGAAGATGATTCTTATTTGAAAGTGCTTTTAAGAAATAAGTAGAGCATTACAGCTGCTAAGCGGATTATGGCTATCCGTTTTGATAAGTTTTAAGCGGGTTAGTTAGAGCGTACTTAAAAATCATTACCCCAAGATTCACACTACACCTTGTGGACTACTTCGTCCTGATTTGGACAGCGAACTACGCGCCCAAATTAGGACTTGTATCACACAAAGTGGGCGTACAGCTTGGTACAAGCATTTTCATATATGCTCTAGAAAGGTTGGTGTAGGGCAGGTACATTTTTTGTTAATGTATTACATTAACCTTTTTTTCTTATTAGGAAGATATTCTCTATGATGCATGAATGCCTTGCCAGGCGAACTCTTTATTTATTCATACTTTTATTTCCTATCGCATACAATGTAAAAACATTGAAATTACAGGGGGATTTCCTTGAAGAGCTACATAGAAGAAAGAGCGGTTGATATAGCCAACTATATTATTGATTTTAATGCTACTGTAAGGCAGACGGCGAAGAAATTCGGAATCAGTAAAAGTACGGTACATAAGGATGTTACAGATAGATTGCTGTTAATCAATCCAACATTAGCACAGCAGGCAAGGCAAGTTCTTGACATTAACAAATCCGAAAGACATATTAGAGGCGGACTTGCAACAAAAGAAAAATATCTTCACCAAAATCATTAAAAAATTACACTAATTAAATATTTTATGGAAAAATTTTTGTGTAAAATTTATTAATGATAGTTCCCTTAGGTAGTTACATATAGTGGAAATACAATAATGCAGTAGAGGTACTTCACAATGGAAGTACCTCATTTTCGAATATATTTTCAGAAAATTACGTTCATAAACAAAAATCTGACCGGGGATGCGCACTCTAGGGCGACCACAGGGAGCGTCAAAGTTGTTTCAGAAACTCTTTGTTGTCTTAGTTGGAAAAGGGCTTTATAATATATCTATTGAATTATGAGGCAAATATGAATTTTTCAAACATACACTAGAAAGGTGTAATAAGACAATGAAACATTATGAAAGCTTAAATCATTTATTTGATCCTATTTACAACAGTAATTCTAAAATATTAATATTAGGAACTTTTCCATCTTTTAAATCCAGGGAAAATGCCTTTTACTACGGTCACCCAAGAAATAGATTTTGGAAGCTTCTAAGCCTGATAACAGACGAGGCAACGCCAAATACAATAGAGGAAAAGAAAGAATTATTATTAAGGAATAGTATTGCAATCTGGGATGTTATTCAAAGTTGCGACATTGCAGGTTCCAGCGATAGCAGTATTAAAAATGTGATACCCACTGATCTGACTCCTATTCTACAAACTGCTGAAATCCAGCAAATTTATGGAAACGGTCGAAAAGCGCATCTACTCTATTACCAGTACGCATATCCTTACTTAGGAAAAGAAATGATAGTTCTGCCATCTACCAGTCCGGCGAATGCAGGATACTCTATTGAGAAATTGGAAACAAAGTGGAGGCAGATAAAAAAGTTCATAACTTAATTATTTCAATCCTTTAGATAATATTACTACAAAAAACAACAAATTTGTCTTTGTTATATACAAAACAACAAATTAATAGAGATATAATTATAAAGGTAGATTTTATTAATAAGGAGAGTAAAATATACAATATAAGGTTCTTTCAGTAGGTTAAGCATAAAGGCGAAAGATAAAGGGCTTGAGAGGTGCAGAGATGAAATCAAATGTGTTATCATGGAAAAGTCTGTTTATGCAAAAGAAGACTTTTACAGAGGGTTCTTTGAAATTTAGTAATAAGGACTTATTTAGAATAGTTATTCCATTAATTATTGAGCAATTTCTTGCTGTCTTTGTAGGAATGGCAGATATGTCAATGATATCAGGGAGTGGGGAACATGCTGTTGCAGGAGTTGCTCTGGTTGACACGGTAAGTATATTATTTATCAACGTTTTTTCTGCACTTGCTACAGGGGGAGCCGTGATTACCGGATATTTCATAGGCCAAAAAAAGTATAAGGATGCATCAAAGGCAGCAGAACAGCTAATTATAGTTGTAACTGGAGTCGCTGTTGTAATAATGGTCATTTTGTTATTGGGACAAAATATAATTCTATATCATATATTTGGCGACTTGGATTCGGCGACGAGAAGTTATGCCAGAACTTATTTAAATGTTTCTGCCATTTCGATACCGTTTATTGGATTATACAATTCGGGAGCTTCGCTTTTTCGAGCCACTGGTAATACTAAATTACCTATGTTTACTTCTTTGCTTATGAATACTATTAATATTGCCTTAAATGCAGTTTTTATTTATGGATTCGGCATGGAGGTGAAGGGGGCTGCTATTGCAACTTTAATTGCTCGTATCGTATCGGGGGGACTACTATTTGCTTTGTTACATGATAAAAAGCGTCAAATTCACTTAAGCAATATGTTTAAGGCTGGAATTGATTTTTCTTTGATTAAGAGGATATTATATATAGGCATTCCAAATGGTCTCGAAAACAGTATGTTTCAGATTGGAAAGATTCTGGTTCTTAGCTTGGTTGCCAGCTTTGGCGCAGCTTCCATTGCGGCGAATGGTGTGTCAAATACGCTTGCCAGCTTTCAGACATTACCTGGAATAGCGATAGGATATGCCGTTGTTACTATTATATCCCAGTGCGTTGGAAGCTTGGATTATGAGCAGGCGAGATACTATGCCATGAAATTATTGAAGATTGCATATGCCTGTATTTGGGTAATTAACATAGTGATTTTTCTTTTTTTACCATTGTTCTTGAAAATGTATAGCTTTGAGGAAGGGACATTACGGCTGATTCGTCAGGTAACTACATATCACGGTATCTGTGCGTGTATCGCATGGCCTGCGTCGTTTACCCTTCCAAATACATTTCGTGCGTCTGGGGATGTGAAGTATAGCATGGCGGTATCAGTGGTTTCAATGTGGTTTGGCAGGATTGTACTGAGTTTTGTATTGGGTAAATATTTGAAAATGGGTCTGATGGGCGTCTGGGTCGCTATGACAATAGACTGGGCAATAAGGGCGGTCTGCTTTATTTACAGGTATATGGGTGAGAAGTGGCAAAATCGGAAATTCTAGTGTTATGTTTCGTGTATTGACGATTGACAATATGGTGATTAGATGCTTACAAGCTGCTTGCCAGAAGTAGAAATCCATTGTAAAAGTGTGGTTGATGGCATATAATTAAGTAGATAGTGTGGCTAGAAACTAAAATGACATAGGAGGAATTCTTATGAAAAGAGAAAAAGTAATTGTAATTGATTTTGGTGGTCAATATAATCAGCTAATAGCAAGGCGGGTAAGGGAGTGTAATGTGTATTGTGAAATATACCCACATACAATTCGTCTTGATGAGATAAAGGCTTTGAATCCCAAAGGGATTATTTTTACCGGCGGACCAAACAGCGCTTATTTGCCTGATTCACCTACTTGTGATAAGGGTATCTATGAGTTGGGTATTCCGATTTTAGGAATTTGTTATGGTGCACAATTAATGATGCATACTTTAGGAGGTGTAGTTGGAAAAGCTCCTGTTCGTGAATATGGGAAAACACAGGTGAAATTTGAAATAGGATCTGCCATTTTTAAAGGAAATTCTCCGACTAGTATTTGCTGGATGAGTCATACCGATTATATTGAAAAAATTGCGAAAGGGTTTCAGATAACTGCCTATACGGAGAATTGCCCTGTGGCAGCAGCAGAGAATGTGGAGAAGAATTTATACCTATTTCAATTTCATCCGGAAGTGCTGCATACAGTCGAAGGGAAAGAGATGTTATCAAACTTTGTATTTAACATCTGCAAATGTGCAGGGGATTGGAAAATGGATTCTTTCGTGGAGACTTCTATTAATGCAATTCGTGATAAAGTTGGAGATGGCAAGGTGCTTTGTGCTCTTTCCGGTGGTGTAGATTCTTCAGTGGCAGCGATTATGATGTCAAGAGCCATTGGAAAACAGCTTACTTGTATATTTGTTGATCATGGGCTGCTTCGTAAATATGAAGGAGACGAAGTGGAAGAAATTTTCACAACGGGATTTGAACTTAATTTTAAAAGAGTAAATGCACAGCAGAGATTTTATGATAAATTAGCAGGGGTGACAGAGCCGGAAGCGAAGAGAAAGGTTATTGGGGAGGAGTTTATCCGTGTATTTGAAGAAGAAGCGAAATTGATTGGTACGGTTGACTTCTTAGTGCAAGGAACTATTTATCCGGACGTTGTGGAGAGCGGTGTTGGCAAATCAGCTGTGATTAAATCACATCACAATGTCGGAGGACTTCCTGACTATGTGGATTTTAAGGAGATTATTGAACCTCTTAGAGATTTGTTTAAGGATGAAGTCCGGAAGGCTGGTTTGGAGCTTGGAATACCTGAAAAGCTTGTGTTTAGACAGCCTTTCCCAGGTCCGGGTCTTGGAATTCGCATTATTGGTGATGTGACTCCGGAGAAAGTGGAAATTGTGCAGGATGCGGACTATATTTATAGAGAAGAGATTGCAATAGCAGGACTTGATAAAGGGATAGGACAGTATTTTGCGGCTTTGACGAACATGAGGTCTGTAGGAGTGATGGGGGATGAGAGGACTTATGATTATGCAGTAGCGCTCCGAGCAGTGAATACGGTTGATTTTATGACGGCGGAGTTTGCTGAGATTCCTTGGAAAGTGCTGGGGAAGGTTTCTAGCAGGATTGTCAACGAAGTGAAACATGTGAATCGGGTGTTGTATGATTGTACGGGGAAACCGCCGGCGACGATTGAGTTCGAGTAGAGAAAATAAATGCCACAAGCCTGATGTTTACTGGGTTTGTGGCATTTATGTATGGCTTGTGATTCTATTTTGATTCTACTTTTCTACCTTTTATACAATAGATAATCATGGAGAAGAGAGCAAATAAAATGAAAATATGTAATAATATATGATACAAATCTGGCACTAGCATTGAGTTGGAGGTTGGTACAATATGATATGTATTAGAGTAAAATTGATTGTAACTAGTAAGCTTTCTTTCAGTCACACCGAATATAGTGTAATACCAATGGCTTGAAAACTGAACTATTAGCCATAAAGAAAGCCAAATAGTTAAAAAATATTTTCCATACTTATCTTTAACTAAAAATAGTGTAAAAGCCAAGATATAGATGAAAAAAAAGATGAAATCTTCTTTCCAAGCTTGTTCAACTAAAACTATATTACCAATTTTTAGTCCAATCATATCAAAAAAGAACCAGAACATTAAAATCATATTACCTAAAAGTGCTAGTTTTTTATACATCTTAAATCCTTTCGCAATGAATGGTAAAGAAACTTTATTCATCATCTAAATGCACTAATTCACCTTTTCTCATAGTCATGATTTCTTTTCTAGGATAGGTTAACTGCCATTCTTCTAAACTTTCTTTTGACCGTTCTTCTTTTGCTTTTTTCCATTTCATAAGTATATCATTTAGAGCATTGCTATCAATGCATATAGCAGTTTTACCACCTATTGGTATTAATGTGATTTCACCATATTCTTTTTCCAGTTCAAATAGAGTAAACATTACATCCTCATAACTAACTAAGCTAGGTTCTGTCAATGCACGGCTATTAACATTTAGTGCTCTTGCAAGCTTTTCTAAGTTATCATCTTTAGGAACTCTTTCACCTGATTCATATTTTTGAATTAGGCGGACACTGATACCAGTAACATCAGAAAGAGCCTGTTGCGTTATATTTCTGAAAGACCTTATATCTTTAAGTTTCTTATTCATTGCCATTTTAATCACCTCATTATCACCCATTTTATCATAAAAATATTCAGATATAAAGATATTATTAATTTATTTGAGTTTTCCTATTGACACGCACAAAAAAGTGCGTTATAGTAAGAATGCAAACACGCACAAATAAGTGCGTGATAAGAAAGGAGGAATGTGGATGAAGAAAATGTACTTGACAGCAAGCGATGTATCACAGGTCTTAGGTGTTTCTCTAGGACATGCCTATAAAGTAGTAAGAGAACTAAATAAGAATCTTGAGAAGCAAGGGTACATTGTGGTAGCAGGCAGAATCTCAAGCAAATACTTTGCCGAAAGATACTATGGATTCAGTGAAGTAAGTTAATAGAAACTATATGAAAGAAGAGGAGTGAGTATTTGAAAGCACAAAAAGACCCTAAAAAGGGAACATGGTATATCCAATTCTATTATAGGGATTGGCAGGGAAATAACAGAAAGAAATTTAAACGTGGTTTTAGGACGAAAGGAGAAGCAGAAGCATGGGCTAGAAATTTCTTGCAGCAGAAAAAAGAAGATTTCGATATGACTTTTAAGAGCTTTTTAGAAATTTACTACGAAGATATGGAAAACCGCTTACGAGAAAGTACAATGCATACAAAGAAGTATATTGTAGACTTGAAAATACTTCCATACTTTGGTAAGAAGTCAATGAATGATATTAGGGCATCAGATATTAGAACATGGCAGAACACATTAATAAAGCAAGGATACTCTGCCACATATCTAAAGACAATAAATAACCAATTATCAGCAATTTTCAATTATGCGACTAGATTTTATGGATTGAGCAATAACCCATGTAGGCAGGCAGGAAGTATTGGAAAAAGTAAAGCAGATGAAATGGATTTTTGGACGAAGCAAGAATTTATGGAGTTTGTGGATTGCTTAAAAGATAAACCACAATCCTATATGGCATTTCAAATATTATATTGGACAGGTATCAGGATAGGCGAATTAATGGCACTGACTTATAGGGATATAGACTTAGTAAATAAAACAATCACAATTAATAAGTCTTTTCAGAGGATAGATAAAAAAGATTTAATCACAGAACCCAAGACACCTAAAAGCAACCGAGTTATAAGTATTCCTCAATTTCTAGCTGGTAAAATAGAAGAATATCTGAATTGTTTATATGGCATAATGCCAACTGACCGTTTATTCCCATTCACAAAGCATTATCTTACAAATGAAATGATTCGGGGAGTTAAGAAATCAGGAGTTAAGAAAATAAGGTTGCATGACCTAAGACACGGACACGCTTCATTATTGATTGAGATGGGGCTTTCACCTTTAGTAATCGCTGAACGATTGGGACATGAGAAAATTGAAACGACATTAAACACCTACTCTCACTTATATCCAAATAAGCAAAAGGAACTAGCGGATAAGCTAAATGCTCAATATGAAATGGAGGATAATCTATGAGTGGAAAGGATAAGGACAGATATAGAAATCAGATGATAAGCTTTCGGATTTCGTCAAGAGAGCGAGAAGAATTGGAGGCAAGAATTAGGGCTAGTGGATTATTGAGATCCAACTTTATTATTCGCTCTTGCCTCACAAGCAAGGTGGTGGTTGTAGGTAAAAAGGAGCAGGTCATTAAAATTGTTGATGAATTGAAAATCATGGATAGGCACATGCAAGATATAATGAAGCAAATACAGGATGAAGAATTATCAATTACATCAAAAGGGCTAGCAGATATGGAAGAAGAATATATAGCAATGCTAAAGGCTATCATATGGATTTTAGACGGAGCTAAATATTTATGGCAATAAAGGTTAAAAAAGCATAATACAATCGTCTGACAGACGTTGTAATAAGGAGATGATACAGATTATGTGTAACTACAATAAAAAAGCTCTTGTACTGGCATACAAGAGCAAGTGACACATAATACAATGCGTCTACATCCACCCGTATTGTATCATGTAAAATCTCCACATTCAAGAAAAATAAAAAAATTGAATATTTGGAGGATATGCAATGCAGCACAACTTAGAAGAAGTAAAAATTATCTCTATGGATGGTATCCAACGACAGGAAATAGAATGGTTATGGTATCCATATATACCATATGGGAAATTGACTATAATTCAGGGAGATCCAGGAGAAGGAAAGACGACATTCGTGCTTAACCTTGCTTCGAGATTATCAAAAGGGATAGGATTTAATAAAGATGATGATACACGGCAATCAATTAATATTATTTATCAGACAGCAGAAGACGGTCTAGCAGATACAGTAAAACCAAGATTGGAAGAAGCAGAAGCTGACTGTACAAGGATATTGGTTATTGATGATAGCGAGAAGTCATTAACAATGGATGATTACAGACTAGAAAAAGCAATAGAACAGACGAAAGCTAAGGTACTGATACTAGATCCAATTCAAGCATATCTAGGGGACGGTGTTGATATGAACCGTGCCAATGAAACAAGGGATATGACAAAGAAATTAGGTGCGATTGCAGAAAAGACAGGATGTGCAGTTATCTTGATTGGGCATATGAACAAATCAGGTGGTTCTAAGGCTGCTTATCGGGGTATTGGTTCGATTGATTTCTTTGCAGTTGCAAGAAGCGTGCTACTGGTAGCACGTATCGCCGACCAGCCCAATATAAGGGTAGTTGCTCAAATTAAGAATAATTTAGCAGCAGAGGGAAGTCCAGTAGCTTTTGAACTATCAGAGGGAAAATTCAATTGGATAGGTAATTATGATATTACAGTTGATGAATTACTCGGCGGGTATTCAAAGTCTAATAAAATCCAACAGGCAAAGCAATTATTGAAAAGCTTATCAGGAACTAAGGTAATGATACCAAGTAAAGAAGTTTTTGAGAAAGCCAAGGCAATAGGGATTTCCCAAAGGACAGTTGAAGAAGCCAAACATGAATTAGGTATTGAAGCTAAACGCATGAATGGTAGATGGCACTGGGATTTAGATTTGGAAAATAAAGAGTAAGGTAAGACCGCAACACTGTGAGTCCTAAGTCTTTGCACTGTTAATATTGCGTTATTTAAGAATGCAGAACCCTAAGACTAACAGTGTTGCGTCCTTAGATATTTCCTTGATTAGTATAAATGCAAATGTACATTTGCATAGAGAGGTGAACAATGAATCATAAAGAGAAGACGGAACTTCTGCAGTCTTTTGCAAGAGGGGTTGAAACAAACGACAGTGAACTCTTGCAAAACACATTTAATCTGTACAACTCAATGGTATATGTAAGCATTGCAAGGCAAATGCAGAGGGAGAATTATCAGCAAATAATTAACACTGATGACGAGTTGATAAAAGAAAGACTGATAACAATGAACGGTACACTGGAGAAAGTAAAAGATATATATATGAAAGATAACAACGAATAATAGGAGGTTATTATGATTAAGCAGCCACCAAAGGGGAGTAGAAATGTTAATGATATGTTTCTTGAGAGTGAGAAAAGAAAAATTGATTTATTCAATGAAGCGTTAGGAGATATTAATCTAACATTAGCAGAAGAATCGTCACTCATATGGCTTGCAGGATGGGAAACCAGTACGGTAAAGAATATTATCGCAGCGTTTGAGAAAGCCATTCAAGCAAGAATGATTAAGTAATGACAGGGGGTGGCAGCTCTACCTATAGAAAAAGTAAGCTGTGATATCAGAATAGGAGACATGACATCAGATATCAGATATATAGAATTGATATCAATAGGTTGACATCAGAAAGTAGATATTTGATATCACAAAGCTCTCGGCGTTTGAGAGCGAAATACACCCATCGCACAAATCTTCGATTTGTACTCTGGGTATTTCGCCCTTGCAGGGAGCAAAGGTCAGCAGAGCTGCCCTTACAAATGCTCATGCATTTGTGTTAGTGCGGATACGTACATCGGTTCGTAAACGGACACCTTATGGTGTCCACTCACAGGAAGGAGGAAAAGCCTATTGTAAGAAATTCATTTATTCAGATGGCAAAGTTAACAAATCTAAAGGGCAGGATGAATTATATTTCCAGCCATGCAAGGCAGGAAAATTTGTATGCGGTGTATGAAACCACGGAACGCAAATTTTGGCGGGAGCTTGCCAAGTACAATCAGGCGGAATTTGTGAAAAGTGGAGCAGAGGGAAAATGTATCGAAGCAAGGGAATTGATTATTGCACTGCCGGAAAGTTTTGTGGATTATCAGCCGGATATGTTGTTGAAATTGTTTACAGAGCATTTTAAACAGAACTATGGAACGGAGTGCATTGCTGCCTTGCACCATAACAAACACAAAACCAATTATCATATCCATCTGATTTTTTCAGAACGAAATCTGCTTACAGAGCCAATAGAAAAGGTTGCGACAAGAAATATGTTCTATGATGAAAACGGAAAACACGTCCGTACCAAGAAAGAGATAGTAGATGAAGTGGGGCAACTTCTAAAGGGGTGTAAAATCATTCCGAAAGGCGAAGTGTATGAGCGTAATCTATTTACCACAAAAGATACTAGATTCAAGAGTGAAAAATTTCTGGAGGAAGTAAAATGTTCCTATACAAACCTTGTCAATATTTATATCAAAGATGATAAGGAAAGATTGCAGGTATTTGATAAAAGTGGAGTATATCTACCAACGAAGAAGATTGGCAAGAATAATCCAAGAGCAGAACAGATGGAAGCGGATAATGAAATGCGGAAAAAGTGGAATCAGACCGTAGACAGGGCATTGGTCAGCAGAGTGCCGGAAACGCAGATTATGAAGGTTAAGCAAACGGAAATCTCTGTCAAGGCAAGGGATTCAGTAAAGCAGTTTGGCAGACGACCACAGCTATTTACGACTATTATCTTATTGGCGATTGCTGTACTGGAACTTTTGATTACGCAGATATTCAAATTGGCTTATCAGCAGACAGATAGAGGAAATGCAAAAATAGAGCCAATAAAGGAAAGAACATTAGAAGAAACCACACCGGAGAAGCCGAAGAAGACACCGTTGGCAGCTAAATATCCAAGACTTTCTGAAATTCATAATAAACTGGAAAATCAGAATTATGCGATTTATCAGAGGGAGCAGCAGTTAAGTGGATTGGAACAGGAACTTGCAAACATAAAGGGCATTTTTAAGGGAAAAGAGAGGAAGGAATTGCAAGGACAAATCGACCAGTTAAAGCCACAGGTTGAGAACATGAAGCGTTATTTATCCAGTATTGTGCAGGAATATGGTTATAAAACGGTAAAGGAATTCTTGACAGAGTATTCCACAGTCAAAGCGGAAAATTCTGCTTATAAAAAGGCAGTTGCCGATTGGGAAAAGAAGTATATTACGAAAGCGGAGCCTGATAGTGTTAAGGCAAGGCTTGAATATCATAAACAACAGATAAAGAAACAGGGAAACAGCAGACAACGCACCTACCACCATTCAGTGGATAGAGGTGCGAGATAGGAGAACATGATGGAGAAACACATTATTGGAGAAAATGGAATCAGTTATACTTTAGGAGCAGACGGATTGTACTATCCTAACTTAAAATTGCCAGAGGGAACGGATTATGAGATTGGCAAGTATGGCAGAATGAAGTGCGAGTATTTAAAGTCACACCTTAAGGTAGTATATATGGAACTTGTGTTAAGTGGAAAATTGAATGAATATCTGCATGAGATTGACGAAGTATGTTATGAGAGGATGGAATTGTTAATCGGGCAGATGAAGAAAAAACAAGGTGTGACGGAACAGTTAAAAGCAGAAAATCAGATGTTATGGGTCATGTTTTCATAAGGAATAATAAAAATTTTATTGTAACAGTTAGCTATTCAGCGGCAGTATTGTTAATTTATTCTTTTTTAGCTGGTTACAAAGACATATTGAAAGGATTTTTGACTTATGAAAGCAGAATACAACATTGACAGCGGATGTATTGACATCCACTATTCAGACGGCACTATCATGTCCATTCTATGTAATGTGATTGAGGATACATTAGATTTGAGCGTTACACAACGTGGCGAGTTTGACAGACTGGTCTATGACTATCCGCTTGAATTTGCGGAGCTTGTATTGTCCGGCAAACTGGAAAGTTACCTAAAAGGCTATTCCAAAGATTATCACAAGCTGGAAAACAACATACAAACACAATTAGAAAAGGCAGGATACCCGCCGGAAAAGGCAAGCGAAATTGCCCGAGAGTTTATGCGGTATGACAATTAAATAGCAGAAAGCGGCAGTCAATCTTTAACGATCGACTGCCGCTTTTTTGATTGCCTACTGTGTCTGAGAGATGTCGGTCGTGCTTTGCGGACATTTTTTTAAATATGAACTTTTGGAGTTTATTTCAACAGCTTATGCACTTGACATGAGCCTGTATGTCGAGTATAATAAGTTATACAAATCATACTTTATAAACTTTACTCACAGGAGGTTGTGTCAATGAAAGGCTCAAAAGGAAAACACGCTTGGACGGCAAAGGTCGGTGAAAAGGGACAAATAGTTATTCCCAAAGAGGCACGGGAGATTTTTGAAATTCATCCCGGAGATACCGTATTGCTTCTTGGGGATGAAAAAAAAGGTCTTGTTATTACGAAAGGAAGTATGTTTGCCGGATTATTTTCACAAATTTTAGGCTCACAGGAAATGGAGGAGGAAACTGATGGCGGCGATACAAACAATCAATCTGGCGAAAACCTATAAAACAAAAACAGCCGTTAATGCCTTAAATCTCACGGTTTTAGAGGGCGAATTATTTTCTCTGCTCGGTGTAAACGGTGCGGGAAAAACGACAACTATAAAAATGCTGTCCTGCATATTGGCTCCCACTTCGGGCGACGCTGTTTTGCTTGGAGACAGTATAGTTTCAAAGCCTTACGCCGTTAAGGGAAAAATCAACATTTCTCCACAGGAAACCGCTATTGCCCGTAATTTATCTATACGGGAAAACCTTGAAATGATTGCAGGAATATATGGTTACGACAAAACAACGGCGCATGAAAGGGCAAGCGAAATGATTGCCTTGTTTGGACTTACGGAAACGGAGAAGGACAAAGCAAAAACATTATCGGGAGGTATGCAACGGCGGTTGAGTATTGCAATGGCACTCATCTCCGACCCTAAGATATTGTTTCTTGACGAACCTACCCTTGGTCTTGATGTTTTAGCTCGGCGTGAATTGTGGACAGTTATTAGAAAGCTAAAAGAGAAAACTACAATCATACTCACAACGCACTACATGGAGGAAGCCGAGGCACTTTCGGATAGAATTGGAATTATGTCAAAAGGTGAGCTAAAAGCAGTAGGTACTGCTGCGGAATTAATGACGCAGACAAACGCTAAATCCTTTGAGGACGCTTTTGTAGCACTGGCGGCGGAAACGGAGGGAATGAAATGAAAACAATGGTATTCGCGTCACGAAACACAAAAGAAATATTGAGAGACCCCTTGAATATGTCTTTTGCGCTTGGTTTCCCTCTTGTTGTGCTGATTTTATTATCAGTTATTGGAGCAAATGTCCCGGCAGATATTTTCCCCATTACAACTCTTGCACCGGGCATAGCGGTCTTTGGGCTTTCTTTCTTTTCTCTGTTCTCCGGCACGTTGATTGCAAAAGATAGAAGCACCTCGTTCATGGTTAGGTTAATGGCTTCGCCACTTACAGCTACAGACTTTATATACGGATACATTATTCCTCTAATTCCAATGGCAATAGGTCAAAGCGTAATATGTCTTACAGCGGCGGTTTTGCTTGGGTTGCCGTTAAGCATAAATGTTTTGCTTGTACTTGTTGTGCTTATTCCTGTCGCTCTTCTCTTTATCGGAATAGGTTTGTTAGGGGGAACACTGTTGAATGATAAACAGGTCGGCGGCATATGCGGTACTCTGCTGACCAATCTCAGCGCATGGCTTTCAGGGGCTTGGATTGATTTGAACTTTTTGGGCGGTACTGTCAAGAAGATAGCCTATCTTCTCCCTTTTGCCCATGCCGTTGACGCAGGAAAAGCCGCACTTGCGGGAGATTACGTTTCAATATTGCCACATCTTTTATGGGTGATAGGTTATGCCTTTGTGATATTGGTAATTGCGATTGTTGTATTTAGAAGGAAAATGAATAGTGATAAGATATGATTTGATGAAGAAGCGGTGAATATTATGGAATCAATAGAATGGTTATTCTGTCCTATATGCAGAAACAAAACACGGGTAAAAATCCGAGAAGATACAGAGCTTGTAAAATTCCCTTTGTTTTGTCCGAAATGCAAACAGGAAAGTTTAGTAAATGTTAAAAAATTGGATATGGCAGTTATTAAAGAGCCAGACGCATAGACGCAGGGACGTTAAGACGCAGAGCCGATAATTTGTGAGCGTTATCACAGATTATCGGCTTTTCTTGTGTAAATAAGTAATCAAAGCCGCCATTTTCCTTTTGAAAAAACAGGATTACGGAGGGTGTATTAAATGCGCCCTTTTTCACGGCGGTAACAGGAGGTTGCCGCCGTGTTGTGCCCGTATAGACTGTTTTTTATATCATTCTTACGCTTGTCAAAAAAAGCGTGTTTTTATCATGGGGTAATTTCTGCCTCAAACAGGAACTCACATATCACCTAATAGGAGAACTAAAGACACACGTCCGATTGGAGTTAATCCAGTTGGGCTTTTTTGCACCCATTTTTGTTTTTATATGGGACAAGTCTTTCTTTTCAGTCGGTTGTCGTTCCCCTCCCTCCAATCTGATTTTTGTAATTTTCAAAATTCAGATTGGAGGAAAACAGTATGTCATACAAATCAAGTTCATATGCCATCCGAACAGAGGAATCGGGCGGCGTTATCCGCTATTTTGTTTCGTTCAAGGATGGACAAAGCGTATCCCATGAAATAGAGGTATCACACGAGATGTATTTGGAGTTTCGTGGTTTCATCAGAAAAGAACACAATCTACAACAGTCCGACTGGCGGCACAAGGAATTTTCCGATTTAACGGATGAAACGCTGAACAGACGGGCAAGGCACACGCCTAAAAGCGTCGAGGAAACCGTTACCGACATGGAACGCTCTGCGGCTCTTGCACAGGCAATAGCAGAACTGCCCGAAATACAGCGGCGGCGATTCGTCCTCTATTACGAGTACGATTTAACCTTTCGGGCAATCGGTGAATTAGAGGGTTGCACAGCAACGTCGGTCAAGAAATCGGTTGACATTGCCAAAGCGAAAATTAAAAAGAAGTTAGAAAATTTTTAAGAGCAAGGTATACTTTAGTGGTAGAATATAAATAGTACAAGTTAAAAGTGGAAAATTCCAAAATAAAAGTTATAATTAAATTAAAGAAGATGGAGGAATGGAACATGAGTAAACAGTATGATAAAAAGTTTAAAG
>Ga0153997_1000047_pt1 | contig 38363 bp, 28 predicted proteins | sample TSNC081MetaG_FD_104750 | JGI IMG/M metagenome (GOLD analysis project Ga0153997, IMG submission 104750) | Attine ant fungus gardens microbial communities from North Carolina, USA - TSNC081 MetaG | ecosystem: Host-associated > Fungi > Mycelium > Unclassified | place: USA: North Carolina, Lumber...
CTAGACGCCACGCGGCTTGATACGACGGGTCGGCGGGGCCGATGCAGGGTCGTCCGGCCATGGGTGTTTGGGGTAGCGGCCACGCATTTCAGCCTTGACGCTCGCCCATGAGCCTTTCCAGAACCCGGGCAGGTCACGGGTGATTTGAATTGGGCGATGTGCCGGTGACAGCAGATGCAGAAGCAGGGGCACCCGGCCTCCGGCAAGGCTGGGGTGCTTGTCCTGCCCGAAAAGCTCCTGAACGCGGATGGCCAGAACCGGTTCTTCTCCGGAACTGTAGTCAATGGGAATGATCGATCCTGTCGGTGCTTCAAAATGTGTTGGAGCTTCTGCTTCCAGGCGCCGTTGCAGCGGCCATGGCAGCAGGGAATGCAGTGCTTCGCTGACCGTGTCAGCGCCGATTGCGCCAAGCGATGTGTGGCCGGAAAGATACGGGGCGAGCCAGTCGCAGATCGAGGCGGTCAATAACTCATCGGACAGATCGGGCCAGTCGCCGCCGTTGTTGTCAGATTCCGCGTTGCGCAGGAACATGATTCTTTCCCGCCATTGCAATGCTGCCTTGGACCAGGGCAGCGACTTGATGCCGATAGATGCAATTCCCTGTGCCAGAGTGCGCGCGCTCTCTTCGCCCTGGGGAACCGGTATCGGGCGCTCATTGAGAAGCAGAGCGTTGTAACGGCGGATTGCGCGGGCGCGTAGCGTTCTGGACTGGCGGTCAAAGACGGTTTCCTGCTCGCTGACTATATCGTTCTGGAACAGAGCCTCAATGGTGGCAAGATCAATGGCGGCGGCAGCGAGTATTCGTGCGGCAGCCGCCTTTCCCGAGATTTCGGCTATGGCAAGGTAGGGAAGACGGGCCAGCCTTTCATGGGGCTCGATCACTGCTCCCCGGCGATTGGCCATCAGATAATCGCCGGGCTTTCCGCGCGCCTTTGCAATTCTGTCAGGATAGGCGAGTGCGACGAGGGCGCCTAATCCGGTTTCCATTATGGCATCATTGTCCTCAAGCTTGATGCCGTTCTTTTCAACGCGCTGACGCCATCCAGATGCCAGCTTGCGGGCATCCTCGGCACGTCCTGAACGGTCGCGTCGGAAACGATCCAGGCGGTCATCGAGATCGATGGTGTCGCCACCCAGCCCCCGCTCTACCAGCATGACGGCCAACGAGGTGGCATCTCCGACCCGGCTAAAGGAGGCAGCTTTCAGCACCATCGCTGCGAGGCGAGGCGGTAATGCCAGCGTGCGTAACTGTCTGCCAAGGGAGGTGAGACGGCCCGTTTCATCTATGGCGCCGAGTTCCTTAAGCAGCGCTCTGGCCTCGTTTAACGCCGGAGCGGGCGGTGGATCGAGAAAAGCCAGTTGTGTCGGGTCGCCAATGCCCCATGCGATGCAGTCAAGAAGCAGCGGCGCGAGATCTGCCGATAGAATTTCAGGTTTGGCGAACGGTTCCAGAGCACCGGTTGCCGCCTCTTCCCATAAACGGTAGCAGATACCGGGTTCGGTTCGCCCGGCGCGACCACGGCGCTGATCGGCGGCGGCGCGGGAAACACGCACGGTTTCGAGGCGCGTGAGGCCTAAATCCGGCTCATAAACCGGCACGCGTGCAAGACCTGAATCGATGATGACCCGCACACCTTCTATGGTGAGTGAGGTTTCCGCAATGGATGTCGCAAGCACGATCTTGCGTCGGCCCGGTTTCGCTGGAGAAACTGCAAGGTCCTGCATGCGTTTGTCGAGCGCGCCATAGAGCGGAGCGATATCGATATGGGTATTCTCGACTAACTCGTGCAGGAGCGTCACCACCCGGCGGATTTCACCTTGTCCCGGCAGAAAAACCAGCAATGAGCCGCTTTCCTCGCCAAGCGCACGGCGGATAACAGAAATCACGTCATCTTCTATACGGCTGCGTGAATTGCGCCCGACGTGACGTGTTTCAATCGGGAAGGCACGCCCCTCGGATTGAACAACCGGAGCATTCTCAAGAAGCCCCGAGACCCGCGCACCGTCCAGTGTTGCGGACATCACAATGAGGCGCAGATCCTCGCGCAAACCGCTCTGCGCATCGAGAGCGAAGGCGAGGCCGAGATCGGCGTCCAGAGAGCGTTCGTGAAATTCATCAAATAAAACCGCACCGACTCCCTCCAGAGCCGGATCGTCAAGGATCATGCGGGCGAATACACCTTCGGTCACGATCTCAATCCGGGTTTTTCGAGAGATTTTTGAACCCATGCGGACGCGGAGGCCGACCGTCTCACCTACGGCTTCGCCAAGTGTCAGAGCCATCCTGTCGGCAGCAGCGCGCGCTGCAAGGCGGCGCGGTTCAAGCACAACAAGCTTCTTGCCAGCCATCCATGGTTCATCAAGGAGGAACAGAGGAATGCGCGTTGTTTTTCCGGCACCCGGGGGCGCAACCACGACAAGCCGGGAATGCTTGCTCAGTATCGAACTGAGTTCACTGAGAATGGTGTCTATCGGCAGGGATTGGGGAAATTTACGCATCCCGAAAGAGATGCCGGAAACGGTGATCTTACGCAAGAGCGGCAGAAAGTTGAAAATCAGGCAGCAGTTGCCATTTTCATTTCGCGCGCAAAATTCATCAAGAGTGACGGGTTATCGCGGACTGGATCATTTCTGTTCCTTCGAAGAAGAGAAACAATATTCTTGTACGCAATTATGAATTTATTCTTTTACATCTGCCGTTGATCAATCGCACGATTCCTATATGCAATCTTGGCAATTGATAAGAAACGAATCGTGAGAAGAGCTTGAGAATGGCGGTTTTATTCCCGTTAAGACTGTTTCTGGGGGTCGGGTTGCTGGTTTTGATGCAGCTCACGGCGGCTCATGCGCAGATAACCACGCCGCAGAACGCGAATGGCAGTTCGATCATTCTCAACCAGCCTGTCGATATCACGACGACAGCCACGGGCACTACAGGCTATAATCTCTGGGCGCAGAACAGCGGTACGATAAGCAGCACGACCAACAGCATTGTGCTGTCATCACAGAATTCCTCGGCGATCGTTGCACAATCCGGTGGCCAGATCACGCTTGATGGTACAGGCGGAACATTCACGATCAGCACAGCTAACACCAATACAAACGGGGCTGTTTTTGTCACGGGAGCCAGCAGTGTCAACCTTACCGGAGCGACGGTTACAGCGTCGACAGCGAGTTTAGTGACCTTCTATGGCGCCCGTGCAATGTCCGGCGGGCAACTGACACTCACTAATTCAACATTGAATCTCACCGGGAATCCGCTCGCGAGCTCCGGAACGGGACCTGTTGCGATCAGCATCGAAGGATCTGGAACGTCTTCCATTCTCAACAACATGAATGTGAATGTCTCGACGAGTACCAATGGACAGAGTCTTGTCGGAATCCAGGCGATCAACGGCGCGACCATGACCGGCGATACCATCAATATCGGGATAACGTCGGGAGGAGGTACCGGTAGCAAGGTTGGTTTGAAAAGTGATGGCGCGAACACCCAGGTAACGCTCTCCAATGTCACCATCACTGGAAATGCCATCAATACCGGCAGCCAGATTGTAACTGGAGCACAGGCATTATCGGGTGGCCATCTGACAATCAATGGCGGAACCATCAGCGGTGCCGGCATTGTCACCGGATTGAGTTCCAATATCACGGGAAGCCTTCTTGTCGCCAATAATGTTTCCGTAAGCTCAAGCCGTGCCAGTTCCCTCACTCTTGTGACTGCAGCAAATGGCGGCACCCTCACAATGAATGGCGGCAGTATCGTTACAAATACCGCGTCTGGCTCTATAGCCGTACAGTCCCTTGTTGCAAATTCCATCGTTAATTTAACGAATACAGCGGTTACCCTAAGCTTTGGATCGACGGGGGCCACGGGCGGATACGCCCTTGATGCCTATGGCCCGTCAACGATCAACGCCAGCGGCGCTATCATTAACGCCACTTCCGGATCCGCGACATCCAGAGCTATCGGCGCGACTTTCGAACAGTCCGGCGGCAGGATCAACGTGACAAACGGCAGCTCTATCACCGTGACCGGAGGAACAGCCTCAACCCTTGCTTCCTATGGTGTTCTGGTCAACGGAACCAATAACATCTTTACCGGCTCCGACAGCAGCATCACCACCAACCGTTTCAGCCCGACCGGCGGAATGGGGGTGACAGCCATTCAGGCGCAGAACGGTGGTACGGCCTTGTTGGTCAACATGACTATAACTGCCAACGGCACAGGCTCAATTGGTGCAGCCGCGGTTGGAGCAGGTTCACAGATAACGACGAGTGCGGGAACCAGCATTACGACGACCGGAACGACAGGGTATGGGTTTGCTGTGCAGAACGGTGCGATTATCCTGGCGACCGATAGTGTTGTGCAGACTCAGGGCGCCGGAGCAAATGCTTTGTTGCTGTCTGGAGCGGGATCGACCAATACGGCGACCATCACCAACACGACGCTTTCCAGTATTGGCGCTGCGGCCATCTCGGCTTTGACCGGAACCGCAAATGTTTCCCTGCTTGGAGCGGCTGCAACGGTGACGGGCAATGGTGTCTGGCTTGACGTTGCATCCGCCGCGACCGCCAATGTGACGGTCGGGAATGGTGCGACCATAAACGGTTCGGCGACAACGGCATCGGGCGGAGTCTCCAATGTCGCGTTGAATAGCGGTGCCGTATGGAATATCGCGGGAAACTCATCCCTCACGAGTTTGGCGTTCGATGCAGGGATTCTCCGCTATACCGGCGTTGCAACACTTGTTTCCGCCAACCCGCTGCAGCTCAATGCCGGGGGCGGAACAATCGATACCAACGGTTTTGACGCCCTTCTTTCGCAGAGCATCAACGGAAGCGGCAAGCTGACGAAGACCGGTTCCGGTGTGCTGACCCTGAGCGCAGACGAAGCCTATACAGGTGGAACGACGATTTCGGGGGGAACGTTGAAGCTTGGTAACGGAGGTGCTTCCGGTTCGGTCGTCGGGGATATTCTCAACAATGCAGCGCTCGCCTTCAATCGGTCGGATATCTACACCTATACAGGCGTTATCTCCGGCAGCGGCAGCCTGGAGCAGATCGGGCCCGGTACGCTGATACTGACGAACATCCATACTTTCACCGGCCCGATAACCGTAACAAGTGGGCAACTGGCAGTGGGTGATGAAACTCATCCCGGAGCTGCGTTGACGGGCGGTGGTCTGGTGACGGTTTCGGCAGGGGCCATATTTGGTGGTTATGGATCGGTCACCGGCAATGTCATCAATAATGGCACGCTGGCGATAGGGGCGGCCATCGATGCTCTTGCCGGAGGTGGCCTCGCCAATTTCAGGATCATCGGCGATCTTACAAACAACGAACTGATCCAGATCGGTAACGATAATGCTGTCGGCAACAGGCTGACCATTATCGGCAATTATGTCGCTCATAGTTCGATGGCCATGAACACCGTGCTCAATGGCGACGGCTCACCTTCGGATTTATTCGTGATTTCAGGTGCAGGACATACCGCCAGTGGCATCACCGGCATCACGATAAAGAATGTCGGCGGCCTGGGGTCGTTTACAGACGGCAACGGCATCGCGGTCGTGAGTGCGACAGGAGGCGCGACGACGCAAACCAGTGCGTTCTTTCTCAGCAGTCCGGTAGTGGCAGGGCCTTACGAATACAGCCTTTATCGCGGCGCACGCGATGGTTCGGATCTCAACGGCTGGTATCTGCGCAATGACAATCCCAATCCACCCGCGCCTCCGACGCCACCCTCCCCGCCATCACCACCATCTCCGCCGACGCCACCTTTGATTCCCGATTACCGGCAGGAAGTATCGCTGTATTTGACAGTGCAGTCGCAGGCGCAGATTTACGGTCGTGAGTTGCTTGGCAGTTTGCACGAGCGCTCGGGTGATATCTCTGAATCTTCCGTTGCACCGACTTACGAAGAACGGCAGGTTGCTTGTGGAACTCCCTTGCAGAAAAGAACCTGCACGGTGCGGGTACCGGTTGTTGCTGGTGGAGCGAAGACATGGTTCCCGGGAGGCTGGGGCCGCGTTATCGGCGAGCATGGTTCGTTCTCGAACGGCGGCGGTCTGTATACTCATGGCGGTGCGGCGTTCGATTACGACATTTACGCCCTTCAGGCAGGTTTTGACCTTATGCGCCATGAATCCGCGAACGGTTCCGTCGACAAAACAGGTATCTATGTTGCAATCGGCCAGATCGATTCGGACGTGACGCATTTCAACGGCGCACGCGTAGGCCGGAACACCATCGACGCCTATAGTGTTGGTGCTTACTGGACCCATTTCGACACCGCCGGCTGGTATATCGACGCGGTGGTTCAGGCTACCCGATACGAAGATGATTCGCGTTCAAGTCGTGGTTTTCGCATGAAGACCGACGGTTACGGATTGGCGGCTTCATTCGAAGGTGGTTATGCGTTGCAACTGGGCCAGGGTTTCGTGGTCGAACCACAGGCCCAGCTTGTCTATCAGCACGTTTCCTTTGATGATTCCTCTGACAGTGGAGCATCGGTGTATTTCAAGGATGCCAATTCACTGGCCGGACGCATAGGCGTTCGTTTGAAGAAGGACTGGGTGCTTGATAACGTATCGAAACCACATGTCCTGACGACCTGGTTGCGCGCCAATATCTGGCATGAGTTCATGGGCGACAACAAAATGTCATTCTCGTCCCTTGACGGCCCGGTGAACTTCACATCCGACCTGGGTGGTTCGTGGGCGGAAATCCAGGCTGGCGTGCGTTCGCATGTCACGGATGCTGTATCGGTGTTTGCCTCAGGGGGGTATCAGGTCGGCTTCACCGGTGATCGCCACGCTTATAGCGGCAAGCTCGGCCTGCGTATTGACTGGTGAATGTCTTGACGGAAATGCCTGCAATGTCACTGTAGAGAAATGCGCTTTTATGACATCGGCGGGAAGGCCTTTTGCCTGTGAGGAATACAAAACAGTTCATAGATGACTTAAGCAGGCTTGCGCTCGTCGATAATCGCGATGCCGGGAAGGATGGTGCGCCACCCTTCGTTTCGGCTTTCGTCTCCCGCAACCGTGAAACCTTTGTCGAACTGGCGATGCCTGCGGCGGGGCTGGTGATTGTGATAGAGGGCCGCAAGGAGCTTTATTGGGGCGGCAGCCGTTATCTATACTATCCGGGAGAAGCGTTCGTCCTGCCTGCAGGCTGCTGCGCCAGTGTCGTCAATGAACCTGACCAAACAAGCGGCTTCTATCGAGCTCTGTTCATCAGGTTCCCAAGGGAATTGATCATTGAAGCAGCCCGACTCTGGCCTCAGCTTGCAAAACGGCCTCTTGTCACTATTCCGTCCGTCAAAATAGATTTTACCTTATGTTCGGCGATCATTCATTGTGGTGAGGTTTTAAGCAGAGCGTTATCATCTTCGCGGCGCGTGGTTGACCATCGTGTGCTTGAAGTGCTGCTGCTTCTCGCTGAGCAAGGGGCTTTGCCGCTTGCGTCGAAATATTTCGACGGTTCCGTTTCCGACAAGATTCGCCTGCTGGTAAGATCTCGTCCCGCGTTTCGCTGGAATGCTGTTGCCATCGCCGCTGAGCTGACGATGTCGCAGGCAACTCTGCATCGGAGGCTGAGACAGGAGGGAAAGGCTCTCATCACTGTGCTCCGTGAAGAACGGATGATGATCGCCCGTGAGATTCTCACGGAGGGTAAAGCTGATATCGCAGAGGCGATTGCTGCCGCGGGCTATGTGTCGCGTTCTCATTTCGCCCGCAGTTTTCGCAAGGCGTTCGGCTCCGCCCCTTCCGACTTCCGTTCCAGTCAGGTGATTGATCGTTAACGGCTCTTTTTTGATCGAATCAGGCCCACTCTTGTCTGCGCGAGAGCTATTTTCGTCGCGATCAAGGCAAGAGAGGAATTGAAGTGAATTTTAGGTTAGGCGCTATCATGACCCTGGCACTGACGACAGGGCTCGCATTCTCTTCCGGGATGGGTATCGCATCCGGAAACGGTACTTTGGCGGTCGGCATAGACGGGCTTCTACCAGGCGGATACCTTGCTGATAGTGCGGCATTCTGTGCCCGGGATGAGCAAGGAGATGGGAAATCGGTCAGAAACATCAGCCCTGCTGTTTCATGGTCAGCCGGACCGGCGGGAACTCGCTCTTATGCATTGTTGATGTCCGATCCGGATGTGCCGCAGGATTTCAGCCTGATCAACAGGCAAGGGACAATGATTGCCGCTGACGCACCTCGGGTTTCCGTTTTTCACTGGGTTCTTAAAGATATTCCCGCTTCAAGCCGGGCATTGCCTCAGGGTATAGAGAGTGAAGGATTCGTGCCGGGAGGCAAGCCGGCGGGCAAGATGGGTCACGGTGTGCGGGGAGCAAATGTCTATACGACATTTCTGGCTGATACTCCCGGAATGGCTGGCGTATATGCTGGCTATGACGGTCCGTGCCCGCCGGTTAACGATTTGCGTGTCCATCGCTATATCGTTCGAATATTCGCGCTTGATGTCGAAACACTCGGGTTAGCGGATGCATTCACTGGTGAGATGCTGGAAAAGGCGATGACAGGCCACGTGCTTGCAAGCGGTCAGGCCGAAGGTCGGTATACCCTGAATCCGGCTCTCATGGATGGTGGAGAGAACTGACGATCATGCAAATGACAGGTTCCAATACATCTTCGGTGAAGATATTTGGCAGGGATGCGGCAGGTTATGACAATGTCAGACGCGGTCTCATCCCGTGCTTCGATTTCTTCTATGGTTCGGCCCTCGACCTGATAGACGACTGGGGCGGGGGTAAAGAGCCGCGTGTTCTGGATATTGGAGCAGGAACAGGGCTTTTCTCGTCCCTCCTGCTGACGCGTGTCCCCGGGGCGCGCGTTCATCTGCTGGATGCTTCAGGGGCAATGCTCGATGAGGCGAGACAACTCCTTTCCGGTCACGCCGTCACTTTCGAATGCTCCGATATGGCTGAGGCTTCTTTCGGGGAAGGAGAGTGGGATCTCGTCATCTCGGCCCTGGCTATTCATCATCTGGACGATCCGGCCAAGAAAAGTCTCTTTCGGAAAATTCATGCGAGCCTTCGAGAGGGCGGATTGTTTGTCAATGCCGAGCAGGTTCTCGGTTCTACCCCTGCTCAGGAAGACCGTTACCGACGCCTCTGGCTGGCGCAAGTACGCGGATCAGGAGTTTCCGAGCACGAAATTACCAAGGCCGAAGAACGTATGAGACATGATCGCTGTGTCAGTGTGGGGAACCAGCTATTCTGGTTGCAGGAGGTCGGGTTTCGGGAAACCGACTGCGTTTTCAAGATGTGGCGCTTTGCTGTGCTTGCTGCCTGGAAATAGAATGGAAGCAGGCCACCGCTTAGAGCGTTTTGCGTTCAATATGAATCGCTGCAACGCTCTAACTTATTGTTAAGACGCATTTTCTTATCGTTTAATCGAGACTGATTAAACGGAAAAGGCTCTATGACGCTGCCTGGTCGGCAACCGGCTCCCGGGTCGGTACGACCGCCGGAGATAATTGAGCGACGATTGTTCCCGCCAGCATCAGCAGACAGCCGATCAGGGCACGTGAATCCAACGTCTCGTTGAGCACGAGCCAGCCGGCAAACGCCGCAACCACGGATTCCAGGCTGAGAATTATGGCGCTATGGGCGGCATGAGCGTAACGCTGGGCGATCACCTGAATGGTGAAGCCGAAACCGACAGACATGATGCCGCCGTAAAGCAGAGGAATACCGGCGTCTCCGATGATCTCAAGCGAGATCGGCTCACGGAACAGGGCAACGAGAACGGAGAGAACGACACAGGTCGAGAATTGCGTGACTGCCAGCCGCACCGGCGGCAGGCAATGGCCGGAGCTGGACAGAGCAATGACCTGAAAGGCCCAGAAAAAGGCGCTGAGCAAGGTCAGAAGATCGCCGGGGTTGATCTGGAAATCGCCGCGGACGCTGAGAAGGTAAAGCCCGATGAGAGCCATGAAGACTCCCACCCAGACACCGGCACCGTAACGATGGCCCCAGAATAGACAGATGACGGGAACGAGCGCGACATAAAGGCCTGTGATGAACCCAGTATTGGCGACCGTGGTATAAATCAGCGCAACCTGCTGCAGATTGATGCCGGCAAACAGCAGCAGGCCGATGCCGATACCGGTCATCCAGTCGCTGCGCACAATCGGGCGTGTTGGCTTTTCAATGAGCAGAAGCGGTGCGATGATTGCCGTGCCGAGTGCGAATCGTAGCCCCGTGTACCAGAACGGGCCAATGGCATCCATGCCGACCTTTTGCGCCACGAAGGCCGAACCCCAGATCGCAGCCGCGACAAATAAAAGGAAGTTGGCCCGCAAAGTCTGCCGGTTCATGGATTGCGACTTTCATTAACGAGAGATTCAGGCCGCCGAAGGCGACATTATTCTCATAGAGGTTTTTTCCTGCCTTGGGAATTGCCCGAAAGGTCTGCGGCGAATTATACGGTTCTTGCAGGCGAAGCATTAGGGTAAGGAAGCAGCACAAGAGGCAGCTCATGAGTTGACGGGCCGCGTCTTTCAACGTGAGGGATGGATGAATAATGCGGGCATCATTGCCAACCAAAGTGGTTTTCGACGTCGGGAATGTGCTGGTGCGCTGGCAGCCGGAGGCGGTGTACCGTTCGCTTTGCGAAAATGACGACGATGTTCGCTGGCTGATGGCCAATGTTCATACCCATGAATGGAATCTGGAGCTTGATCGCGGTCGCGACTGGGATGAGGCGTTCGGGGAATTGGCCGGCCAGTTTCCTGAATGGGAAAAGCAGATTCGTGGCTACCAGCGCAGATGGCATGAAAGTTTGCATGACCCTATTGAAGCCAACGTCAAGGTGCTTCGCGCGTTGCGTTCCGCCGGAGTTGAAACCTATGCCATCACCAACTTTGCCGGCCCCGCTTTCAGGCAGACCCAGGAGCGGCATACATTTCTGACTGAATTTGACGGAATTGTCGTTTCCGGTGAGGAGCGGCTTGTCAAACCTGATCGTGAGATATTCGAACTCTTCCTGACTCGCTACGATATTGTCGCGGAAGATTGCGTTTTCATCGATGACAGTGCCGCCAATATCAAAGCTGCGCGTGCCCTTGGCATGACCGGTATTCATTTCGTGGAACCGATCAATCTTGCGACAACGCTTCATAGTTATGGTTTCACAATGCTTTAGACATCAGGGCTGGGCGTCGTTGAAAAACCGGTGCCCGGTCATCCGTGGGGGCTATTAAAACAGTCGACGGCAGGTCGTCGCTAAATTATCTATAAAACATGACGACAGGCAAAGACGACACAATCGCCGTCCGCATCTGCCGAGTGCTGGCCGAGCGCATCATTTCCGGTGCAATTGAACCCGGCGCCCGGTTGCGGCAGGATCATATCGCGGAAGAGTTCGGGGCAAGTCACGTGCCGGTGCGGGAGGCGTTCAGACGTCTTGAAGCGCAGGGGCTGGCGATCAGTGAACCTCGCCGCGGCGTTCGTGTTGCAGCTTTTGACCTTTCCGAAGTCAAGGAAGTTGCCGAGATGCGTGCGGTCCTGGAATCGCTGGCCCTGCGCCACGCCGCGCCTCATCTCACCAAGGCCATTCTGGACAAAGCTGAAGAGGCCATCCGGGCCGGAGATAAATCCCGTGACGTTCGTTCATGGGAAGAGGCGAACCGCGCCTTTCATCGTCTCATTCTGGAGCCCTGTGCCATGCCGAGGCTTCTGGCCTCGATTGATGATCTTCATGCCGCAAGCGCTCGTTTCCTTTTTGCTGCATGGCGTACGGAATGGGAAGTGCGCACCGACCACGACCATCGGGCCATTCTGGCTGCGTTACGACAGGGGCAGATTGAACTCGCTCTATCAACTCTGGTGCGCCATGTCCGCTGGATCGGCCAGAAGCCGGTCAGGACGGCTTCGGGAAAAACCCGTGATGCGTTCACCATCATCGGCTGAGAAGACTCGCCGATTTTGTCGAAATAGGTGAGGGCGGAGGAAAGCAGATCGCCTTGATAGGCTTCCCAAAGCTACGGCCTTTTGTGATCTCATCTACCGCCGCTCGAACCTGGGCCATTTTGCTTTGAAACCGCTGCCGTTCTGTAAGCCTCGCCCATGGTTGCAAGATCACGGGTTGCACTTTTTTGCGTCTTGTGGATTCATTTATAGATATGATTCGTAAATTATCTATAATTTTGGATTTCAGGAGATAGCAATGGATAATGTCTCATTGAAGATATTCGGCCCGAGCCGCTCCACGGTTGTAAGGAATATTCTGATCGTCATGACGGGTGCTGCGGTGATGACGCTGAGCGCCAGGATACAGATTCCATTCTGGCCTGTTCCGATGACATTACACACGTTGGCCGTCATGGGGTTCGCGGTTGCTTTCGGTCCCCGCCTCGCGGTGTCGATATTTCTCACATATCTTGCTGCCGGTGCCGCCGGGTTGCCGGTTTTTGCCGGTTCGCCCGAGCGGGGTATCGGCTTTGCCTATATGGCAGGACCGACAGGCGGTTATCTCGCCGGATATTTGGGCGCATCCTGGCTGGTCGGGAAGCTCTCTCTTGGGCGCGGTGCGTTGGGGCGTATTGGTGCAATGCTTGCAGGGCTCGTTCCGATCTACGGGGGAGGTATTGCCTGGCTTGCAATCTTCGTTCCGTTCGAGCAATTGTTCAGTCTCGACATTGCGCCGTTTCTGTTGGGGGATCTTCTGAAGATCGGTGTCGTTGCGACAGGGTCTGCGCTGTTCTCCATGTCGTTGACCCGTTCCCGGGATGTGCGGCCATGATGCGCCCCGAAGGCGTGATCCGCCATGATTGGACAATCGATGATATCATTGCCCTTCATGAGTTACCCCTGCTTGAGCTGATCTCCCGCGCCAGTGCGGTACATGGCCGATATCACGATCCGAACAGGGTGCGGAAGGCGAGCCTTGTCTCAATCAAGACCGGCGGTTGTCCCGAGAATTGCGCCTATTGCCCGCAATCGGCGCATCATCGCGAGGTTGATCTGACCCGCGATAATCTGATGGATCCATCCAGTGTTATCGCCATGGCAGCGAAGGCAAAAAAGGTGGGCGCCGAGCGGTTCTGCATGGGGGCGGCTTGGCGGCAGGTACCGGACGGCAAGGAATTCGATGCGGTGATCGCAATGGTTGAAGGTGTACGCAGCCTCGATATGGAGGCTTGTGTCACACTTGGCATGCTACAGCCGCATCAGGCGAGGCGGCTCGCTGACGCGGGATTGACCGCCTATAATCACAACCTTGACACCGGTCCGGAATATTACCCCCGCATTGTCACCACGAGAACCTACGAAGACAGGATCAAAACGCTGTCGACAGTGAGAGCTGCCGGAATCGAGCTGTGTTGCGGGGGTATTGTCGGCATGGGCGAAACGATACGAGACCGTGCCGGAATGCTCCATGTGCTCTCTGGCTTTGCGCCCCACCCTGAAAGCGTCCCGATCAATTCGTTAGTACCGGTTGCAGGCACGCCGCTTGCCGATCAAACTCCTGTAGATCCGCTTGAACTGGTGCGGATGGTGGCGACGACACGCCTCGTTATGCCTGCTTCGATCATCCGGCTTTCCGCCGGTCGCTCGAACCTTAATCGGGAGGCGCAGATCTTATGCTTCGTCTCAGGAGCAAACTCGATCTTTTATGGCGAGACCCTCCTGACGACACCGAACGCGGATATCGGTAACGATATCGGGTTGCTGGCCTCTATTGCGACATAGAGCCTTTTCCGTTTAATCGGTATCGATTTAACAATAAGTTAGAGCGTTTCAGCGAAGGCTTTGGCAATAAATAAAAGTGACTGGCCGGACTTAATTATCCGGCCGGTCATCATTCGCGAAGTTCAAATATTAAGGCATCGAGATTACATTCCGCCGAGACGGTCGCGTTCTCTCTCCACCTCTTCCTTTGTGTAGGGTGGGAGAGTGTCATCGAACTTCTCCCAGCCCTCCTGGGTATAGGTGCGGCGTCGGTCTTCGATATTGACGCGCGATTGCTGGAGAATAGATTCTGCTCTTGGAGCGAGACTATCCTCCACTCGGGCCGTGACGAGTGTGCCGCCCCGTCGGATACCCTCGGCATAGGCATGCGCATGGGTTTCCGGGATACCGGACTTGATCAAGGCGCCGACCATACCACCGCCTGCACCGCCCACGACTGCTCCGGCTGCCGCCCCTGTCAAAGCAGCAACAAGCCAGCCTGCGGCAACGACAGGCCCGACACCCGGAATTGCCATCAGGCCGAGACCTGCCAGCAAACCTCCAGCTCCGCCGATCACAGCGCCGATGCCTGCACCAAGTCCAGCTCCTTCGGCTGCTTCCGTCCGTTCATCTTCATATGAATCGGCTGCATTATTTGCTACGATGCTGATGTCCGAAGAAGGTACGCCCGCAGCTTCAAGCGCAGATACAGCATCACGTCCTTCTTCATAAGTTTCGAAAAGACCTGTTACGGTTTTCATCAGACAATCCTCTTTGATTTATAGAGATAACGACAGCGTTATCCGGCAATTATTTGGCGACTATATTTCCCTGATAATCCAATCCCACCATGACCTTGCGTGTATCTTTCATGGCGGACGCCTGCCATACGCCCTGGTCGTTCAATTTGAGATCCGTGATATTGTCATATCCTGCGGCCTCAAGGCGGCTCTTCGCCTGACTTTCCGTAAAGCTGTTTTTTCCAGCGACAGGAGCGGTTGGGTTAGTACTGTCGGGGGTTGAAACAGCGGGCATTTTACCTTCCGGCGAAGCAGCAGGGGCATATTGCGCCCAGGCCGAAGAGGTCATGAAAACGACCGCAATCGTTCCAGCAATACCTTTTTTCATGATTTTCCTCACGTGTTTCTCGCAATTGGTAGATAGAGGAAACAAATAGATACAGATATGGTTCCGATATTTATGATAGAATAATTTAATCTACAATAAATATCAGTCATATATATAAAGTCATTACTTTAATGAAAGAAGGTTCGAATTAATAAATTCGAACCTTCTTATTACAATATAAAAATTATCTATTTTTATGACCTTGATCTGATTTTCCATGTTGGTCATGATTCTCGCTTTTCATATTAGTTTCATTATCTTTGCGGCGATTATTTTCATCACTAGCTTTTTGGTGCTACCAGATTGATTTTTATGGCTTTGTTGGCCAGATTTCATATGTTGTTCATGAGCTCCGCCACGATTTGGCATTATTCTGTCTCCCTAATGTTAAGGTTACGATAAAAGACATTCTCGATTTCGGAACTCGCTTAAGATGGAATAGTTCCTTTTTTTCTTAAAAAGTGATTACTTTAACAATTGGAATTAGTCGTAATTTCAATGTTAAATCATTGTTTTACTTTCATTTATTAAAGAATTGAACTGAAAATCCATGCTATCAAGGAGTGCTATGCGGAGAGAATGGTTTCGGATATGGCTTCGCTTCCTTTGTGAGAAAAGAGGCTCCGCGACGGAACGATCTCCTCCGCTGCCGGTTGGTGTCCTCACTGCCAATCAAGAAAGGTGACGATTATGGGCCTGTTTTCAAAAGACATTAAATCCATGGACGACCTTTTCGTGCATACCTTGCAAGACATCTATTACGCGGAAAATCAGATAACCAGCGCTCTGCCTGATATGATAGAAAAGGCACAGGATCCGGAACTCAAGGCCGGCTTCCAGAAGCATCTCGAGCAAACCTGGAATCATATTTCACGGCTTGAGAAGGTTTTCGAACTCCACGGTATCGAGGTGGAGGGGGTTGATTGCCCTGCGATAGATGGAATTCTGGAGGAGACGGACGAAATCTCCGATGAAATTGAAGACGCCACAGTGCTTGATGCAGCCCTTATCGCTGCAGCGCAGGCAGTAGAGCATTATGAGATCACACGTTATGGGACATTGGTTGCCTGGGCCAAGGAGCTGGGACGGCCAGATTGTGCCGAATTGCTTCAGCAGAACCTTGCGGAAGAAAAATCAACCGACGAGAAACTGACGAAGATTGCCGAAAGTGGTGTGAACCAGCGTGCCGCGTAATGAAGTCAGGGATATCTTTTATCTCGGTGAAAACATGGTGCGGTCGATTCCGAGCTAGGTCTTGGCCGCACCTGAATTCTAAAGAGCAACTTTATGGTTGCTATAATGCGAGTCGCCTGTCATATTAAATGCAACCAGGAGGTTGCATCATGACTGATCGTATTGAGAAGACAATTGAGTTGCGTGCCCCTGTTGAAAGAGTATGGCGTGCTCTCACCGATCACAATGAATTCGGGACGTGGTTCAGGGTAAAGATTGAAAGCCCGTTCAAGCCGGGCGAAGTCTCCAGAGGCCATATGACCCATCCCGGCTACGAGCATATGAAATGGCTGGCCACCGTGGAACGCATGGATGCTCCAAAATTTTTCTCGTTCACATGGCATTCTTTTCCCATAGACCCTGATATCGATTACTCCCTTGAAACGCCTACCCTCGTTGAGTTCCGGCTTGAACCTACAGCGAACGGAACCCGGCTGAGCGTCGCCGAATCCGGTTTTGACGCCGTGCCTGAGCATCGCAGGGCCGAGGCGTTCCGGATGCACGAAGGGGGATGGGAGGCACAGCTCGGGAATATCAAGGCCTATGTCGAGCGATAGTATGCACGCCCTGCAGCCGGACCCCGCACCGATCTTCGCGGCACTTGGTGACCGGACCCGTCTCTCGCTTCTCACGAAGTTGAGCGGCGGGCAGGCGCAGTCGATCGCAAAGCTTTCGGTCGGCACGACGCTTACGAGACAGGCCGTAACAAAACATCTTCGGGTGTTGGAAGAAGCGGGACTGGTGCTGTGCAATAAAGTTGGCCGCGAAAGCCGCTTTGCTTTCCGACCCGACACTCTTCTCGAAGCAAAGTCGTATATCGATCAGGTTTCCGCGCAATGGGACGACGCGCTTGAACGGTTGCGGTCATTTGTCGAAGAGTGAACCGGAACGAGACCGTAACTTTCGCAATTCAACATAGCAAATTATAGCCGCCTAAAAATCGTATGATTCTACTATATTTGCCGTCTAATGATCATCTTTTTCTTTCGCCACGATGAGACAAGGCTTCGGCGATATGAATGCGTCGGACTATTTTCTCATTATCGAGATCAGCGAGTGTTCGCGCGACCTTAAGCACCCGATGGTAACCCCGACCGGACAAGTGCATGGTTTCGGCGGCGTTCATGAGGAGGGAGAGGCCGTCTTTATCGGGCTGGGCCACGTCCTGTACCAGTGTGGCCGGGCAGGTTGCGTTCGTGCAGTCCGGGCTGAGACCGAGTTTGCCATAGCGTTCGGCCTGACGTCTCCGGGCGGCAAGCACGCGGGAGGCGACAGAGGCTGAATTTTCGGAAGCGGCAGGCAGCATGAGGTCAACGGCGCTGACGGCGGGAACTTCTATCGACAGGTCTATACGGTCCAGCAGCGGGCCGGACAGGCGCGACTGATATTGCGCCATGCAGCGCTCATTGGGCTGGCGGCGGCAGGTATACCCCGGTTCCGTGGCGTGGCCGCAACGGCAGGGGTTCATTGCGGCGATCAACTGAAACCTGGCCGGGTAGGTGACACGATGATTGGCGCGGGCGATCAACACTTCGCCGGTTTCCATCGGCTGGCGCATCGAATCGAGCACCTGCGGCTGGAACTCCGGCAATTCATCGAGGAACAGAATGCCGTGATGGGCGAGTGATATCTCCCCGGGTCGGGCATTGATGCCGCCACCGACCAGCGCCGCCATTGAGGCGGAATGATGCGGTGATCGGAAAGGGCGACGATCCGACAGGGCGCCTTCAGCCAGCAACCCGGCGACAGAGTGTATCATCGAGACCTCAAGTAACTCGCGCGGCGATAACGGCGGCAGGATCGATGGCAGCCGTTGCGCCAGCATCGACTTGCCGGCGCCCGGAGGCCCGGACACCATGAGATGGTGATTCCCGGCCGCTGCAATTTCCAGCACGCGCTTCGCGCTCTCCTGCCCGCGGATGTCGGACAGGTCCGGCAGGTTGCCGGGACGGGGGGCGATGCTGGGCTCCGGACGCGACAGAATCTGTACACCCTTGAAGTGGTTTGCGAGCTGGATAAGCGAACGTGGTGCCAGAATGTCTATGCCTTCGCTGGCCCATGCCGCTTCGGAACCACAGGGTTCCGGGCAGATCAATCCGTGATCGCGTGCACTTGCGGCAAGCGCTGCCGGAAGCACACCGGTAACGGCGGTGATTGAGCCGTCGAGAGCCAATTCGCCAAGCACTGTATAGCGATCAAGCGCATCGCCTGGAATGGCTCCGATTGCGGCCATGACGCCAAGAGCAATCGGCAGATCGTAATGGCTGCCTTCTTTCGGCAGATCGGCAGGAGCAAGATTGACGGTCACACGTTTGGCGGGCAGCGCCAGTCCGGAGGCGATCAGAGCCGAGCGAACGCGCTCGCGGGATTCCGCAACTGCCTTGTCCGGCAATCCGACAATGACGATGCCGATCTGCCCCGCCGACACCTGAACCTGAACATCAACCGCCCGCGCTTCAATTCCCTCGAACGCGACGGTTGCGACACGGGTCACCATTTATAATGCCCTTTTCGTATCTTCCGTAGCGTAAGCTTAGCCGCTGGCGTTAAAAAAGAACAAGCCATGAACAAAAATATATGAGTCCTGCAGCCGAACTGAGAGATTCCCGTAAGGTCATCTTTCAATTCATGAAAGTTACCGTATCAAATATTTGCCGATCCTCCTTTTTCGATGAGCGCGAGTGGCGGCGTATGACTTGAAGCAGGCACTCGACGAAGCAGGTGGCGGCGGCGCTGCGCGTGCTTCCATGCCGTGTGATAATGCCAAGCTCCAGTGGATCGAATTTCTCCGCTAGCGATAAACATATGAAACGGTCCCGGAAAAAAGGAAACTGAGCAAAAATAGCCGGGCCCCAGGCACATGTATCTGTGTGTTCGATCATGGCCATCGTCATTCCCAGCGAGTGAGAATTCAGGATGCGCTCCTCCTCAATGTTGGCACCGAATTTCCCGAACAGGAGCGCCAGCAACGATTGGCGCATCGCTGGTGTGAAGTTCAATATCCAGTCCTGGTCAAGGAGATCGTGGATAGAGCCACAGTCACGGCGGGGATGGCCGCGCCGCGTCAGCACAGCTGTCTGGCAGGAGAGCAGAGGCTCGCAGGAAAATTCCTGCACTTCCGTTACCGAAGGAAGATGTCCGATCACCAGATCCATGGCGCCGCTTCGGAGAAGAGGATAAACTATCGTTGCGAAACTCTCGTAGAGTTCCAACCGGATCATGGGCATTCGTTTGCGGAACTCCTGAATCGTCTCCGGCAGGAATGTCATCATGACCCAGGGTGTGACGCCAAGGCATAAATGCCCTTGTGCTTCTCCCCGCAGGTGCGCGAGTTCGTTCTGTGCCTGCTGAATCTGGTTTATGATCAGGCGAGCATGCTGAAGCATGACCATTCCAGATTCGGTGAAGGTCAATCCGTTCGGTCCGCGTATCAGTAGCGCTATCTGGCAAGCCTGCTCAAGATCACGCAGTGCGCGCGTGACGGCTGCCTGGGAAATGCCGAGGGACCGGGCTGCGGCCCTGATGCTTCCTGTGTCCGCGCTGGCGATTAATGCCTGAATTTGATGCAGTCTCATCACATCTCTTTCACCCCGACAACCAGTAGTTGTCACCATAATACAATATTGTCTTCCCCTAAAGACGAACGCATTGTATTTGACAAATTCTCCTTAGAAAATTGCAACAAATCAAGAAATGCTGAAAATGAAGAAAATTTAACATGATTTTTTAGATTTTTTGTGCAATATACAATTTATAAATGATGATAAAAATCATGAAATTTTAATTCATCTTTGAGTGCGCTGCCATGACGTTAGGTCGTTATGGAAAGTAATTAAGTCTCGTAATTTTCTGTGACCACTAAAAACCTGGATTTTCCGGGAGGGACAGGGATGCGAGGCATTTACGCATGGGCAAGGAACTACAGGCTTCCAGCCCGAAAACACCGCCATTGCGGCGTTACTAATTCTTAAATCTTGGTAGGACAGAAAATGGCTTCGACTACTTCGAAGGAAAAGGATAACGCGCGCAATAGCGTTGCAACTGGGCGTCGTGCAGCTCAGGCAGATGGAACAGCTTCAGCAAAAGCGCGGGTCTTCTCCCGCAACTGGCTCGGGCGTGACGGCAGCGGCGGCAATCGTCGCCTGATGGCGGTTCTGCGCATGGCGCACAGGACGCTTGGCATGAGCCGCAAGCGCCTCGGGCTCGGCATGCTGGGTTCCGGGCAGATAGTTGCCTGTGCCGTAACGGCGTTTGCTTTTGGCGTATTGGTGCCTTCCTTTGCTTTCGCGGCTGTAAGCGGAACAGATAACGGCTCTCCTCTAGCAGCGGGCTCGGTTGCGATCTCGTCCTCGAACTGCCAAGCTGTGACCACCAAACAGGCTATAGCCGCGAGCACCGCGACCAACGCTATCGTTATCGGTTGTGGAGCGCTGGTCAGCTCAGAAAACGGCATTGCCATGGGGAGCATGGCTACGGCCGTTGGATCTGGTGATCTGGCGTTTGGCTGGAACTCTTATGCTGCGGGTGGGACAGCCGGGGGAGGAGGGTCTCCGGCAACTGCCCTGGGTGCCTATGCCAATGCGAGCAGTGCCTATTCTACCGCGATCGGTTCTCAGGCTGCGGCCTCAGCGGCTAACTCGACTGCGCTGGGTGCCGGTGCAAAGGCGAATTACGAGCGTGACGTCGCACTGGGCTATTCATCGAAAACTGCCGCGAGTGTTGCAACGGCGACTGTAACTGTTAACGGTCATACCTATGCCGTTGCAGGTACAGCTCCGAAGAGCACGGTGAGCGTGGGATCTGAAGGTAATGAGCGCACCATCACCAATGTTGCGGCTGGACGAATCGTGGCAACATCGACTGATGCCGTCAATGGCAGTCAATTGTTCATAACCAACCAGGAGGTTGGCCTTCTCGGCACGCAGATCAACGATCTGGGTTCCAGCGTTGCCACGTCACTCGGCGGTGGCTCTACTTACGTCAACGGCGTATGGACGAACCCGAGCTATACGATTCAGGGCAATACTTACACGAATGTCGGGAATGCTCTCGGCGGCGTGAACTCCAGCCTGACCACCATCACCAATAACGTCAACAATGGCGTGATCGGTCCGGTCCGCTATTCCGACAGCGCCACGCCGACCACCCCGAATGGCGGCACCATCACCGACAGCCTGACTCTGGTTGGCACCAGTTCAACCCAGGCTGTCAGTCTGCACAATGTCGCCAATGGCGCGGTCAATGCAACCTCGACGGATGCGGTCAATGGTTCGCAGCTTCATGGTCTGGGATCGAGTGTCGCCGGTTCATTCGGCAGTGGCTCGACCTATGTCAACGGCGTGTGGACGGGCCCAACCTATAACATTAGCGGCAACACCTACAACAACGTCGGTGGTGCGCTTGGCGCAATCGACAACAGCCTGTCCACGATCACGACCAACGTCACCAATCTGGGGAACGACGCGCTTCTGTGGGACTCCGCAGCGAATGGCGGCCTTGGCGCTTTCAGAGCCAAACATAACGGTGCCGGAGCGAACACCATCACCAATGTCGCTCCCGGCACCCTCACTTCAACTTCGACTGATGCGATCAATGGCTCGCAGCTTTACGCCACCAATCAGTTGATCGGTGAAGTCGCCAATAATTCGGTGCAGTATGACGATGCGGGCAAGACCAGTGTCACGCTCGGCGGCAGCGTCGCCACCGTACCGGTGAGCTTGCACAATGTTGCCAACGGTGCGGTGAACTCGACCTCGACGGATGCGGTCAACGGTTCGCAGCTTCATGGTCTGGGCACTGATGTCGCCGGTTCGCTCGGCGGCGGTTCGACCTATGTCAACGGTGTCTGGACCGGCCCGAGCTACACCATCCAGGGCAACACCTACAACAATGTCGGCGGTGCGCTTGGTGGCATCAATACCAGCCTGACCAATATCACCAACAATGTCACCAATGGTGTGATCGGTCCGGTCCGCTATTCCAACAGCGCCACACCGACCGTTCCGAATGGTGGCACCATCACCGATAGCCTGACTCTGGTTGGCACCAGTTCAACCCAGGCTGTCAGTCTGCACAATGTCGCCAACGGCGCGGTCAATGCGACCTCGACGGATGCGGTCAATGGTTCGCAGCTTCATGGTCTGGGATCGAATGTCGCCGGTTCGCTCGGTGGCGACTCGACCTATGTCAACGGCGTGTGGACGGGCCCGACCTATAACATTAGCGGCAACACCTACAACAACGTCGGTGGTGCGCTTGGCGCAATCGACAACAGCCTGTCCACGATCACGACCAACGTCACCAATCTGGGGAATGATGCACTCCTCTGGGATGCCGCAGCGAATGGCGGCCTCGGCGCTTTCAGTGCCAAACATGGCGGTGCCGGACCGAACATCATCACCAACGTCGCTGCCGGGACGCTCACCTCAACTTCGACTGATGCAGTCAATGGTTCGCAGCTCTACGCCACCAACCGGTTGATCGATGACCTTGGCACTGCGGCCGCTAACGCGGTGCAGTATGACAATGCGGGCAAGACCAGTGTCACACTCGGCGGCAGCGTCGCCACCGCACCGGTGAGCCTGCACAATGTTGCCAACGGTGCGGTGAACTCGACCTCGACGGATGCGGTCAACGGTTCGCAGCTTCATGGTCTGGGATCGAGTGTCGCCGGCTCGCTCGGCGGCGGCTCGACCTATGTCAACGGCGTGTGGACGGGGCCGACCTATAACATTGGCGGCAACACCTACAATAACGTCGGTGGCGCGCTTGGTGCAATCGACAACAGCCTGTCCACGATCACGACCAACGTCACCAATCTGGGGAACGACGCGCTTCTGTGGGACTCCGCAGCGAATGGCGGCCTCGGCGCTTTCAGTGCCAAACATAACGGTGCCGGAGCGAACATCATCACCAATGTCGCCGCAGGCGCTCTCACTTCCACTTCGACTGATGCAGTTAATGGCTCGCAGCTTTACGCCACCAACCAGTTGGTCGGTGAAGTTGGCAATGTCGCCAGCAACTCGGTGCAGTATGACGATGCGGGCAAGACGAGTGTCACGCTCGGTGGTGATAGCGCCACTGCGCCGGTGAGCTTGCACAATGTCGCCAGCGGTGCGGTCAATTCGACCTCGACGGATGCGGTCAACGGCTCACAGCTCAATGGTCTGGGCTCTGATGTCGCCGGTTCACTCGGCGGTGGCTCGACCTATGTCAACGGCGTGTGGACGGGGCCGACCTATAACATTGGCGGCAACACCTACAACAATGTCGGTGGTGCGTTTGGCGCAATCGACAACAGTCTGGCGACGATCACGACCAATGTCACCAATCTGGGGAATGATGCGCTTCTGTGGGATGCCGCAGCGAATGGCGGCCTCGGCGCTTTCAGCGCCAAACACGGCGGCACCGGACCGAACACCATCACCAATGTCGCTCCCGGCACCCTCACTTCAACCTCGACTGATGCGGTCAATGGCTCGCAGCTTTACGCCACCAATCAGTTGATCGGCGAAGTTGCTAATAACTCGGTGCAGTATGACGACGCAGGCAAGACCGGTGTCACGCTCGGCGGTAGCGGTGCTACCGCGCCGGTCGGTCTGCACAATGTCGCCAATGGTGCAGTCACTGTGACCTCCACGGATGCGGTCAATGGTTCGCAGCTTCATGATCTGGGATCGAATGTCGCCGGTTCGCTCGGTGGCGGCTCGACCTACGTCAACGGCGTCTGGAACGGGCCGAGCTATTCGCTGACCAATATCGCGGCGAACGGTTCAGCGACGACAAGCACCTATACCGATGTTGGTGAAGCCCTCGACAGCCTTGGCAATAGCGTCGGCAACGTCAACACCCGGGTCGATAACATAGTGAGCAACGTTACGGGGCTGTCAAACGACGCTCTCCTGTGGGATGCAACGGCGAATGGCGGCAGCGGTGCTTTCAGCGCCAAGCACGGCAGCACGCCATCCAACATCATTACGAATGTTGCCGCCGGAGCGATCAATGCAGCATCGCTTGATGCGATCAATGGTTCGCAGCTCAATGCCTTCGGTGGAAATATCGCCAGCTACTTCGGTGGGGGGGCTTCCTACACCAATGGCGCCTGGACCGGTCCGACATTTGCACTTAAGAGCGTGGCGTCAGACGGTACTTTCACAATGACGAACTATTACAATGTCAGTGACGCGCTCGGTGGCCTGAATTCGATGGTTCTCAACCTTCGGAATGAATTCAGCAATATTGGCTCAGGCTCGTCGTCGGACGCATTGATCTGGGATTCCACCGCCAAGGGAGGCAATGGCAGCTACAGCGCCAATCATGGCAGTGACGGCAACAGTGCCATCACCAATGTGGCGGATGGCGACGTGCACTCGACATCCAAGGATGCAGTCAACGGTTCGCAGCTCAATGCAACCAACGAGGCCGTGAATCAGCTCGATAACAGCACTGTCAAATATGATATCGACAGCGGTACCGGCGACAGGACCAATACGATAACCCTCGCTGGTGGCGATCCCAATGCACCGGTGGTTATCAGCAATGTTGCGACCGGTACGGCAAATACGGATGCTGCCAATGTCGGACAGTTGAAGGATGGAATGTCGAAAACTCTCACAAGCGCCAACACCTACACCAACCAGGTGGCTGCGAACACGCTGCAGAGTGCCAATAACTATACTGATCAGGTCGCGTCAAACACGCTCTCGAATGCGAATGCCTACACGGATTATCGGATCGGGCAACTGAATCAGGATATACGTTCGGTTCGCAAGGAAGCCCGGCAGGCGGCCGCAATCGGTTTGGCTGCAAGCTCATTGCGTTATGACGACAGACCGGGCAAGCTGAGTGTTGCTGCGGGCGCGGGTGCGTGGAGTGGACAAGGAGCATTGTCGATGGGTGTTGGCTACACCAGTGAGAGTGGTCGGGTCAGGGCTAACCTCTCCGCTACGACAGCAGGCGGTAAATGGAGTGTCGGCGGCGGCTTGAGCTTCACCTTGAACTGAGGTCCACATGACAAGGCAATCCATTGCTCTGGCTTTCATCACCAGTATCCTGATTTTCTCCGGTGGGTCCCCATCCTCCGGAGAAGAGGCCGCGAAACAGTATCGCATCAAGCCATCGGATGTTGTTGTGCCGGCGGATGTGCCTTTGGGGCAATATCGGCGAAGCATTCAGCCTTTCGAAAACTGGATATTGATCTGTGACGAGAACCTGAAAGCCAAGAACAGGGTCTGCAATGTCAGCCAGACAATTGTCGATGAGACCGGAGCGATGATATTCAGCTGGTCGCTGGCTGCAACGCAGAAAGGGCAGCCGTTCCTGATTTTACGTACTGCGCCGGATGCAAAAACCGAAGCCGGGATTTCGCTCTCATTTGCGGACGTCAAGGAGCCTCTGCGGGCCGGATTTCAGGGTTGCTCACCAACAGTCTGTCTGGGTCAGGTCCCGGTGGCCCCGCTTCTTAAAAGCATGATAGGCAAGGGAGCTGTGGCGACGGTTTCCTATCAGACGAAGACCGGACAGACGGTGACGCTTAGTGCGCCACTGAAAGGATTGAGGGAAGCTGTCGCCTCCATCAAGTAATTTCCTTATGCCTCTTCTCCTCCTGCAAAGAACCGCGACCATTTTCTGCACGATACTCTTAGAGTAATGCGCGTTTAAGTGGCTTCCGGTTAAACGCAAAAAAGCATTACGGAAAAAGAGTTTTGGACTGAAAGGCGTTTCTTATTAAGCGCCTTTCAGTCCAAGTGATTTCGTCTGTTCAAATGGCCTCTGACGGTGTAAAACCCATCCGTTGACTCGGGGTGCAGCCATGTCCGGCCTGCTGAGAAATACCCGTATCACCTGATCTGGGTAATGCCAGCGTAGGGAGGTCTGGACCATGCAAAGGACATTTGCGTCAGGTCATTGTTTCTCCTCAGCGCGAAAGGAGAGACATCGTGGCAACTCATTCATCGTTATCATTCTCATTTGCTGGATTTAGCGGGCTCTTGCTTGCCGGTTTTCTTAGCCTGGTCTCTTCGGCCCAGGCAGGCGAGGTATTGAAAATCTACTCGACCATGCCCGAGAAAAACGGATCGACGGTATTCGAAGCCTTCACAAGAAAAACCGGAATAGAGACACAGGTCATACGCCTGTCGGCGGGTGAAGCTTTGGCGCGGCTTGAAGCGGAAAAGAACAACCGGCAGGCTGATGTGCTGTTTGGCGGACCGGGCGAGGTTTTCGAGGTCGCGGCGGAACAGAAGATGCTCGAAATTCTGCCACCCTCGGGTGACGGTATTCCCGAACAGTTCCGTTCGAAGGATGGTTCGTGGAATGCCTGGGGCATCATGCCGCTTGTGTTCATGACCAATGCCAACTTCCTGAAAACCCACGGCTTGAAGGCTCCGGAATCGTGGGTTGATCTGCTTGACCCGGCTTACAGGAACAGCCTGCAGATGGCAGACGCCCGCACCTCCGGCACCGCCACCGAGCGGATTTATGCGCTGGTCAAGCTCTATGGCGAGGACGGAGCATTCGATTATCAGAAGAAGTTGCATCAGAACGTTCAGCTTTACACCAAAAGCGGACAGGGTGGGGCGATACCGATTGCAACCGGTCAGGCGGCTTCAGGGGTCTTCTACCTGCCGGATGCTCTCGACATTCAGCAGCAGGGTTACCCGGTGGTCGTGACTTATCCGAAGGACGGCACCACTTATGGCGTGACCGGTGTTGCAATCATCAAGGGCGCGGGCAAGCTTGACGCGGCCAGGCAGTTCATTGACTGGGTCGGCAGTGTCGAATTGGCCAACCTGTTGATGGAAAAGAAGATCAACTATGTACCGGTGCACCGGGACGCGAAGATTACCGATCCGGTGCTGGATGTGAGCCAGGTAAAGTTCTTCGAGGCGGATGCGGAATGGAAAGGCGAGAAACGTAAAGGCTATATCGCTCGCTGGATCAATGAGGTGGTGCAGTGAAAGCCGCATCCCTGATGGAATCATATTCCAGCAGCAGGGTTTTTCTTTTTGTATAACGGATTGGTGCCCTAGAAGAATTTTCCCCTGTTCCTGAATGGCTTGGATATGGTCTCGTTCCTTGCCAAGCTTCATCCGAAGGTATAGTTTCCCGCCAACTTCAGCCTGTTGATCGGGAGATTGCCTGCAAATGATGAAAATCACCAAACTGGTTGGCTGCATGGTTGCGGCCCTGTGTCTGAGCGGCCCCGCCGTTGCTGCGGAGGTTCTGAACGCTTATGCGGTCATGCCGGAGAAATACGCCTCGCAGGTGGTCAAGGCCTATGAGGACAAGACCGGCGTGAAGATCAACTTCGTGCGCCTTGCCTCCGGTGAAGCTCTGGCCCGCCTCAATGCCGAGAAGAACAATCCGCAGGTCGATATCGTGCTCGGTGGCCCCGCCGACATGTTCGAGGCCGGTGTCAAGGAAAGCCTGTTCGAGGGCTATATTCCGAAAGATATCGGCATTCCGGCTGAATATCGCTCGGAAAAGGGCTTCTGGACCGGCTATGGCGTGAACCCGCTGGTGTTCATGACCAATACCAACTTCCTGAAGACAAATAACCTGAACGCTCCGGAATCCTGGTCTGATCTGCTGGCCCCGGCTTACAAGAACGGCCTGCAGATGGCGGATGCCCGCACCTCCGGCACCGCGACCGAGCGGATCTTCGCGCTCGTGAAGCTGTATGGCGAAGATGGTGCTTTCGACTATCAGAAGAAGCTGCACCAGAATGTCCAGCTCTATACCAAGAGCGGCCAGGGTGGCGCGATGCCGATTGCCGCCGGGCAGGCGTCCTCGGGCATTTTCTATCTCGTTGATGCGCTTGATGTGCAGCAGCAGGGTTATCCGGTGGTCATCACCTATCCGAAGGAAGGCACCACCTATGGCGTTGACGGCGTCGGCATCGTCAAGGGCGCCAAGAATCTCGATGCCGCCAAGAAGTTCATCGACTGGGCTTCCAGCGCCGAGATGGCCAACCTTTTGATGGAAAAGAAGATCAACTACGTGCCGGTGCACAAGGATGCCAAGATTACCGATCCGGTGCTTGATGTCAGCAAGGTGAAATTCCTGCCGACCGATGTCGAGTGGAAGGGTGAAAAGCGCAAAGGCTACGTCACCCGCTGGATCAACGAGGTGATTCAGTAAGGCTTCCTCCGTAAAAAGGCTCATGTCCGGCCGGGTTCGTATCCGGCTGGATGCCTTTTTGATCGAGCTTGCTTCAATAAAAAAATAACGGCACCTGTGAACGGGCTTCAAACCCGCCCATGCGGTGCTTTCCTTTTTTCAATCGCGACATGACGAAGATGAAATGCTGAAAGCGGCTTTTCGCTTCACGCTCCAGGAACCTGATCGATGGCATATTCCCTAGAGCCCCGTACCGGCGGGCCCGCGGCAGTCGCAGGCATGACGGGTTTTGGGCGCAAGGATCTCGGGCTTATTCCGGTTCTATCGCTGATCTGGCTGTCGCTGGCCGTGTTCGTTCTGTTTCCGGCGTTCAAGCTGCTGCACGTGGTGTTCGTCGTCGACGGTTCGCTGAGCCTGGAGAATATTTCCGCGGTCTGGAAAAGTTCCTACAATCTCAGAGCGTTGCGCAACTCTCTGGTGCTGGGTGTCGCCGTGGCGCTCGCCGGAACGTTTCTGGGTTTCTGCTTCGCCTATCTCACGGTGCGGATGCGCCTGCCCGCCTTCTTCAAATGGATAATCGCGACGCTGACCCTGCTGCCGCTGATCTCACCACCTTTCACCAGCAGTGTGGCATTGACACTGGCGCTGGGCCCGAACGGTTTCCTGCTGAATCTGATTGGCCTGCCGAATTTCAGCTTTTACGGCTTCTGGGGCACATGGATTGCCGAAACGCTGACCTACTTCCCCGTTGCCTATCTGGCGCTGGCCGCCGTTCTGGTCTCGCTTGACCCGAACATGGAAGATGCCGCGCTCTCGCTGGGGCGCACACCGTGGAAGGTGTTTCTCACCATCACCCTGCCGATGACGACGCCGGGGTTGGCGAATGCGCTGCTGCTGCTGTTCGCCAATTCGCTGGCTGATTTTGCAACCCCGCTCGTGCTGGCGGGAACAGATTTCCCGGTGCTGCCGACTCAGGCCTACCTGCAGATTACAGGGCTTTATGACCTGCAGGGCGGCGCAGGATTATCCGTGCTGCTGCTGGTGCCGGCACTCGCTGCCTACCTGTTGCAGCATTACTGGGTGAGCCGCCGCAGCTACATCACCATCACCGGCAAAAGCGGCCACAGGACCAGCGTCAAGGGTATGGGTGCGGTGGGTGAAACCTTTGTGTTCAGCCTGTGCATGTTCATCACGCTGTTTGTGATTTTCCTTTACGCCATCATCTTCCTGGCGTCGTTCGTCACGGTATTCGGTGTCAACCACACGCCGACCATGGAGCACTTTTCTTACGTGTTCCAGTATGGGCGCAAGGCGATCGTCGATACGCTGATCATCGCCTGCATCGTCACCCCGCTCGGTGGGCTTCTGGCGGTGGTGATCGGCTTTATTACCTACAGAAAAAACTATTTCGGCAACCGGCTGCTCGACTTCACCTGCATGCTCAACTATGCCCTGCCCGGCACCGTGGTCGGCATCGCCTACATCCTGTCGTTCAACGAGAAGCCGCTGCTGCTTACCGGCGGTCTCACCATTCTGGTTGCTGCTTACATCTACCGCTACTTCGCGGCAGGCATCCGTTCCGTGGTGGCGTCGCTGCACCAGATCGACAAGAACCTGGAAGAAGCGTCCCTCAGCCTTGGGGCCGATGAGATGCGCACCTTCTTCAAGATCACCCTGCCGCTGGTTATCCCGGCGGTGCTGGCAGGCATGCGCTATCTCTTCATCCACTCGATGACAGCCATCTCCGCCACCATCTTCCTCGTGTCCGTGAACTGGACCCTTCTGACCACGCGGATTCTCGAAAGCATGACCGGCCTGCAATTCGCACAGGCCTCGGCCTTCTCCGTCGTTCTGATCATCATCGTTTTCTTGGGCAGCGGGGCTATGACCCTGATCGCCAATCAATATAGCGCCAGGTTAGCTGGCGCAGGGGAGCATTGACATGTCCGTCGATCTGCGGATTCAGGGGCTGAAAAAAGCCTTCGCGAAGAGCAAGGAACTGGCCGTCAAGGGTGTCGATCTTGATGTCGGCAAGGGTGAGCTCGTCACCTTTCTCGGGCCGTCCGGTTGCGGCAAGACCACGATTTTGCGCATGGTGGCAGGGTTCGAAACGCCAACCGAGGGCTCCATCCTCGTCGGCGGTGAGGACATCACCGGCCAGGCCGTGCATTCACGCGGCATCGGCTTCGTGTTCCAGAATTATGCTCTCTTTCCCCACATGAGCATTTTTGAGAACGTCGCCTATGGCCTGCGATCGAAAAAGGACCAATCCAGCAACATCGAGAACGATGTCGCGGCGGCGCTGGAGCTTGTCGGTCTTTCCGGCGTGGAGCGGCGCTTCCCCAACCAGCTCTCCGGCGGTGAGCAGCAGCGCGTGGCGCTTGCCCGCGTGCTGGTGCTGAAGCCGAAGCTGCTGCTGATGGATGAGCCGCTTTCCAACCTCGACGCCAAGCTCCGCCTGCACATGCGCACCGAAATCCGCCGCATCCAACAGCATCTCGGCATTACCTGCCTATACGTCACCCACGATCAGAAGGAAGCGCTGACGCTCTCCGACCGGGTGATGGTGCTGAACAAAGGCAGCGTGCAGCAGATCGGCACGCCGTTCGAACTCTACGCCAACCCGGCCACCCTGTTCGTGGCCGACTTCATCGGCCAGGCGAACATCCTGCCTGCCATTGCCGAAACCATCGCGGACGACAAAGCCGATCTCGACCTCCTCGGCGCACGCCTGAACCTGCGCATTGTCAGGGATTCCGGTGAACCACGCCCCGGCCCGGTCTCGGTGGTGCTGCGCCCGGAAAACATCCGCCTGGTGGAGAAAGGCAACGGTGTGCTGCCCGCAACAGTGCAACACCGCTTCTTCGTGGGCGACCATATGGAATATGAGCTGAAGCTGGCGAACGAGAAGACGATTGCAGCGTTTGTGCCCTACTTCCCCGGCATGGGGATGTTTGAGCCGGGTGCTGAGGTTGAGATCGATTTCGAGGAGAATGCGGCGGTGGTGTTGTTTCAGTGAGGGGAGTGCTTTGTTGACGCAGTGAGCTAACTCCCACTGCAGGCCCCTTCATCATTTTTCCCGCCGATGCAGGCCTCGATAGCTGCCTCAAGCTGCATATGCCAATAGGCATTGGGATTTTCCGTATCAACGGTCTTGTCCCGAAGTACCAGCAGGGCGGAAGCAATGCTTGGTCGCCGAGTTCCTCTGCCGCCTCCAGATCGGAAGCCAGGCATCGATCCTGCTTGAATGCCAGCATCCTTCTGGGGCATGCTTGGCTCTGGGGGCGTCAGCCCTTATCGTGACTTCCGTTGTCGCTCTGCAATCGCCCCGGAATCATGGATAGCTGATAACTCTCAAACCAATTTCGAGGCCGCCGCCAAAAAACACTTCAAACATACCAAACGCCATTCGGGGAGCACAGCATGAAAAAGGTCCTTATTCTGGGTGGTTCTTATTTTGTCGGCAGGGTGTTTACCAGAATGGCGTCGCGCCTGCGGGATTATGACCTTCATGTCGTCAACCGGGGCAACTATCCGCTGAAAATTGAAAATATCACCCATTATGTCTGTGACAGGCATAATGTCGAAGAACTTGGAAAAAAGTTACCGGAGACGACTTGGGATGCGGTGATCGACTTCTGTGCGTATGAACCCGGCGATATATCCTCGCTGTTGAAGGCAATTCCCGGGCATGTCCGGCAGTATATTTTCATCAGCACGTGCAGTGTCTACGAGCCATCCGCTCCCTCTCCGAAAACTGAGGATGCTCCTTTGCTGGCGACTGGGGGAGATGATCCGGGCCGTGCCTATGCCTATAAAAAGCGTCTTCTCGAGGAGGAGGCTTCTCAGGCGTGCGGGCAGAAGAACTGCGCGCTGACGATCTTGCGTCCCGCATTCATTTACGGCCCATTGAACTACGCTCCCCGTGAATCATTCTATTTTGACAGCATCCTCGAAAATCGGCCCATTCCCGCACCGACAAACTCCACCGGGCGTTTTCAATTTGTGTATGTGAAGGACGTTGCCAGAATAGTTATGGGGTGTATCGCCAACGAAGCGGTGTATGGCGAGGCATGTAATCTCTCTGCCCCCGAGCAGATGGATTACAACGGCTTTCTCGATGTTCTTGCAAAAGCGCATGGCGAGCCTTTAAGCCTCCAGCCTGTCACGGTTGCACAGGTTTACATGCAGAATATTCCATTGCCTTTTCCCCTCGATAGCGATGAATTGTACGCTGGAGATAAAATAAAAGTGGCGCTTGGCATGGAATACACGCCGTTCACGGATGGGATGAAGGAAACTTACGATATTTATATGAGCGTAAACAAAAAATAATATTTGTTTTCAAAGCATTGTTCGAATCGTTTTGCCGGGGGAGAAGACATGGATATCCAGGTTTTCCTGCAAGGTCTCAATGATGTCTTCGCCGCAGGGCAGGCGGACAGGGTTGTCGACTATCTGCATCGCAGCCTGGCTGAGGCCGAAGCGGAGGATGACCGGCACGCGGTTGTCACCATATTGAACGAGATGATCGGCTATTTCCGCAACACCAGCCGTTATCAGGATGCGATCCGGACGGCGGAACGCGCCATGATGGAGATGCGTCGTCTGGGTTACGAGCATTCCATTCCTTTCGGGACAACCCTGCTGAATGCGGCGACGGCGTTCAGGGCCTCGGGCGACAACCGGAAAGCTCTGGAGCTGTATCATGAGGCGCAGGATATTTATGAGGCTCAGCTTCTGGAGCCTGACCGCCGTCTGGCAGGGCTTTATAACAACATCAGTTCCCTGCACGAGGCAGAAGGAAACTACGAGAAAGCCTGCGAGCTCCTGCAGAAGGCATTGCAGATACTGTCTCGCGTGGAAGATGCCCGCATCGTCATTGCGACCGTGCACACCAATCTGGCCCTGGTTCTGTTCGCCCTGAGAAGGGAAACGGAAGCGATGGAGTCGTTGCGCGCCGCTCTGCACATTTTTGAGCAGGAAGATGCCGGGAAGCGGCGCGCTCCACATTATGCGGCGGCTCTTGCAGGTCTGGCAGGCGCCTATTACCAGATGGAGCAATATGCCGAAGCTGTTCAGGTGTATGAACACGCGCTTTCTCACCTGAAGGACTGTTTCGGAGAAAACCGGGATTTTGCCATCACGTGCAGAAATTGCGCATTGGCGCTCGATGCTGCGGGTCAGTCCGAGCAGGCGGAAGAATACCGGAAAAGCGCGGACGAAATATTGGTAAGGATAGGCCAAGCTTAAAAGAAGGTTGTGGTTTTTATGTCTGTTCAGACCGCAGGGCTTTGGGAGAACGCCATATGAAAGGCCTGGAGCTTGCCAGGGCATATTACGAAGCACACGGAAAGCAGATGATCCATGCATCGTTTCCGCAATATGAAGAGCGAATTGCCGTAGGTCTTGTGGGGCAGGGTTCGGAATGTTTCGGTTTCGACGATGAATTGTCCACGGATCATGATTTCGGCCCTTCCTTTTGCCTCTGGCTGACTTCGGAAGATTATCAGGCCATCGGGAAAGATTTGCAGCAGGCTTATAATGACCTTCCCGCTGATTTCATGGGATTCCCCGCGAGGCGGGAGAGCGACCACGGAGGCGGGCGGATCGGGGTTCAGGAGATCGGGGTGTTCTACCGGGGCCAGATCGGGCGGGCGGATGCTCCGTCTCACCTTCTGGAATGGCTGGCTATTCCGGAGCTCAGGCTGGCGACGGTGACCAACGGTCAGGTCTTTCAGGATACGTTGGGTGAGTTTTCTCAAATCAGAAACACACTGCTCCGCTTCTATCCCGAAGATGTCAGAATCAAGAAAATTGCTGCAAGAGCGGCGGCCATGGGACAATCTGGACAATACAATTATGCACGCTGCATGCGCCGGGGGGAAACTATCGCGGCGCAGCTTGCTCTGGCTGAATTTGTTCAACAGGCCATTTCGATGGTGTTCCTTCTGAACAGGAAATATGCGCCATTTTACAAATGGATGCATAAAGCGATGCAGGAGCTCCCTGTTCTTGCTCATCTCTCCCATCTGTTTCGCGAGCTTTCCATCAACGGTTTGCATCCTGATGTCTGGACAAGCGCGGATTGCAGGAAAATGCTGACATCCCTTAATATGCGGGACCGGAATGTCGCGATCATCGAAACCATCTGCAAAGCCGTGAAAGAGCAGTTGCAGAATGAAGGGCTGACAGACAGCGACAATGATTTCCTCGCAGCTCAGGCTGGTGAAATCATGGCGCGCATCAAAGATGCAAGGCTTAAGGCAATGCACATACTGGAGGGGTAAGATGCAGGACGCGATCTCACTTATTCTCGACCTTGAATGGGAAGCTTTTCAGGCGGTTCATAATGCCGGAGGCCGCGCTTCCTGCCAGGATGACCGTGATACCTTCACCATCATGCGGAAAAGCCAGTTCCTGACCTGGAATGAGGAGATGCTCGCAAGCTATCTGCAGGATCTCGTAACGGCGAAGGAAAACGACAGAAACCTGCTGCAAGAGAAATATGCACATATGATGGAGCATACGGCTCCAAAGGAATACGGAAGAATAAAAGCTTCCCTTTTACCGGTGCCGGAACAAACCAAATCCCTGGCAGATGAAATCGTTGCCATTCAGCTGGAGTGGCATCGGGCATATGCACGAACATTTCCCAAGCTTGCCGTTCGTGCACGGCCGGTTGACAGGCAGGGTGAATTTGCCGGAATGACTTCATTTGAAACCTACCTGCGCGGTGAACTTCTCACTTACTCGCGGAATACTCTCGATCTTTATGCAGGGCACGTGAAGCAGCAGGATGTGCAGGGTGCAAACATGAGCGTACAGATAATGGAGAATACCGCCAGAATGTATGGCTATTCCTCTGCCGCTGAAGCAGAGGCTGCTCTGGGATAGCTGGGAGGCAGGATTTGGAAACCGGTTTGATTCCATTATATCTTACCGGTTCTCTTACTCCCCTGCCCGCTCAACCTTGAGCCGGTACAATGCGTCCAGCGCCTCTCTCGGCGTCATGCTGTCCGGGTCGATCGCGTCCAGCGCCTTCCGCAGTGCATCTTCTTTCGACGCTACCGGCTCCGCCTGGCTTTCCACCACCTTCGCCTGTGCCACCGCGAATAACGGCAGGTCATCGATCACCGCCCGTTTCGGTTTTTCCCTGTCAGACCGTTCCAGCTCCGCCAGAATGATCTTTGCCCGCGCGATCACCGCCGGCGGCAATCCGGCGAGGCGCGCCACCTGCAAGCCGTAGGAGCGGTCTGCGGCGCCGGGGGTGACTTCGTGAAGGAAGACCACCTCGCCCTTCCACTCCGTCACCTTGAGGGTGGCGTTCTCCAGTCTTGGCAGTTTGTCGGAAAGGGCCGTCAGCTCATGAAAATGGGTGGCGAACAAGGAGCGGCATCGATTGGCCTCGTGCAGGTGTTCGATGGCCGACCAGGCGATGGAGAGGCCGTCAAAAGTGGCAGTGCCGCGACCGATCTCGTCGAGGATCACAAGGGAGCGTTGCGTTGCCTGGTTGAGGATGGCAGCGGTTTCAACCATCTCGACCATGAAGGTCGAACGGCCTCTAGCCAGATCATCCGCTGCGCCGACGCGGGAAAACAACCGGTCGACCACGCCGATATGGGCGTTGAGAGCGGGTACATAAGCGCCCATCTGGGCGAGAATGGCGATGAGTGCATTCTGGCGAAGATATGTGGATTTACCGCCCATATTCGGGCCGGTTACCAGCAGGATGCGCCCGCCATTGTTGGCGGCGTTTCCCGAGAGGTCACAGTCATTGGCAATAAATGCCTGCCCATCGCGGCGCAGTGCCGCTTCCACCACAGGGTGGCGACCGCCTTCAATGGTGAAGGCGAGGCTGGAATCAACCAGTGGTCGCCGCCAGTCGAGCTCAGTGGCCAGCTCGGCGAGTGCGGAGAAAACATCGGCCGCTGCAATCGCGGCGGCGGTGGCGGCTATGTCGCGGGAAAGTACGATGATGGCCTCGCACAACCTGTCAAAAACGGCGAGTTCGAGCCGTAGCGCCCGGTCGGAAGCGGAAGCGATTTTTGCCTCAAGCTCACCGAGCTCCACCGTGGTGAAACGCATCGCGCCGGACATCGTCTGGCGGTGCACGAAGGTTTCCTGGCGATTCTGGAAAACATCCTGACCGATGGCCTGCGGCACCTCGATGTAATAGCCGAGCATGTTGTTGTGCTTGATGCGCAGCGTGCGGCAATCCAGCTCGGCGGCATAACGGGCCTGGAGAGCTGCTATGAAACGACGTGAATCCTGCTGCAATCCGCGCGTTTCATCGAGCTCCGGCTCGCAGCCGGCGCGTACGAAACCGCCATCGCGTTTCAATAATGGCAGTTCGTCGGCAAGCGAGGCGCGCAGGTCTTCGGCAAGCGAAGTGTCGAGTGTGCCGATTGTCTCGACGATGCGGGCGATCTCAGTGGATAGTTCGTCACGGTTGCGGTCGAGAATGCCGGTGAGTTCACGCGCAGCAAAAAGGCCATCTCGTAACGATGCCAGGTCGCGCGGGCCGCCGCGCCCGAGCCCGAGGCGGGAAAGCGCTCGTGACAGGTCAGGAATGCTGCGCAGCACATTGCGCACAGTGTCGCGCAAAGGAGTATTGTCGGCGAAATAGGCAACAGCATCCTGGCGACGGATGATTGCCTCGATATCCATAAGCGGTCCGGCCAGCCAATCGGCGATAAGCCGAGCCCCGCCTGGTGTTTCGGTGCGGTCTATGTTGGCGAGCAGGCTGCCGACGCGGTCTCCGCTGAGGGTGCGGGTCAGTTCGAGATTGGCCCGGGTGGCGGCATCGATCGAGAGCGTCGCGCCGTTCTCCTCACGGGTTGGCGGCAACAGTACGGGCCGGTCGTCGAACTGGGTCTTCTCGATGTAGAACAACGCAATACCGGCGGCGATGATTTCCGAGCGCCCGAACGAGCCATAGGCATCAAGCGAAGCAACGGCAAAATGATCCTTGAGCCGCCGCTCGGCGGAGGAGGCATCGAAACCGGGGCCGGCAAGCGGCGTGACGGCGGCGCGGGTTTCCTGCCAGAAGCCGGTGAGCTCCTCTTCATAGAAAATCTGTTCGGGAAGCACGATCTCGCGCGGTTCCAGCCGGGCGATGGCAGCGGCAAGGCCGGTGCGATCCGTCTCCGCTAGCAGAAAGCGACCGGTGGAAATGTCGACGGCGGCAAGGCCGTAAATCCAGCTCTCATCTGCGAGCTTGCGCCGAGCGACCGTCACGAACATGTTGGCCCGGGCCGGGTCCAGCAGATTGTCCTCGGTAATGGTGCCAGGCGTGACGAGACGGATGACTTCGCGGCGCACCACGGATTTGGGGCCGCGCTTGCGGGCCTCCGCGGGGTCTTCCGTCTGCTCGCAAACCGCAACGCGATGGCCGGAGGCGATGAGGCGATGCAGATAATCGTCGGACCGGTCAACCGGCACGCCGCACATCGGGATATCGAGCCCCTGATGCCTGCCGCGTTTGGTCAGTGCGATGCCGAGGCAACGGCTGGCAATCTCGGCGTCCTCGAAGAACATCTCGTAGAAATCGCCCATCCGGTAAAACAACAGGCAATCCGGGTAGTCTTTTTTGATCTCGACAAATTGCGCCATCATCGGCGTGACGCGGGGTTCCGCCGTGGGGGCGGAAGCGGAGCGGGATTCATCGTTCATTATGGGAGATAAGTCGGAGGAAATAGTCATGCTTTTTTCTAGCATCTGGCAATGAGAAGGCCAACGTTCCGCCCGGTTATCGGTGGGATAAGTTGCCCTGTCGTGTGGGAGCGGGCTGATTACCGGTTTAATAACTTTAAAAAAATAAAAACTCCCGCACATAAGCTCATGCGGAATTGGCGGTAAACAAAGACTCGGTTTAAAGAAAAATCTCAAAACGTATGTGTTTGTAGTGTCTTGAATCGGATTGTGAAAACCGTTCCGGCCATCATTCGATGACAGCGCTTGAGAAACGTCGCAGGGTGACAGAGACTAATACTTTTTGCTAATGTCCCTGCGACCTTCCATCCCGTGCAGCCTTTGGGAAGATGCCAGGCTTGCCAAGTCAAGAAGAGGGCAAATTAGGCAATGAGCGACAAGTTGAAGACGAGTGAACGTCCGAGTTTTACGGAGCAGGAAGCGCTTCAGTTTCACTCCCACGGTCGTCCTGGCAAGCTTGAGATCATCC
>Ga0153997_1000048_pt1 | contig 38118 bp, 29 predicted proteins | sample TSNC081MetaG_FD_104750 | JGI IMG/M metagenome (GOLD analysis project Ga0153997, IMG submission 104750) | Attine ant fungus gardens microbial communities from North Carolina, USA - TSNC081 MetaG | ecosystem: Host-associated > Fungi > Mycelium > Unclassified | place: USA: North Carolina, Lumber...
GAACTGGTCATTAATCCACTTTATTTGGGCATATTTAATAGCCTCTTCGAAATCCATCTGACCATAATCTTCCTTGCTTAAAATATAATGCAGTTCTTTTACCCCATTCGTACTTATCGCCTGCTCAATAAGGCTGCCTTCTTGATTATTTCTGTATTCCTCATACAATGCCTGCAAGGAAGAATCACTGCGACTGATCTCATTAAGGGATAATTCCAGTGTATCAGAACGAATTATGTTGCCATATTGGTCTTCCAAAGCCTGCGTAATGTCTGCTGTTTCCATACCTGCTGATAAATTATTTCTTATATCAGCAAAAACTTTCTCTGTCTTTTGAAAATCGGAACAGTAAAATCGGATAACGACAGCCGAATAGCCCTTATCTATTGTTTCTTCAGGTAATGAATCATATGCTTTACGAAGTTGGCCTTCACTGGGAGCAAAAGCATTATCAAGAAGATATGTTTTCAAGTCATCAATAGCGGCACTCTGCTGATAAGCCAAGTATTGCGCAAGGGTATACTGCTCCGGCCCATATATTACATTTCCTATTTCTTTTTTATTTTTGCGGTCCTGATTTTCCTTAATGAATGCATTCTTTATAGTGTTGAAATCTGCTTCATATCCAAGTTGATGTTCTTTTGCAGATATTTGAATGATTTTTGCTTTAATAATTTCATGTTTGGTATACTCAATTAATTTTGTTTTAGGAGTTTCACCGTCAAATTCGGTATCCCAGAAATCTTTCTGATTGACATCCGACCCATGATTTTGATAAAACCAGGAGCCTATGGTGTTAACCTGCTGGTTTGCATATAGCTGGAACTCTTCCATGGATACTTGATAGTTGTTTATGGCACCGGCATCTGCTCTTCTCCTTAAAAGAACCCAGACAATCAGGAAAATCAAAACAGCAGATAAAATACAGATCAAACAGGAAATCAGCTTACTCTCTATTCTTTTCCCTTCCGTATGGGAAGGCGCATTCCCAATCGGCATTTGTTTTCTTTTAGTCGGCATATAGACATCTCCTGCTAATTATGTTATTTAGTACATGAGCGCCTTAGCGTTCTTCTATCCCTTTAATCCGCTAGTTGCAACTCCCTGGACAAAGAATCTTTGGAACATGAGGAATATAATAAAAACAGGAATCAAGGAAGCTACACTAGCAGCCATAATCAGTCCATATTCTGCCGAATACTGCCCGATAAACATCCGAATACCAAGCTGGATGGTTTTTAATCCTGTTGAATTAAAGTAAAGCATAGGTCCCATAAAATCATTCCATATAGATACAAAACCAAAGATTGTTAATGTCGCAAGACTGGGCTTTGAAAGCGGCAAACAAATACGATAATAGATTCCATATTCGCTCAACCCATCTATTCGTGCCGCTTCTAAAAGTTCATCCGGAATTGAAATATAAAACTGGCGCATGAGAAATACTCCAAATGCGGTAAAACTCTGTAATAAAACATAGCCAATATGCGTATCTACAAGATTAAGCTTATTCATAATGCTATATTGAGGCAGCATATATACCTGCCAGGGAATGGCGATGGTTGCCACATAAGATAAGAAAAGTACATCCCGGCCTTTAAATCTACATTTTGAAAATCCATAAGCCGCAAAGCTGGAAGTTACTATCTGAATTACTGTGATAAGAACCGTTAGTTTAACCGAATTGACTGTAAAGCATAACAGAGGTATCTTTTCCCATATCTTTAGATAATTAATCCACTGAGGATTATTCGGAATCCATTTGATTGGAATTGAAAATACTTCTAAATCCAGCTTAATGGAGGCACTCAACATCCATATTAAGGGCAGGAGTGTAATGACTGTAAGTATTACTAAAATAACGCAGATTACAATTTTGATGCTCAGTCTTTCTTTTACTATCATAATGAAACCCTCCTTGCATTTATCAGATGATTAAGCAATTCTAAGACTCCCGTCCGGCTTCAAATATCTATAGATCTGTAAATAGTGATCATTTTATTTAATAGCAGCTCCTTAGTTTCACTTTATCCTTTACATTTACATATAACTAACCCATTTTTTCTCCATACGGAATTGGATTACCGTAATCGCCCCTACAATAAGGAATAAAATCATAGATGCGGCACTTGCTTTACCATAGTTCCACGAAATAAAAGATTGATTGTAGATATATTGGCTTAGCATTGTTGATGCGATTCCCGGTCCGCCTTCCGTCATCATATAGACAAGATCAAATACTTTAAATGAGTTAATTGTGAGCATCATCAATACAAAAAAGGTAGAAGGCGTCAACATAGGAATTGTTATTTTAGAAAACTGTTGAAAGCGGCTTGCTCCGTCAATCGTAGCTGACTCATACAGGGGCAGTGGGATATCCTGAAGCGCTGCAAGATAGACAACCATAAAATACCCCATGTTCTTCCACACACTAACAATAATAAGGGCCGGTATAACCCACTTACTGCTTGCGGTCCACCCTGGTGGATTTGCCGCTCCAATAGATCTTAAAAAACCATTAATGGGTCCGAAGTCTTTTTGAAACAGGGCATTCCAAATAACGGATACTGCAACAATAGAAGCAACATATGGAAAAAAAATTGCACTTCTAAAAAAGCCTTTACCCTTAATGTTTTTATTTAAGGTTACTGCTAGCAACAATGATGTAACCAGTGACAGTGAAACCGTAAAGCTTGAATAATACGCTGTCTTCCACAAGGCTCCGCAAAATACTCTATCTCTAAAAATGCTTATAAAATTCTCAAAACCGACAAATGTCATGGGATTAAATCCATCCCACTTTGCAAAGCTAAGCACCAATGAAAACATAACCGGAACCATAATAAAGATAAAAAATCCTATAAAATTAGGTAAAATAAACGACATTCCGATCAAAGCATTTCGTAATTCCATCTTCATATGGCGCTTATTTGATGGTTCTGTTGATAATTCAGCCATAGCCTATCTCCTCGAATAAATAGTTTGGGAGCCAATTTAGCGACCCCCCCTGTAAAATTAGTAGCTCAATAATGACTTGTCATGTCCAGCTTGCATCATTGACCTTGTATCTCTTTACTTCTTTCAGCCATCTCTGCTAGCCCTTCGTCAATTGAAAGCTCACCTAGCATAATCAGGCCATGTTCTTCCCCTAACATTTGGTTTACATCTGCTGATTTTTTTTCCATTGGACGATCCAGCACAATATTTTCAACTGTAAGAGCTTCGAGGCAATTTTCAGGCATACCATCCATATTTGCAATAATATCCATTGTATCCTGGCTGACACGTGATGGTATCGACCCTGCTTCGGAATATATTTTTGCACCTTCTTCACTGCACACATAGTTGATAAATTCCCAGGCTGCATCTTTTTTACCTGAAGCGGCATTCATAGCAATAGGAGTAACCGAACCAACCGTATAGCCGGAAGGAATATCAGCGCTGTGAGGAATTCTTGCTATACCCCAGTTTACATCACTTTCACCCAGATTAATTTTTTCAATGATTGTAGTTGCAAACCAACTGCCCATAGGAAGCATGGCAATTGTCCCCTGCAGGAAAGGACTTGAATAATGAATGTTACCAGTTTTCAATGTGGCATAATCCATAATGGTTCCTTCTTCCTGCATGCCAAGAATCCTCTCATAGTATGGCTTCATAAAACTATAATCCGTTGCCATAATTGTATTTTTTCCATCCTGGACTGCCCAATTTTGTACACATGCCTGCCATGTATGAATCAGAGATCCATAGGTTTTATCAGCCCCTTCTCCTTTTGTCAATTGCTTAGCAAGTTCTTCAAACTCATCCCAGGTCATATTATTGGAAGGATACTCGATATTCGCCGCATCAAAAACATCTTTGTTGTAATAAAGAATGTAAAATCCAGAGCTTGCCGGCAGCGCAACCGTGGAATTATCCTCCATAATAAAATTTTCAGCAAGACCATTAAATACAGATAGATCAAGAGCAGCCGTTTCAATATAGCTGTTTAGATCTTCCAACTGTCCTTTATTGGCAAGCGCCTTGGTAGTATCTCCTTCTTTAATCCAAAAAGCATCTAAATCATTGCCTCCATTTAACATAATACTTAGCTTGTTTGTGTACTCATCACCAGGTATATCAATTATTTCAACCTTTATATTGGGATTCTCATTTTCAAACTTCTCTACTAAAGTACGAACATAAGGAGTACTCGTGTCCGTATCCCAATTTGCAACCTTAATCGTTATTGATCCAGTTTCACTTTTGTCACTGCTATCTGTGTCAACACTTTCTGCATTTGTACTTTCCTTTTCTGATACTAGTGTTGCATCGCTGCTTTCTACAACCGGTTCAGACGTTGTATCTTTACTTTCCGGACCTTTACCACATCCGGCAAATAAAGCCAACACCATAATCATGGATAATACTATTACTAATTTTCTTTCGAGTCTCCTCTTACATCTCATATAAATCCTCCCTTCATATTTATCCGACGGCTATTTGGTTCTATTATTCCCATTTCCCAAGTGTGAGCCAAGAACTCCTGCCCCTCCGGATTGTTTCAGTTCACGTTCATCGGGAGATAATCTTCATTGTCAATGGAGGGTACTCCCGTTTGAACTAAGTTTCACTTTATATCTGTTTTTGTGATTCTTCTATATATAACCATAGATTTAATACGGATAAAACGAATAATAATCTTGTTTTATAATAATATTTTAATGTTTATTAACAATTATAATAATATTTTTAGATGTAATAATATTTTAATAAATCAAAAAATATTTTTTATAATTTCTTCAATTGTATTTGCAATTATGGTATATTGAAATTAGAACATAATCACAAGCGTAAATAAAATGCTGTTTTTATTTATGGACAACGGGGAGTTTTAATATGATAAAAAGCCGAATCAAGCTAAAAATACTTGTCTCCACCTCTTTGTGTGTACTTTTCTTCAGTTTATTTAGTAATTTGTTCTTGTATAATTACCTGGGTAAAATCATATCAGACAAATCAGAAAGGCTAAAGCATCAATATATCAAAACAATTCAATCCCAAATCGAGCTTTGTTTTATTGAAATAAGTAAATTAGGTCTTACCTGTGGAAATGACTATGAAATAAAACGCGCTATGAATTATCATGACTTATCTACAATGAAATCGAGGGTTCAGTGCAGTAAAGCTCAAGATAAACTAAATAATTATTTATTGGGAAGTCCTGTTTCCAAATATATTAATCATCTAATCATATTTAATATGAACTCTATCAATATTAATGCCCGTACTCTTTACTCCGGAACCGCAAATGACCGATCCTATTTACAGTCCTCTCCTCTGGTTGAAAAGGTCAGGGATAACAAATTAAGCCAAAGCTTTGAAATCGCATCCTCACTAAGCAATAATTATGCTCCTTCCTTAACGTTTATATGCCCCATTGAAGCCACTCATAATAGTGATCCCATTGGATATGTATATATTGAACTGAATAAAAATCTTATACTTGACCAGATAAAGCCTTCCGAACAGTTTAATACTATATTTGTCGCAAGTAAAGATGGCCGTATTTCCCCAGCTATGTCTGGAGCCAACATCCCTGAGCTTGGGAGATTACTCAAAGGTCCGTCTCAGGGCGAAATAGTAACACAGGATAAGGAGACATATACCATTGATATTGTTCCTCTTTCCCAGTATGATCTGGCAATTTATAACTATACTAATAGAACTCCATTTACTGGTGAAAGTCTCAATATGTTATATATTCTTGTGATAATCTTACTTACAACTGCTTGTGTAGGCATCATAGTGGCACTCATATTGTCCAACAGTATTACAAAACCAATAAAGATCCTGACAAAACACATTAAAAAAATATCTGCTAATAATGATTTCTCTTATGATCCTGAGATTGAAGCTCCAACAAATGAAATTGGTGAAATCGGTCGTCTAATAAACTATATGACAGAAAATATATCACACCTTCTCAAACAAAAGGAGCAAATGTTTGAACATCGTAAGAATATTGAGATATCTTTGTTACAAAGTCAGGTTAATCCACATTTTTTATACAATACTTTGGATTCCATCCGTTGGATGGCCGTAATTCAAAAAAGCGACAATATTGCCCAGATTACTCTTGCTCTGGAGAATCTGCTTAAAAATGTTACCAAAGGAGTCGGGAATAGGATCACTATTGAAGAAGAGCTTTCTTTATTGCAAGATTATCTGCATATTCAGACCATTCGGTATGTAGAGGCATTCACTTATGAATGTGCGATTCCTGAGGAACTCCTGCATTATAAAATCATAAAATTTACGCTCCAGCCTTTAATTGAAAATGCAATTATCCATGGTATCATACCAACTGGGCATTTAGGAAGAATTAAAACAAATGCAGTATTGGATCATGAGTGTATTTTAATTACTGTTGAAGATGACGGCGCTGGTATGGATGAGAAAACACTTTCTAATTTGATGACTGCACAGCGCAATGAAAATAAAGATTCATTAAGCGGTATAGGTATAAAAAACGTTGATATGCGATTAAATCTGGTATATGGTGAACAATACGGTCTGTCTATTGATAGTCAACTAGGCAAATTTACACGCGTCATAGTCCGCATTCCGCAGGAGGTATAGGCTGCTGGTACCGCCGCACAAATATTGCTGGCGGTAGTATTGTTGGCGGACGGCAACGCAGTGATGACGTAAACAGCAAATATTTTATTCCGTAATTATTATGCAATGCTCTATTTAACTAAATATCAATTGGACACTCGTGCTGATAGCAGTCAGGAACAGGAGGATATATGTATAAAATATTGATCGTAGACGACGAAGCCATTATTCTATCTGGAATAAAATTTTTAATTACCTGGGAGCAATATGATTGCTCCATTATAAATACTGCCAAAAATGGAAAGGATGCGTTGGATAAAATAAATGAGGAGCCTCCCGACATTGTATTATGTGATATCAACATGCCAGTCATGACTGGGGTTCGACTATTGCAAATTGTTAATGATGAATTTCCCTCTATTGTCTTTATAATGCTGACTAACCTGCAGGAATTTTCACTTACCAGAGATGCACTGAGATATCGTGCTGTAGATTATCTTTTAAAGTCGCAGTTAGAAGCTTCCAGTCTTATCAAAAGCCTTACATTGGCGAAGAAAGAACATATAAAAAGGACAAAACTTTTAAGGGTTACCATAGATGATAATTATCAGGAGAAAGTTTATCAGGAGGTATTACAGGAAGCATTTTTTCAAATTCTTTTTCAATCACCGGGAAAGCCCTTTCAGCAAGCTGCAACACTCTTTTCAAATAATAATATGTTAAATAATTATAGAATGCTTTATATTCCTTTAGATTTTTCCAGGATGCCAAGAAACGAAACATTTACCAAAGAAGATCGCATAAAACTAGCCGCATGGGTTAAGGAGCTTGCAGATAAGCTTGCAAATAATATATTCTCAAAAAACTATATTTTTTTATTAACCAACCAGTCAGACTGCCTGATTATGCTCCTGTGGGATCAAAATAGCAAATGGAATGATAATATCGCTATCTTCTCAAAAAAATTGCTTAATGCATCTACCAATATCATTCAGGCATATACTGACGTTTTTTTTACCAGATGCTTTAAAGGCATAGAAAACCTAATTACCTGTCGTGAAGAACTACTGTTGCTAATTGAATATTATTATCTGGGAGAAACGAAATGCTTAAACCAAAAATCATCCAGCAGGCCTGTTTTTGAATCTCTTGGACTGACAGGTATTAACTCGCGTTTTGAAGCAGAGATTAATGAACGTAATCTTACAGGCTGCATTCATCTTTTAGAAAAGGCCTCCGCCCGAATATCTGAAACTACACACAAAAAAAACCAGGCGATCTGGCTTTGCGAAGAATTAATGCGCACTGCATTAAAAACGTTACATAACGGCTACTTATCAGATATGAAAGGCTATAACGAAATAGATAATCTAATGACAAGGGAACAAGTCATTGTTTGGATTGAAAAATTAAAAAATTCCTTAATTGAGATTATGAAGCAGTATTCTGATATCAAATCAGAACCACTTGAAAAAGCCAGGCAATATGTCCTTGACCATGTAGAAAGCCGCATTGTTCTTCAAGAAGTGGCTGACTACGCCTGTATTTCTTCCGGATACCTCTCTACTCTTTTTAAAAAAACTTATTTACATAGTTTCATTGACTTTGTAAATAAGACAAAGATAGAACACGCCTGCACACTTATTTCAGAAGGTACTTATTTGATTAATGAGATTGCCTATAAGTTAAGCTTTGAAAATGCCTACTATTTTACCAAGGTATTCAAGCGGCATATGGGATGCACTCCAAGTGAATATCTGAAAAGACAACATGATAAGAATGCATGAACAGGAACCGTTTTCATTGACTCAAAATCCGCAAAAAACATCCGGGGCTTCTTTGCCAATCAGAAAAAACATGACAATTATATTGCTTTATTGTATAATTATAATACCAAAAATACTTTTACCTTTTTTGTTTTAAGGAATCTATGAATTAAATTACATTTTGTAAGGGGAATGATGCATGGAAGCAGTAACAAAAAACATACTGATTATTGCGATCGTTGTTTTGATACTGGCAATTATGTGGGCAACATACCAATATATTAAGTTTTATAAAACAGAGCATTTTGTTTCAGTCGCATCTATTCCACTTTATTTGAAGAAGTAACAGAATACACTTCCTCAACAATTCGCTCCATCGCATTTAATATATTCTCGTACCCGGTACACCGACAAAGATGCCCGGATATCATTTTCCGCAGTTCTTCCCGATTGTAACGCTTACCGGTTCCCACGATTTCCACTGCCGTCATAATCAACCCCGGAGTACAGAAACCACACTGAATGGCTGCCTCTTCCACAAATGCCTGCTGAATCGGACTCAATTCTCCGTTCGGACCTTTCAGTGCTTCAACCGTCAGAATATGTCGGCCTTCCGCCCACATCGCCAGATAGATACAGCTGTCAATCGCTTCCCCATCCACCAGCACGGTACAAGCACCGCACTCGCCAACCTCACACCCTTTTTTCACACTGGTCAGTCCCATGCGGTTACGCAAGGTATCAAGCAGAGACTCCCGGTCATCGACAGCCAGCTCAACTTCTTTGTTGTTCACCGTCATCTTGATAATTTTAAGCATCTGCTCCACCTCCTGCATATTCGATTGCCTCTTTCAGAGCCCGTTTCGCCAATTCCTCCACCAGTTGCAGACGGAATTCCCTGGAAGCCCGCCAGCTGGAACGCGGATTCACTTCTTCCAAGGCACCGGCTCCCACCAGTTCATAAAGTTCATTGCCAATCTTCATGCCTTGGGCCTTTGCTTCTACTGCCGTGCAGCGAATCGGCGTTGGTGCCGCAACACCGTAAGCCAGCCGCATTTCTTCAACCTGCCGCTTATTGGCGGACAGTTTCACCATGCAGGCACACCCCAGGGTAGCTATTTCCATTGCATTTCTTTTACCGTATTTAATATAATGACCGCCAAAGTCGGCATAATCTTCTTTCCGGATTTTGATTGCCGTCAGAACTTCTGCATGTTCACGCACTGTCCGTCCCGGTCCGGTATAAAACTCCTGTATCGGAACTTCCCGCACGCCATCTGATCCGGTCAGCACCAGAACAGCATTCAGGGCAAACAGGCTGGAAGCACTGTCTGCACTGGTAGCACCATTACAGACATTGCCGCCAATGGTTCCGACATTACGAAGCTGCGGCCCACCCGCCTGATCCACAGCATTTCCCAACATCGGGATATGCTCCTGAACAATAACATGATTGGTTACATGGGAAAATGACACCGCCGAACCCATCACGATACTCCCGTCCGCTTCCATACTAATCTCCTTCAGTTTCCTGATTCCATGAATACTTACCAGCGAACAGCCGGCAAATTTTCCTTCTCTTATTTTAATCAGGACATCACTGCCGCCGGAGATAATAATGGCTTCCGGATCTTCCTGTAAGGCGCAGATGGCATCCTGTACATCCGCCGCCTGATAAAATTTCTGAATATCGTACATATCCGCACCTCCTTAGATTAGACCTGCTTCCTGAAAATGAGCTACCAGCTTCTGTGGATCCAACGGCAGCGAGTTCACCGCTACACCGGTTGCCTGAAGAACCGCATTGCGCAGTGCCGGTGCTACTGGAATGGCCGGCGGTTCACCCAGCGACTTGTTGCCAAACGGTCCCGTCTCATCATTCATCTCAACAAATGCCACCTGCAGATCCGGCGTATCCATGGAGGTTGGCAGTTTATAATCCAGTAAATTATCATTTAACGGCCGGCCGGTTTTCTGGTCAAATAAAAGCTCTTCACTCAAGGCATAACCAAGTCCCATACTCATCCCGCCATGAACCTGTGCTTCCGCCAGTTTGGGGTTAATGAGTGCGCCACTGTCATGCACATTTAAGATATTTAACACTTTAATCTTGCCCAGTGGCATATCAACCTCTATCTCGGTAAAACAGGCACCACTGGCAAAGGTATTGTCCTTACAATGACTGGTAGATTCTGCTGTCATATGTACTGATTTGTCCAAACTGTAAAATGCCGTTGTTGCCAATTTCTGTAAATCCAGCAGATTCCTCCCGCTTTCTTTATCAACCACGCCATTATCCTGAATATCCAGCTTTTCCGTCGGAATCTCAAGCATATGGCAGGCATAATCCAGAATCCGTTTTTTCAATATCCCGCCCGTCTGCAGGATTGCTTTACCGCTGACATAAGTCTGTCGCGAAGCATAAGCACCGGTATCAAATGGTGTGATATCCGTATCCTGGTTGGATACTACATGAATCCGGTCTTCGGTAATACCAGTAATCTCTGCCGCCATCTGGGCAAACACCGTATCGGCTCCCTGACCAATCTCTGTTGCGCCCATCTGCAGTTGAATCGAACCGTCCTGATTGAGAACCATCCGGCAAGAAGCCGTTTCTAATGAAATCGGATACACACCGGTTTTATAACAGAAGATAGCCATGCCGATGCCCCGGCGAACCGGTTCGGTCTGGGAAGCATACAACTGGCGCTTCTCATCCCAGCCAATTAATTCACGGCCTTTCTTGATACATTTCTCCAGACCATAAGAATGGAATTTAATATGGGTATGAGGATCTTCGTATCCTGCTTGCATGCAATTCTTAAGCCGGAACTTAAGCGGATCCATATTTAACCGGAGAGCCAGGTCGTCTGCCATACTCTCAGCGGCAAATGAACCCTGGGGTATTCCATATCCCCGCATGGCTCCGCCCGTTGCAATATTGGTATATACTGTATAACTATCCGTCTCCAGCGTCTGCCCCTGATCATAAATCTGTTTAAATTCATTGGCTGTATTAGCCACAATCGCATGAGCATGGGAACCATAACCGCCCTGATTGGAAAATGCCTCCAGCTTCCGGGCTACTAATGTACCATCCGGGCGAGCCAATGCCTTTACTTTCATCTCCATAGCATGGCGTATGCGGGTGCAGCCCAAGGTTTCTTCCCGGCTTGCTTCGAGTTTGACACCTCGACCGCCAACCTGTTGGCATAAGAACGCATTTAACGGCTCATATAAGACATCCTGCTTGTTCCCAAAGCCGCCGCCAATATAAGGCTTGATTACCCGAATCTGTCCCCACGGCACTCCCAGAGCCTGCCCGATTACCCGACGCACAATATGCGGAATCTGGGTGGATGATACCACAACAATCTTTCCGCTTTCCTGATAAGCATAAGAAACCGGCATTTCCAAATGACAATGCTGAACAGTCTGAGTCCGGTATACCTGGTCAAGTTCCAGCAGCGACCGTATTGCTGCCTTTACTTCCTTATAGGTCTTCTCTCCCAGTTTGAATCCGGTATGCTTGATGATATTGCCGGGATTTTCCTCGTGTAACTGGGAAGCCCCCTCAGCCATGGCGGCTTCCGGTGTCAGCAGCGGTTCATATTCTTCATATTCTACTTTAATTAATCTAGCCGCTCTGGTGGCAGCAATTTCATCTTCAGCAACCACTGCAGCAATCTCATCACCATAAATCCGCACCCTGGTATTCAGCAGTTTCCGGTCAGCAACATCCTGATGGGATTCTTCTACCGACCAGGGATGTCCGGCCGTCGGGAACTGGATGTCCGGAACATCAAAGCACGTAACAATTTTCACCACACCCGGTACCTTTAAAGCCTCTTCTAAATCAAATCTCCTGACTGCGCCATTGGCAATGGTGCTTCTTACCACTTTCGCAACCAAAAGTCCCGGCGGCATCAGATCTGCCGTATATTTCGCATCTCCGGTTACTTTTCCGTACGCATCCACACGCAGGATATTTTTTCCTACTCCCATGGTACTACCTCCTTGCTATTTTATGCCATTCTTTTCCTCTCCCATACCTGCGACAAATGCCACGGGTAATCTACGGCTCCAACTCTTATGTGAATACATTTACGACCCACTCGTTCATCAGTACCTGTTCCGCTTTTCTGCTGCCTGCTGCCGCCAGAATCTGGGTCTTCAACCCATCCCCTTACTTTCTCTTCCCGCTTCTTAGTTTATTGAAAACAACTCCTTTCCAGCTACATATTTTGCTACAATCTGACGCTCATCTGACAGATAACAAATACGCTCCAGACGTTGCTTTACCGTCAGGCAGTTTGGACACTTAAGTTCAGTATCATCCAGTACCACCGCATCCAATTCATATCCCGGCTCAAAGCTTCCGACCTTACCAAAAAAGCTTCCTCCGCCCTTTGTTGCCAGATAAAACGCTTCTTCAAATGTCAATGGCTTTAAACTCTCATCCACCAGACGCCAGCGAAGTTTTGACACCTGTATCGCATCCGCCATCGTCCGGAAGATGGAAGCACTGCTTCCGCCAGCAATATCACTTCCCAATCCGACCCGGATTCTCTTATTCAAAAAATCACGAACCGGCGCAATTCCCGATGACAGATTCATATTCGACTCCGGACAATGGGCAATCCATATGCCCCGTTCTTTCATCCGGTTCTGTTCTGCCTCTCCCGAATGTATACAGTGAGCCATTATGGTTGGACAATCCGCACCACCAAACAAGCCAAACCCGTCATACGCATCACCATAAAATTCCGACTCCGGACACAATTCCTGCACCCAGCCGATCTCACCCGGATTCTCCGATAAATGAGACTGGACCGGCAGTTGGTATGCTGCCTGAATCTGTTTTAGGCGGGCCATTAACTCATCCGTACAACTGGGTATAAACCTTGGTGTCAGAATCGGCTTCACGTTCTGATAGCGATCCAGGTTCTCTTCCAGCCATATTACCGTATCCTCTGCTGAGCGATTGGCATCCTGCTCCCGCAGAATATCCGGACTGTTCCGATCCATATTAACTTTTCCCACCATGGTCTTAAGACCGGTCTGTTCCAACTTCTCCATTAATATCCTGGTCGCCGGTAGATGCAGCGTAGCAAAAATACAGGCTCTGGTTGTCGCACCCCGCTTCATATCCTCTACAAAGATCCCATACGCCCGCTCAGCATATTCCAGATCGGCATATTTGGCCTCCTCCGGAAATATCTGGGTATTCAGCCACTCCAGCAACTCCAGATTCATCCCCATCCCTCGGATGCTATACTGAGGGGCATGCATATGTAAGTCGGTGAGTCCCGGTATAATAATCCGATTCCCGTAATCTCTCACCTCTGCTTCGCACCAGTCCTCTGGAAACTCCAAACAAACGCCCCCGGAAATCCCGTCTTCACAGAGCAGATACCCCTGTCTCATCACCCGGATTTCATCAAGGCCGGCGCTGTAGCAAATCTGCCCTTTTAGTGCAAAACGCTTCATTTACATGTCTCCTTTCCGGTATCTGTGCTTCCTCACTGTCTAAATCCAGATAATAAAAAAACTACCGGTTCGCCAGCTTCCACAGATGCTTCCTGTGAAAACTTATAGACAACTATTCCGGTAGTTTGTAGAGACACCCATCCAATTATGGGCATATATAAGTTTTGTAATGATTAGCTATAAACTATTCAATTTTTTGTGTACATTTACTTCTATCCACACATTAACACAATTTATGTCTGACTGTCAATCCGTGGTTTTGGTAATTCAAAAATATTTGTTACTATTTTTTAAACATAATTCCGTCTTTCGAAGTTAAGAGCATAAATTTTTAGGAGTAAAATTCATATCAAATGCTTACATAAGCCTTGAAATCAGGATTTTTTTATTGCAAAGTTTTATGCCCCTTTCCATTGCAATGATATTCTCCTGGCCATTCGCTTCAATCTGTTGAATAGTAGTCACCCTCTACTGGTATCGTGATAGAAGTGTATATATCACCTTCTTGATATATATCTAATACGATTGCACTCCGCCAATGGACTCCAGATAGAATGAATTTATCATTTCCATCATTCATGCTCACAGCGTTGGAGTAGCCCTGAAGACATTAACAGTCGTATCCATAACAACCTGTTCCTCACTTCCCGAATCAAGAATCGTATTTCGAAGTGCTTCTGTTTCTATCAATACTGTTATCACGGCAATTGCCTCCGAGTTTTTTGCAGTCAGCATAGCTTCTACCTGGGCAAAAAAGCAAGAATCAGGTGTCATGGCCGGCGCCTCTGAGTTCTCGGAAGTGGCAACAATATGATTATTGGAAATATAATTTCCTTGCCCTGAAACAATGCGAATGATTACAGGTGCTGCACCAGGCGGCATGATATGGCTGGTATCTATGATTTCCGAAAAGTGATTGCCAATTACAGAATTATTATTACCACGAATATACACGATTCCATACTGATCATCCAGGCCATTATTGTGCGCCTGCATCGGAGACCAGGGTTCATTCGCACGATAAAAATGATTCGAAGAAACTAAATTTTCCGAGCAGTTATCCTGAAATACTACCATTCCCGGATAAAATGCATGAAGTCTGTTATTGGTAATCATAGAACGCACCACACCGTCAAAATGTATACTGCTTGCCCCTCGCGGAAAAATATTGTTTGCAGTAATCAAAAGCCCGCCAAAATTTTGAGCATAAATTGAATATCCTTTATAACCGGCGCCGATCAGGTTATCGGTTATTTTTGAAGCTTGTCCCGCCCCCCGAAGTTCGATACAATTGCCACATTCAGCTATAAAATTATCATGGATAGCCAGAGCATCTGCATTATAAACAGTGATTCCATGCTCTAAATACACCAGACCCATGCCTGTAATTCGGAATGAGTCCCCCGAACAGGCTACATAAATACCCGTTTTTCCATTGATATAACTGTTTTCCGGATTTGCTTTACCTGAACCATCCTCTAAAAAATGTAATCCATCAATACAAAAGTCAGCAAACTCTACCGAACTGATCCGTGGATTCCCGTCCCGTTTAATATAAAATGCCGCTCCGGCATATTCATCAGCATCTGCAGCAGAAATCTCTACAAGTATGCGGCTCCCTCCCGGCCATAATTCATGCCAATTGCTCCATTCACTCTCAGAAGTGTTAAAACGAATACTCGAAGATATAAATCCATGTCCAAAACCCATGATTTTAAGATAGCTGATGTCGATAACTACCTGACTGACAAGATGATAATCACCTGGTGGGATATAAATAACTGCCCCCGGCTTTCCACCTTCATTCACATTCATGTCCGTTTGCCTGCTTTTAATATCCGCAATGATGCTATTGATTACCGCCCCAATATCCTCATACGGATTGCCAACGGACCACTGCGTTACATCATAAAAATTTTTACCCGCCAAAATCAAATCCTCCTGGTCTAAAAATAATGTTAAAATAAAACTGTTGCTACCCCATTGTCAAACCATATGTATGAATACAATTAAACTTTGTATTCCCGCATTTTGATTCAAGAAACAGGTAATTGCTTTTTTCACTAAAATAAATATTGCCTGAGAAAGACAACTTATAATCCAGGGCAAACAGTTCAACGCAGCAGGTATCCAAATACAAATGAAGCGTCAATGAATCGCTCCCAAAATCAGGAAACACCTGACGTTTCAAGATGTCAGCCTGCCCATTTGAATCCATTCGCTCAAATAGAACTTCCCTGTCCTTAAAAGATAAAGTGATTCTTACTCTCTCGTCTTTCCCTTGCCGCACATCCAAAAACATCTGCTCTGCCGTAGATGCAGCAACATCAATCGTGAGCACTAATTCACAATGGATACCGTCTCCTGCATATATTTCTTTTCTTTCTTCCGCTTCCAAAATAAATGCCGGATATTCTTCATGACCGGTACGCAAACTCTCCAGCTCACTAATTGGCATAAATTGTAAGCCCTTGTCTTCTGTAAGCCTCATTTCCCGTGGAACTGCAAAATGTCCGCACCAGCCTTCGCCCGCCGTCCGTCCAAAATCCTTCCACCATGGCATCCAATCCCAGCTATTCGCCCATGCAATCAGGATACGACGCCCTTTGTCATCCAAAAATGACTGCGGAGCATAGTAGTCAAAACCACAATCAATTTCCCCTTCATACTCCCAGGAAAATAAAGCATTCTCGAAATCCATATCGCCAATCAGATAAATGGTCTTTCGTTCCCCATAAAACATCGGTGAAAACATGAGTACCCACTTATCTCCAAGCCAAAATAAGTCCGGGCATTCCCACATTGTTCCGAGCGTTCCATTTGACTTTGCAATCACGCCGCAATATTCCCATCGCTTCAAATCAGCAGATTTATACATTTGTGCGCATCCATCCCCGCCTTCTCTGGCACCTTTGCCAAGGGATGAGCCAACAATCAGATACCAGAAGTCCTTATATCTCAACACTTTCGGGTCACGAAAATCAGGCGATGAATCAGGCGGCAGCTCCCGTATGACAGGATTATTTTCATACTTCTCAAACGTGATTCCATCTGAACTGGAGGCCAGGCACTGTGTCTGCACAGAACCCTGCGCAGATTCTGTTGCAGCCGTATATAGTAGCACCAGTCTATCTCCGTCATCAACTGCCGAACCGGAAAAACATCCCCCGCTTGGATGGTCATCATATGGTTCACTGGGCGCAAGTGCAATCGGCAGATGTTCCCAATGAATCAGGTCATTACTGACTGCATGTCCCCAATGCATTGCTCCCCAAACCGCCTCATAAGGATTATACTGGTAAAATAAATGGTATTGTCCGCGCCAATAAATCAGGCCATTTGGGTCATTAATCCAACCAGTAGACGCCATGAAGTGATATTGCTGGCGATATCTGCCCATTTGGGCAATACTTTCTTTTTCCCTCACAGCATTTTGTGCTCTTACAAGATTTTGTTGATGTGTTTTATCGGACATAATTCTCCTTTCTGCAGTATTACGCTTTAAACTAAAGGGGTCGGCACTTCCGGTTCAAATTCGAAACGCCCCGTTTTGTATCCCGCCTCCACTTCCTGTACAGACAGATTAACCGTATAGTCTTCCCCCTCCGGGGAAATGAGCCCAAGATCAGCTTTCGAACGCATGGATACCGCTTCCGGATCAACGATATTCCGCAGATATGCTTCGTATTTCGCCAATACGGATTGATACGCTGGATCAAGTGCCAGGTCATTCATTTCCATAGGATCCTGCCGCACATAAAACAACGTCGGCCGGTCTCCGACATAAAATGTATATTTATATTCTGAGTCACACAGCATATACCAATCTTTTCTGAAAAAGTTACCATGGTACTCTGAGAAAACAATATCCGGTGCAGGAACCTCCCCCCTGGCTATCTTCCTCCAGCTGATTCCCGGACGATCTTTTTCCGTTTCCAATCCTGCAATATCCATGATTGTAGGATACATATCAACTAGGCTCACCGGCTCCTTTATGACAATTCCTTTTGGGATTCCGGGTCCTGCCATCACCAGTGGTACTCCAACCGAACCCTCATAAGAACACTGCTTATAAAAGAGCCCATGCTCCCCAAGAGATTCTCCATGGTCAGACGTATAAATAACGCATGTATTTTCCATCAGGCCACCCTGTTCAAGTTCCAGCAAGATCCGTCCGATCCTTTCATCCATACAGCTTACCATTCCATAATAGGCAGCCAAAGTTCTCTTAATATCTTCATCCGTCAGATTCGTCAGATTCTGCGCCCTCTGAAAATTTGCAACCTCGGGATGAAGCGCAGGATGAAACGGTACTTTAAAATCATATGGGAATTCAATCTTATCACTGTAATACATGTCAAAATACTTTTTCGGAACAGTATAAGGCCAATGTGGATATAAAAGCCCAACATAAAGCGCCCACGGCCCTTCCGCCTTTTTATCGGATTTATCTCTTATATAGTCACAAGCCCATTCCGTTACAATCCTGTCATGGTCATAAAAACCTAATTCATCATCATGTCCATTCCGGCCATCCGTTACCACATCTTTGCGTATTCCGGAGTGCATAATATGCTCCCTCTTATCCGCTCTTACATATCCGCTTAGTCTGGATAAAAGCGGAGATCTGCGAGGATAAGTTTCATACGCTCCGCGTTTCTCGATGATTTTATAATCGCCAAATCCGCCATCCTGATATTCACCACAAAAGTCCATCTTTCCCAGCATCGTTGACGGAATTCCCGCCTGCTGCAAGCGCTTCGGCCAGGTTATTTCCTTTCTGTCTAAAGGAATTCCTATAAACCAGTTATCAATCTGATTTACATATTTTCCCGTAATAAAGCTCATACGGCTGGGCGTACACACCGGACTATTGCAATAGGCGCGTCCAAAATTTGTTCCCCGTCCTGCCAGCCTGTCTAAATTCGGTGTTTTTACATAAGGATGGCCGCCATACGAGGTAAGATGAGGATGATGTTCATCACTGCAAATAACCAAAATATTAGGCTTATTCATATTGTTTCTCCTCGCTTATCCCTTAATTCCTGATGCCACGATACCGCTTACGTAGTATTTCTGCAGGCACAAAAACAGGATCATAACCGGCAGAATAATCAGGGTCGTAGCCGCCATTACATATCCCCAGTTGGTTGTAAATTCCGTGGAGAAATTACTTAATGCCAGCTGTACGGTTCTCATCCCATCGGAATTTGTTAATATTAAGGGCCACGTGTATTGATTCCATGTTGTTACTGCCTTTAGTAGCCCCAATGTGACAAGAACGGGTTTACTAAGAGGCAGATACATATTCCAGAAAATGCGAAACCGTGAACATCCATCCAGTATCGCCGCTTCATCCAATGATTTTGGAAAAGTCATGAACGACTGCCTGCACAAAAACACACCAAACGGATGTGCCACAAACGGAACAACAAGGCCTGCGTATGAATTTAAAAGCCCTGTTCCTCCGATTCCCAGCCAGTTATTCCCTCCCAAAAAAGGGATCGTCTTCAATCTTAAAAATACAGGTATCATAATAACCTGTTCCGGAATCATCAGTGCAATCAGCGAAAACATAAACAGCGCATTTCTTCCCGGAAACTCCAATCTGGAAAATGAATAGGCCGCCATGGAGTTCAAGAACAAACTGAGTATCACCGTTATAACAGTGATAAAAGCACTGTTATAAAAATATCTTGGCCAGTTTCCGGTTGCCATTGCTCCAATAAAATTTTCCGGAGTAAAGGACTTTGGCATTAGCGTAAAGTATGGCTGCTGCAATTCGGCCTGGCTTTTAAACGCAGTGAAAAACATAATGACGAACGGAAATGTAAAAATCAAAGCCAATATCAACATGACCAGATATAAACCTGCTTTTTTTGTTAATTTTATATTTTTTATCATTACCCCTCCTCTACATTCCCAAATCATTCCCCTGCTTCCCAAAGCGGAAAGAGAGAAATATAAAGAAACCAATAAACAGCATCAATAGTACGGACTCCGCTGATGCGTATCCCATCTGATACTTCAAAAAAGCTCGCGTATAAATCTGATGTACAATTGTTGTTGTGGCATTCATGGGACCGCCTCCAGTCATAATATTCACTTGTTCAAACATATTAAAGCTATTAATCATTCCGGTAATAAACAGAAAAAATGTTGTAGGAGTTATAAGCGGAAATGTAATATTCCAAAAAAGCTGCCATCTATTTGCACCATCTACCGTTGCCGCCTCATAATACATATCCGGCACCCCCTGAAGCCCCGCCAGGTTAACCAGCATGTTATACCCAACACCTTTCCAGATCCCCATAACGATAATTGCAGGAAGTGCCCACTTCGGATCTTCAAGCCACCTTTTCCCCTCGACCCCAACCATTCCAAGTAGGTAATTCACAAATCCTTTGGTCGGATCAAACATCCAGATCCAGATAATGGAAATACTTACCATTGATGCAATATATGGAATGAAATAAGCAACCCGAAAAACTCCCGTTTTCACCATCTTTGAATTTACCAGCAAGGCCAGGGAAAGGCCAATTACCATCACTCCAAACAAATTAAATACCACATAAAACAAGGTATTCTGAATTGATTTTATAAAATACGTATCCTGAAGAATCCGGATATAATTCGTCAGACCAATAAAATTTGGTGTTTCAAATATCTTTTTGTCTGTAAAACCATTCCATACAGTCTCCAGAATTGGTATCAGATATACAAACAGAAAGATAAGATAAAAAGGTGCTGCCATCATGTATCCCAATACGTATTGTTTTCTCTTTACTTTTGTTTTCACATTCCCATCTCCTCAGCTCGCCTTTTAAATGGTCGCTATTTTAATTCTGCATCCATAATAATCATTTTTTCTGCAGCTTTCATGGCATCTTCCGCCGTTTTCTCTCCATATAACACTTCCTGCTGAGCATTTCTGATTGCTTCACCATAAGATGCCATCCAGTCAGTTTTAGGAAATGGTTCTCCAACAGAGATCGCTTTGGCAGCCGGTTCATTTACTTGTGGATTTACTTCCTGATATTCCTCCAAAAGCGTGTTCCAAGCCGGTGATACATTGGCATTCTCCAGACGATTCCGATTACTGTCTTCTGTCATTAGATAGCGGATTGCATCCCATGCCGCATCCTTCACCTTTGAATCAGCATTGATAGCAAACAAGCGGTATCCACACCATGTGGAATCAACCCCATTTACAGCCGGCACATAGGCACTTACGCCAATTTTATCTTTCAGTGACGGATCGCTGCTGAGCATTGAAGATAATTCTTCCGTTGTAATATACGCCATGGCGGACTCGGAGGTCAGGAAAGACCGCAGAGTTTTGGCCCCTGGTGCCGGATTGTATACAATCGAATATGGCTGTATATCTTCAAAATACTGCAGCGCTCTGATTCCTGCTTCATTCGCCAGTTCAGGCATATTCGTCTGCGGATTATAAAGGGTGCTCCCCGCCTGACGTGCCATTAGTGTATACAAACGATAATCCGCAGGCTCAAGGGAGAAGCCGCCTCTGACCACTGTGTCGCCTTCCTTTACAACCAGCTTCTTTGCAAATTCAAACATTTCTGCCCAATCCCCAGGTGGTAGTTCAGGATCCAGACCAGCTTCCTCAAAGAAATCCTTTCTCCAGACATATACACAGGGAGTCGGTGCATATCCCAGCCCATATGTCTTTCCATCGTCAAGCATTTTACCAGCAAGCAGATATCCGTTTATAATCTCCCCCTTACTTTCCCATGAATCGAGATAATCATCCAAGGCAAGGTAGTGTCCCATATGGGCGCGGATTGATATCTGGTCAACACCGGTATCCACCATATCCGGAGCAGTTCCGCCAGCAAATGCAGTATTGAACTTCGTGGCAAAATCACTGATCGGAACGTACTCAATTGTCACATGCCCCAGTCCGGATTCTGAAGCATTATATGTATCAATATCTGCCTGTAAAGCCTTACAGATCGCATCCGTTTCCGCTCCGCGGATCCAGAAGGTTACTTCTTCTTTGCCGGAACCGGCTTTCTCTGTCGACCTCTGTTCGACAGTTTCTGTTTCTTTTTGGCTAGCCGTTGGTTCCTGATTCGGTTTTTGAGCTCCACATCCACACATCATTGTGGCTACCAGCGCTGTTACGATCATTGAATAGAGTCTTTTTTTCATAGCATTTTTCTCCTTTTATAGTTTTATGACTTCCACATCATAGTTTGATTATATTATTTGAAAATATATATGTCAATCGTTTTCATAATAGTTTATCATTTTCATGCATATGAACAATATTTAAGATTAAAATTTGTTTATATTTCATGTTAAAAAATAATATAATTTAGAATCCATCCTGAAATAAGACTGAAACTATAATGAAAATATTTTCAAAAAAAGAATTGCATTTCCCTTAAAATATGATATACTGAAATCATATCAAAATGTGTAAAAGGAGCTTTTTATGGATAAAGTAAAAATCGGCGATATAGCAGCCCATAGTGGGGTATCTTTGACTACAGTATCTCGTTTTTTTAATAAACCTGAGCTGTTGGCTCCGGCCACCAAAGTTAAAATTGAAGAAGCTATCCGGGAATTAGGCTATCGACAGGATCATCTTGCCCGTATTTTAGTTACCGGCAAATCAAACCTCGTCGGAGTTATTTTCCCTCATCTGCATTTGAGTTTTTACAGTGAATTGCTGAATCAGCTCATTGAACAAGGTAAAGTTCGCGGTTATAATTTTATTGTATATACTTCAAACGAATCCAAAGAGGCTGAACTTTCAATCATCGCCGATTTAGCTTCTTACCGCATCAAAGGATTAATTCTTCTCAGCCATCTGCTTAGTAAGGATGAAATCGAACACTTACAGGTCCCGGTGATTTCCATTGAACGTTGCGGGGGAGATTTTATGCAAATAAATAATGATAACTTTACTGGCGGAAAACTTGCAGGAGAACTTCTGCTTGAGAATAAATGTGATGTCTTCATACATATTAACAATGGATACCACCAAGACTGGCCTTCTTTTAAACGTATTCTAGGTTTTGAGTTTGCGATAAAAGAAGGTATCTATGAACGTGTCATTGAGCCGGTTTTTAGCGACACCTATCGGGCAGAAGCAGGAAAAGCTATGGATAAATTACTAAAAGAGTTGTTAGCAAAATATGAAGGCCGTAAACTGGGCATTTTTTGTTCAAATGATGATATTGCGAATCTGGTATTGCGCAAATGTATCAAAAATAATATTTTGGTACCAGAGGTTATCGAATTGATCGGTTATGATAATTCGCCGGTTTCAGATTTTGCCGTTTACCCAATTACATCAGTCGAACAAAACATTCCTCTGATGGCACAAATTGCGGTTGAGTCCCTTGAAAATTACCGTTGTTATGAGAGTATTGTCCCTGCCAGAATCGTGAAAAAGGAAACCACTTCATAAAAATACATTGTAATTCTTTCATCCGAATTTTATTTTCGCTGTAATCATTTTTATTCTAAGACGGACGAGATTTCAAGGAACATTCTACTTCTTAAGACCTACAGGCTAAACGCTCCTATACAACTTTGCTTCCCTCTCCAACAGGCTTCCCTGTCATTTCAAGTACATCAAAATGCTGAATCGCAACATAAAAAATAGTCCTGCGCACTACGCATGATTATAAAGTATGACAGCAGATGTCGCTGGGAGTGTAATTTCTAAGTCTCCCATTACAATCGGATAACTTTTTTCCTCCATACTGTAGCCTATGCTGTCTGTTATTAATAATTGTTTGAGCTCACCATTGAATGGCACTTCCACTTCCCATACGGACATTTTAATATTTCTTTCTTTGTCACTATTGTTCACAATTACAACAACTTGCTCTTCATGATTGAATCTGCCATAGCTCATTACATGTCTTTCTTTATATAAATACTTTAATGAACCGCTTGAAATTACTGTTTTCTCTTTATGAATTTTAATAATGTCTTTATGAAACTGTATTAATTCATGGTCTTCCTTCCCCCATGGATAAGTTCTTCTATTGTCTGGATCTGTAAATCCACAGACTCCAGCCTCATCGCCATAATAAATAGTCGGTGCGCCTGGCCAGGTCATCTGCATGACTACTGCTTCTCTAAAAACAGATTTCAAGACGCCTTCATTTGCTGCCTCCGGTCCTAAGGTCTCTGTTCTTCCTACCTTATGGTTGGTTCTGCTTAGAAATCTGGAATGGTCGTGGTTAGACAGCTCATTCATAGACACCTGCAGCGAGGGGGTAAGAAAACTGGACATATTATGCTCTATCGACTCTATAAAGCTGCTTTGGTTCCCTAATAAGTCTTCCCTGAATTCATCGCTATGTTTTTCCATGCCCGTTAAAAACCATGTAATCGGCTCCAAAAAGGCATCATAATTCATAACGGTATCCCATTCATCTCCGCGCAGCCAGGACTCTGGCTCTCCATAATGTTCCGCCAAAATAATAGCGTTTGGATTCGCCCCTTTCACTGCTTTTCTGAATTTTTTCCAGAATATATGATTATACTCATTGCTGAACCCCAAATCTGCAGCAACATCAAGACGCCAGCCATCGGCATTAAATGGAGGCGCTACCCATTTTTTAGCAATATCCATAATATATTGAACTAAAGCTTCTGAATCTTCATAATTCAATTTCGGCAGGGTATCATGCCCCCACCATCCGTCATATTTGGTGTTATAAGGCCATTCTTCACTGTTAAATTTGAAAAAGTTCCTATATGGACTGTCCTCATCCACAAATGCTCCTTTTTCGTACCCCTCCTGCTTTTCATAAATACGCTCCCGATCCAACCATTTATTAAATGAACCACAGTGGTTAAATACACCATCCAGAATAACTTTCATTCCTCGTGCATGTATCTCGTCCACAAGACGGATAAACAGATCGTTACTGGCTTTTAGATTTTCAATATTGGTCACTCTCCGGATATACATACTGGCATGAGAATTATCATTATCCCACACAGGAAGAGCTTCTCCCCCATCGTTAATAATCACTCCATAATGAGGGTCTATATAATCATAATCCTGAATATCATATTTGTGATTGGAGGGAGATACAAAAAGAGGATTAAAATAAATGACTTCCACTCCAAGACCTTGTATATAATCCAGTTTTTCCATTACCCCTTGCAGATCTCCCCCGTAAAATTCTCGAATTCCTACCTTAGCCGGGTACTTATCCCAATCTTCTACCTTGACAGTTCCGTCGCCTATATAGTAATATTCTCTATTTTCCACATCATTGCTTTTATCACCGTTATAAAATCTATCCACTAATATCTGATACATAACCGCTCCCTTTGCCCATTCCGGAGTCGTAAAGCCGGGACATATTTTAAATGAGTAGTATGGCTGAAGGTCTCTGGTTACTCCCTTCTTGTAATAAAAACAACGTATATTTCCTGAAACTATCTCAAAATAATATACTATGGTTTCTTCACCAACCACAATATCAATCTTATAGTAATCAAAACTTCCTCTGGTCTGCTCATATTCCATCATATATTTCTCAGAATCTTTAATTAAATATATAATATCTATATTATTCTTGGCACAACGAAATCGAATTGTTACTGTATCACCAGATTTAGGCTCTACAGGGCAGACATAATCAAGCGTTCCATCGCTAAACAATGCTTTCTTATTAAGTAATGGCTTCATGTTGGTCATATATATATGCTTTTTCTGTGCCTTATTATAACGGGTAATGTTCATGATGACTCTCCTTATTTTTTAATCTATTTTAACTGATCTATTTTTAGCCATTCTCATAATCTACATTTATATAATAGTCTGATTATATTTTTGATTACGCATAAATGAATCCATTTCGTCTTATTCTATAGCAACCTGATTCGAATGACAACCTTTATTTATTCATTGTTCATAATTTCGTACATAAAATATACGTTTAATCCATTATTTTCCATTCATATACGAATTACAAACATTTTTTCCTCTACATGGATAATAAGTATGCAATTATCCTCATTTATTCAATAAAAAAACGGTTTCCTTTGATCTTCTAGTGATAACCTTATTGATGCTTCATTTATGCATTTAAAGGGGCGTGTTCATTACTTCATAAAAATATAACCTCCTATTGAAGTAAAAAAGACAGCCATCGATCTGCTGTCTTTTTTGGAGAAGGTATTCTTTCTTATGGGGTGTAGCAAAAACTATATAATTTGAATTGGGGGGGTACATTAATAATTATATCACTAAAACAAAATAAAGTGTGCACAAATTTTACAAAATTCATCCTCATATTTTGTCAGGTTTCAACAAATGATATTCGTGTTTTTCAACTAAAAAGCCAAATATTTGTATAGCATATTTTCTTTTTTGTTTTAGGAATATTTAATGTCTAGAGCGTGAATAACGCCTCAAACTCTTCCTGCCCAATTTTTTCTTTCTCAATTAATAAAGCTGCGCAATTATGAAGCGCATCCATGTGCTCCTTAATAAGTGAGCAAGCCTTTTCATGACATTCTTCCACTATAGACTTAATCTCACTGTCAATTATGGTAGCTACACTTTCTCCATAGGAATGACTGTTTGGATCCATTCCGGCGTAAATTGGCCCCTCGTCATTTCCATAATTAATAAAGCCAAGCTTATCTGACATACCATACTTGGTAACCATATCTTTCGCTGTTTTTGTTGCCTGTCTAATATCACCGGAGGCTCCGGTTGTCACATCTTTAAAGATTATTTCCTCTGCTACTCTGCCTCCCAGACAGACGGTAATGTCCTGCAGCATCCTGCCTTTGCTGTTAAACATTTCATCTTTTTCAGGTAAAGGCATCGTATATCCTGCTGCACCCATTCCTGTAGGAATGATGGAAACGGTATGCACCGGTCCCACATCCGGAAGGATATGAAATAATATTGCATGACCGGCTTCATGGTATGCTGTGATTTTCTTTTCATTTTCTGAAATGATACGACTTCGCTTCTCTGCACCGATTCCCACTTTTATAAACGAACTTTCAATATCTTTCTGAATAATAAATCCTCTATTATCGCTTGCTGCTCTAATCGCAGCTTCATTCAGAAGATTCTCAAGATCTGCGCCCGTAAATCCCGCCGTAGTCTGTGCAACCCTCTTCAAATCTACATCCTCACCTAACGGTTTTCCTTTTGCATGTACCTGAAGAATCTCTTCACGACCCTTGATATCAGGTCTTCCAACCCCAACCTTACGGTCAAAACGCCCTGGACGCAAAATAGCCGGGTCTAATATATCTACTCGGTTCGTAGCTGACATAACGATAATTCCTTCATTGACTCCAAAACCATCCATCTCCACCAGCAGCTGATTCAATGTTTGCTCTCTTTCATCATGACCGCCGCCCATACCTGAGCCGCGTCTTCTTGCCACTGCATCAATTTCATCAATAAATATTATACATGGTGCATTTTTCTTAGCCTCTTCAAATAAGTCTCTGACTCTGGAAGCACCAACACCAACGAACATTTCCACAAAATCAGAACCGGATATACTAAAGAAAGGTACACCTGCTTCGCCTGCAACCGCTTTTGCAAGCAAGGTTTTTCCTGTTCCGGGAGGTCCAACCAACAATACCCCTTTAGGAATTCTGGCACCTACCTGTATATACCTCTTAGGCTCCTTTAAGAATTCCACAATTTCCTTTAATTCATCCTTTTCTTCTTCTAAACCTGCCACATCTTTAAATGATATTTTAATCATATCCTGTGTGGTCAGTTTCGCACGGCTCTTTCCAAAATTCATCATCTTGGCACCGCCACCTCCTGAATTGGACTGTCTTGTCATCAGCATTACAAATACAATAACAACCGCACCAATAATAACGATTGGCAAAATTGACGTCAACAATATATTTTCCTGCGGTACATCCAAAACCTCCGGCGTAATACCATAACTTTGCAATAATGCTATCGCTTCATTTACATCTGTAACATTTAGAACCCTTCTCGCATTTGACTGTAACACTATGTTAAGTTTACCAGTTGGCACCTGCTTGTTCTGACTGATAACAACACTCACTACCTCTCCTTCTTCTAAAGCAGAGACTAACTCCATGCGATTATAAGTGGCGCTATTATCCCACCCGCTATATATAAAATAAACAAGTATACCGATAGCCGCAAAAATTAAAACATAAAAGCCCATTCCTTTTGATTGTTTATTCAAATTCTCATTCCCCTTTCTATAAGTTAATTATCAACAATACCAATGTATGGGAGATTCCTATACCTTTGTGCATAATCAAGACCATATCCAACCACAAATTCATCAGGAATAATAAATCCGAAATATTTCACATCCACTTCTACTGTTCTTCGCTCCGGTTTATCAAGTAGGGTACATATGGTCACACTATTTGGTTTTCTGCCATTTAATATTTCTACTAAATATTTTAGTGTTCTCCCTGAGTCAATAATATCTTCCACAACAAGAACGTCTTTTCCTTCCAAGGACTCATCCAAATCCTTTACAATCTTAACAATACCGCTGGACACTGTTCCATCACCATAACTGGATACCGACATAAAATCCATCGTCACAGGGACTGTAATTCTCTTTGCCAATTCACAGGTAAAGAAAACACCGCCTTTTAATACACAGACTAAATGTACGGTTTTTCCAGCGTAGTCTTCACTGATTTTCTTACCCAATTCATTTATCTTATCATCCACTTCCTGCTCCGTTAACATTACTCTTATCTTACCTTCCACTTTCGGTTCCTCCATCTGCTTGTATTTTTAGAATTGTCTTTGTCTCATTTGTAATTTTATATTTTTCGCTTAATCTATGACCTACTACCCAAATCACTTCATTTCCTAAACAAAGAAGCGGAATCTGACTCCTCTCTTCCCTGCTTATCTTCTCATCAATGAAAAACGATTTTAATTTCTTGCGTCCGCCCAGATTATTAATCATAATATAATCTCCAGATGTGCGTACTCTTAATTCTGGACTAAATTTTATTTTATCATAATCCAGCCACATAGTATACTTTTTTTGAGAAATTAATTCTTTTTGATTTTTAATTTCATAAGCGCGCTTACGATATTCTTCGCCTTCATACTTTTCTACAGAAAAATCAAACATGAAATTTAAAAAATAAACCTTTCCGGGTATCTGAACCCCTTTTTTTTCTTCCCCGGCAGTCATCATTTCCTTTGTCCCTTTGGACGTTTTTAGGAGAATTAGAGAATCATACTCCCGTCTTCCCCTTATCCCTTCGGGTAAATGTACCTCTTTTCCTACTTGAAGGGAACATAAATGAACAAGGCTTTCAATATGTGTATTATCAATATTTTTCAGATTGGTCTTTAAAGAAAACAGACCTTGCCTGATAATATATGTTTGTATAATATGTTCTTCTTGGCGCAGCTTTGAAACTGAAATAGACACATTTCCATTTACCTTAGCCGCTATAGTCTGATACTTTTCATGAGCAAATGATTGAATAAACTCGTTGGCCTCCCGAACAGAATCACCAATCGCTGCTATATGCTTTATGGCCTTTGCATTCAGCTTTTTTTCCACATAGGGAAGTAACTCAAGTCTTATCTTATTTCTTGTATAATCCGTTTCCAAATTGGTGGAATCTTGTCTATAGAAAATCTCATTTTCCTTTAGACAGCATTCGATTTCTTCTCGCGTCAAGCATAAAAGAGGGCGGATTACCACTCCCTGCATCTCCTTTAATGGACTCATACCACCAAGCCCTTTTAAACCGGTTCCTCTAAGCATATTCCACAAAATTGTTTCAGCCTGGTCATTTTTATGATGGGCAACTGCAACTTTAGCCGCCCCAATCTCTCCTACCGCTTCCCAGAAGGACTCATACCTCACCTTTCTGGCAGCTTCCTCCACAGATACTTTCCCTGCCTTGGCCAAACCTATTACATCATAAGAGTATTGCCGAAAAGACAAATCATATACCATGCAAATGTTTTTTACAAACTCTGCATCCTGCCGGCTTTCCTCACCTCTAATTCCGTGCTCCACATGAACAACAGAAATGGTAAATGGTATAATAGACTGTATTTTTTTCAGTACAAAAAGCAGGCATATGGAGTCTGCACCTCCAGATACACCCACTACTATATGTTCATTCGCTTCAATCAGCTTATTATTCACAACATAATTTAATACCTTTTGCACAATCATATACTCAAGCTCCTATAGCTCAGGAGACATTTCGGCTTCCTGTACTTTACACTATAAAGAATTCTCAGCATATAGTCAAGTAGTCAATTAACCAGGCACTTACATTTTGAAAAATATTCCAGCTGCATTCCATGCTTGCCGCATTTCACTGAGAATACGCTTCTATCTACCTGCATAAGCAACTACGAAATCAGGATAGCGAAAATAATTTTACTTTAATACCGCACTCCCATCATTTGGCGTTGGAAAGCGATTTGAAATAATTATCACTTCCTCCATAATCCACCTACAAGTATAGTCATATCATCCGGAACTTTACAATGATTGTACACCAATACTCTTTCTAATATATTTTTAGCCATTTCATTGGCATTTGGAGTCTGCACCTGCATAATAATTTCTTTTAACACCTCCTCAGCATTCTGCTCAGGCAGCGCATCAATAACACCATCCGATACCATAATTACAAAATCTCCATCATACAGTTTTTTATTGCTGCTGTCATAATCCACCTGATGCAAAATCCCTGCCGGCAGACTGGTAGAAGTAATCATCTCTACCCAGTGATCCCTTTTAATAAATGTGGAGGCTGCCCCAATCTTCAAAAATTCACTCATTCCACTATACAAGTCTATCGTACATATATCAATCGTAGAAAATGATTTTTCCGCCGTTTGTACCACCATGGCAGAGTTAATCATTTTCACCGCAGTCTCTTTTTTAAATCCTGCCTCCAAAAACTGCTCCAAAAGTTCAATCACCATTTCACTTTCCTTGGAAGCCGCCACACCTGAGCCCATCCCATCTGATAAGCTCATGAAAACTTGTCCACTTTCTTTCGTAACAAATGCAAAGTTATCCCCAGAAATGGTCTCCCCTTCCTTGGTAACTCTGGCAACACCATTCAGCACCCTAAAATGTGTATCCTCTACAAAAAGCACCGTAGTGTACTCCTGATTCACAATATTTCTACTATCCTTTGCCGGTACCATAACCTGGTCACATACTTTTGAAATAGCGGTCGCAATTTCCTTTGTAGGCACACACCGCCCCTTTAGTGTGCGCATGGTTAAAAATATTTCCTGCCTTTGCTTCTGCCTCGCTGATACACAAACATGTTTTACCAAAACAAACTGCAGCAGCAACAGCCTTTTAATCTCCTGCTCTAAGGCATCCTCCGCAGCTTTAATTTCATAGACGGATTCCGCCACCCCAGTCATAATATTAGCCATTTCATTTAACTGCTCTGATACAGCAGCCCTATTTTCCATCAGCTTGTTATTCCACATAAGATTTAGCTTCGCACGCTGAAACGTCTGCACCATCTCCTCCAAAAAATCTCTGGAATGTATACAGCTCTTAGAAAACTGGCTCTGGATATCCAAATCTATATCCTGTCCATTCTCTTCTATACTTTTCAAAATATCATGTGCTGCTTCATAAGTTCTGGAATAGTTCTTCCTCCAGCATGTATCCGCCATTTCACAATGATTACACAATCTTTCAGATACCCCTTCAAAAACCAAATCCATATCCTGTCTGGATAAATGCTCTTTCCTATAAGGCATATTTGAAAAAATATTTGATAGATTTGAAAACGACTTTGCGTAGTTTAATATTCTTTCTTTTCCAGGATCTCCTATTATGATGGGAATTTCCTCCTCCTTATCTCTTTTGCGTAGAACCGCTTTGGTCAAATCCCAAATAATCACAATCGTTGCGATTATAAGTACCCCCACTATAATTTCATTCATTATTACATACCATACATATCGGAGGCTTGCCCACGATACCTGCTCAATGTCTCCTTCTACAAGACATTATAAAAACGGTTGAAAGAATCTATACCTTGAGCAACCTTTCTATTTTATTTTCTTTCAACTTTATATTTTACACTTCTACAAATGCAAATCTGCTGATATTGAGCTATTATATAAGCTTTCCTTAAAAATGTTTGTCAAAATAATGAATGATTTTCAAAAAGTTTTAGACACTATTTTTTGTTTTTTCGTTTTTTTGGTATTTCGTGGGAATTAAGAATTTTTAAGAGAATAAGATTTTCAGGAAATGAGGTTCGAATAGTAGGGAAGAATAATTTATGAAAAGTAAAAAAACATCTGGTTCAGCAATCTTAAATTGCTAAACCAGATGTTTTTTTGACAGCTCTTTAAAATACCATTTTCTTATATTCGGAAACTGATAATATTATTCCTCATTGGACTTAAATATAATCTCACCGGGATAAACCAATCCCAGCTTGTCCTTAGCTTCTTCTTCCATAAATTTCTTTGTCTGCATATATTGGGACAATTCTTCTATCTCCGTCGTTCTTTGTTGTTCTTTTTCAAATTGTAGTGATAATCTATCCAATTCCACCGCCTGAGCCTGACTTTTCTTCTCAAGAAAATGAGCTTGAGCCATGATAACCAAAATAAGCGCTACCACTCCAATAGAAATAGCACGCAATCCAATTCTCTTTTTGTTTCTTCTATACCTTTTCGACTTTTTCATGTACTAAATCACCTACACTCATTATACTTTTTATAAAATCCATAAACATCGATGCATATAAGATATCTGCAATAGCGTTTACATATTTATCATTGGAATATTCTCTTGCCTGCATACATTTATTTTCAACGTTTTCTTACTGTTATTCTAACCTCTTTTAAAGACTTTTTCAATCTTTTTGTTAAATTCTTTTTGATTTTTTGCTTTTTAGCTGAAGTTTTCTTTAACACAAAGTGTATAGGGTTAAAAATCACATGCAAAATCTTCTTTATAATTTTAAAAAACGTATTAATAATGGAAGCACTATATTTTACAACAAACTTACTAAGACTGCTGCCGTAAACAAGCATTCCCAAAAAAATGCCTACAATAGCAAAACCTCTGATAGCCCCATCATTTTCTTTATACATCATTACAAATATAATTGCAGCCATTAAAATCCAATATATTAAATCTTCCAATGCAATGCTAATACCTCCATGTTTGACAACCCGCCTGAAAATGCGAATAAGATCATAAATAAATAATATAAAACACCCGGTTAAAATAGCTTTTAAAAAGAAGAATAACTCTTGACTAATTGCATTATTCACATTTATACCCACGCATACCGCATGCTGGCATCCCTTCCATTTTATTTTTGAAAATCCAGCTTCTCAAAATTTTCGCACTTTACTTACTTAAACAATCTCCCTAAGAAAGATTCCCCATGTTTCGTATACCCGCTTGCATCTGAATACGTAAAACTATCTATTTTTCCTTCTACGTCTACCTCACCCTTTTCCAGATTGAGGCGGTTAACGTGTAAGTCACTACCCTTTACCATTAACATACCAAGACCTGTTTCTAACAAAATTTCATTTACATCAAAAGACAGCACGTCCATTACGCCAGTTAATGTCCCTGAGGTTCTGTTAATCAAAGTTAGTTTATGAGCCATCTGTATTTGCTTTTCATCCATAAAAATCTCCCCTTATACAAGTTATTTTGAAGTTACAAAGTAAATTCTGATGCATCTGATTATAGGAGAACACCAATCTGGTTCCTATAATATAATTGATCATTTCTTATTCATTATATTATTGAGGGGACTTGTTTATGCTTATTTTATTATAGATATCGATATAATTCCCTGGCTTCATCCTTCTTTACAGTTTCCTGTACATCCAGTACTTCTACCTTAACTACGTTAGTCCCAAATACGATTTCAATCACATCACCTGTTTTGACATTAACGGATGCCTTCCGGACTTTACCATTCACAAGAACACGCCCTGCATCACAGGCTTCATTCGCTACTGTTCTTCTTTTAATCAATCTTGAAACTTTTAAAAATTTGTCTAATCTCATAATTACCCCCGTAAATAGTGTAAAACAAAAAAAGAGATATATCAAAATATATACCTGCCAATGCAAGCCCTCATACTTTGTTACACCTCTGATTGTTCAATATTATAGTGACTATTAAACCACATACCATAGTTATTTAATATTAAGAAGCTAAAAAGCTCTCATAATGCTCCTGACTTGCAGTCCGTCGCTATCTTATCAGGTGAAATCAAATTCTCATTTACCATTAACCATATTTTTCAAAGCTTTCCCAGCTTTAAATTTAGGTGCTTTAGAAGCTTCAATCTTCATTGGTTTACCACTTTGAGGATTTCTTCCTTCTCTGGCTGCCCTCTCAGCAACTTCGAATGTTCCGAAACCTACTAATTGGATTTTTTCACCTTTTCTTAGTTCTTCTGCAACTACATCTGTGAAAGCCTTTAATGCTTTCTCTGCATCCTTTTTAGAAAGATCTGTTTGTTCAGCCATAGCGGCAACTAATTCTGTTTTGTTCATGGAATAACTCCTCCTTGATTTGTCCTTTTGTTTATACTTCTATTAAACAAAAAATCCTATTCTATTAGAGCTTTAAGCATGTCTTCGCATAGACGTTCCTTTACTCTTAAATCTATTTATAAACTTTATCCTACCATTTGTCAAGAAAATTTTGTGCATTTTATGTGGAATTGGCTAAAAATACAAGATTTTTAATGATCATCCCCCATTTTTTTTAATTTTTCCTATGTTTTTAGGGGCACTATTACACTTAAGCTTCCACATCACTTCATACATCACGCCTGCTCAAACCTCTCGATTTCCTCTTCAATTCTATCTTGTAAGACCTGCTCCGGATTCAATTTGCACACTCTTGCAATATTGGAACATTCCAAAAGAAGTTGACCAACCCTAATTTTCACTTCACTGAAATCCTCTGCTTTATCCAGTTGTTTCAAGACACCTAACTGTGTTTCAATGCTTTGTATACTCTCTGTAAGATTATTTACAGGCTCATAACTTTTATTAATATTAGTTAGTACCTTCTGACCTCTTAGTAATGCCGGAAATTCAATGGGAATCTCTCGCAAATCTGAAACCCGCAAATTCTTTTCCTGTTTCTCCTCTTTCTTAATCTCTTCCCAATTCTTTAGTGCCTGCTGCGAAGATTCCGCCTCGAGGTTTCCAAAAACATGTGGGTGTCGTCTAATCATCTTCTGGCTGATTCCACCAATCACGTCATCAATGGTAAAGTGATTTTCTTCTTTCGCTATCTGACTATGCAACATAACCTGCAAGAGTACATCACCTAACTCCTCCTTTAGGTTATCAAAGTCCCCCGTCTTACTAAAAATTCGAATAGCGGCCAATACTTCCGCTGATTCTTCAGTCATATAAGGCATTAAACTTTTATGCGTCTGTGCCCTATCCCAGGGGCAACCGTGCTCAGATCGCAGCTCTTCAATAATGTTTGTTAGATCCTGAAAATTATATTTTTTATCCATACGTATCTTACCATCCCTTTTGCAAGCAATATACTGCTATAATAATAACCATGATATCATAAATTATTCGTGACTTTTCAATATTTTTGAATTTTGATGCATTCCTTAAAAAAAAACGGATTCTTTCGAGCAAGCCAAATGGTCTAATTATCAGCATTTTTTTGATTAGCGTCCGATGCGCAAATAGATGTTTTGAAAAACGAAAAATCTCAAAACAATTTTGTCTGCGATCCGAATCCAGCTTCACTGGAATTTACACTTAATCATAACATATATTCACACAATTTTAAAATAGAATTATGTATTTTTTGTGCAGTTTTGTACAGCTCAGCCATAACCCGCCACAATATGTACAGTTTTAATGGTATTTTATTTAGTAATGGCTCCCAACAGCGGCAACCAGAGATTTCGGGGAGCGTTCTGATTCTTAAGGCTTTTTCAGGCTGCGAATATGAGACCTTAAGTTTGCCTTGCAAGAGGCAAACTTTGCTTTTGGATGCTCATGGAAGCATTCAGCCTATAAACATCAGAACGCTCGCCGGAATCTCGTCCGTCTTTGAATACATAAGTACAAACCGGGAAGTTTTATCCCATAGAATTTGGTTCAAAGTACGGTGGAATTTTTACAAAAAAACAGAAGGTCTAACAGCATTATTTGACGTGCTAACCCTTCCGCTTTTCTACAACATATTATTCAAAAACTTAATTCTAAAATTATCCTGTTTGACTAATTTATTAATTTTTTCCACATTTTTATCAGGTATCCATGCCTTATTTGAATTATAATAGTGGTTTGCCATCTTCCAAAATTTTTCAGGATAAGAAAGGCGGTAGTACAAATTCATTAATTCATCTGAAGAAATAGGACGATTCCTGTCATATTCTTCTAAAATGCTCTTTCCTAACCGATCATTCCAATTATGTTTTTCAAGAATCTTACGCATGAAATTATATAAATCTCCAATATATAAGTCATATCCACATTTATCAAAATTCGTAACTGCCATACCTTCTTTTATAAATAGGACATTGTGATGATTGTATTCACCGTGACAAACCTGCCCTGCTTTAATACAGTTGTCTCTTAGTTGGGCATAATTAGATTCATTTAACATATGTAATACCTCTTGTCCCTGCTCATAAAAAACTTGAAACTCCAACATAAAAGACAATTCAAACTCATTTTTTTTATGCTTATCCCGAATGAAATTGCGAACTTTTTTAAGCTCTCTGTTATGCTTCTCAAATTCAACTTCTATATCATTATATATTACATTAACCCCCATCGGTCCGCTTTGGCAGGTGCGAAGATCTGAATTATAAACAGTACTTTCCGAACTGCTGTCCTGAACATCAGGTATTACTTTCATCACTTTATGAAGCTCTGCTAAATTTCTGGCTGCACTTAATATATCTTTCTCATTTTTTGTATCACATTCACGTCCATCAAACCAATCTTTTACAATATATGGGACATCATCTTTATCGGTTGAAACGATTTCGCCCTCTACATTCTCAAGTATAAGATCGACCTTTTTATATCCTGACTTTCTAACTTGTTTTAACACTTTATTTTGAAAAGCCAATTTCAGCTTGGAGCTATTATATTCTTTGATTAATTTTAGGCCCTGATCCGTTTCGCATATTAGCGAACCGCGTCCACGGTAAGTCTTCTGGACCTTCAAATTATATTGTTCTAAAACACTAAGCCCTCTATCATTCACGCATATCCCCCCCATATATTTCTATCTTAGATGTTCTTTCTATCATATGAAAGTGTATTGGTAAATATGCTTATGAGTTTATCCTTTTTATTATATTCAGGATGCCTTATAACCTGATCTAAAAGAAGATGAAGTATCTCTCCTATTTCTTTCCCCGGTCTCATACCAAGCTCTATTAAATCCGAACCTGTTATCTGTAATTTTTTAAGGGATACGCATTGTCTGCCCTCCATAATTACTTTATACTGCCTACTAATTATACAAAGCTTATCCAACTCTGCCCGGGCGGCTTTTCCAGAGTAGGAATGTACAGCCGCTTTAAAATAAGCCAATTTTACTGACAGCAGCATGGGGAATAATTCCTCTCCCACATGATAAATGGCTTTTCGTACTCCATATCCATCTTTGTCAATTTCTATATTGTAATCAAAATATCTGACCAGATTCGTCACGATTCGTTTTGTTACGTTGTCGAATTTTAATCTCTCCATAATTATTTTCGTTAGACCGGCGCTCTTTTCAGAATAACTTCTACATGAGGATGCGCCTTCTTCAGATTGCATTGCAGATGATTTTCCAATGTGGGTAAATAAAACGGCAAGTCGCAGGAACTTGTCCGCAGGGACTGCCTGCAAGGCTAACAAGGTCGTATTTCCCACACTTACGGACTTTTCATCCGACTCCATCAGCCGATCAAATTCAGGCAATATGACGCTTGTGATGCCTGTTTCATATGCGGTCAACAACATAGCCGGATATGGCGATACCATAAGTCTGACCAGTTCGAACTGAACCCGTTCCGCACTAATATACTGCAGGTTGGAAGACAACCTCGCAATGCTTTTTAGTGTATCACCCTCAATAGCAAATCCTAATTGAGCAGAAAATCTAACAGCTCTTAATATTCTCAATGCATCCTCCGTAAATCTTTCCTCGGCAATGCCCACACAACGGATTATTTTTTTATCTATATCCGTTTTTCCGTCAAATGCATCTA
>Ga0153997_1000049_pt1 | contig 38057 bp, 34 predicted proteins | sample TSNC081MetaG_FD_104750 | JGI IMG/M metagenome (GOLD analysis project Ga0153997, IMG submission 104750) | Attine ant fungus gardens microbial communities from North Carolina, USA - TSNC081 MetaG | ecosystem: Host-associated > Fungi > Mycelium > Unclassified | place: USA: North Carolina, Lumber...
ACTGACTTCAACTCCCCGCTCCATTCGGTGAAAAAACACCAATGGGCGCGTTCAACGCTTGCGGGTCAATTTTGGATGCCGATTAACCCCGTAAATGGGTCAATATTACACGCCGAAACACACTTCAGGGCTGGAACGAAGTGGAAGGCGGCCGGCGACGGCTTTTTTGCTTCGCGCTGCAAAGCCGAAGGCGGCGGAAAAAAGCTGGCGACGGACGTTGCGGGAGACGAGCGAGGCGAAGCTGGTCTTCGGTCAGACCCATGCCAATCGAGGACGCGGATGGAGCGCCCGTTTCAGGAAATCGGGAGGGATACGGCAATGGCGGCTCTCTCCGCGCCTCATCATCGGGAACGGAACGCGCGCGGACTTCACAGGCAGATGCACAACCGGCCTGATCTTCATCGTCATGCTGGGCCATCGTCCTCTGACGAGGCATTGCCGCTCGGCCCCGGTTTCGCTCTACGCAGCATCTGCGTGTTCGGCGCTGTCGAAGACCACTCATCCAACGCCGCGTGATTCCTCGGCCTGCCGAACGCATCAAGCTCCCGGCCTTGGTTGCTCTGCCTGATCGGGGCTTCAAGATGGAAATGGTCTCGCCTCATCCCACCGCAACTGCGACTGAGGCCAGTCCCCAAGGGGTCGGCTCGTGATGGGGCAGTTTGCGAAATGGCCGCTGCCGCCCTCGCGTTAGCGATTGAAGCCGAATGGCGGAAACGCGCCGAAGGCGTGGTTCCGGCGCAGCCGAAAGCGCGGCCCGAAGGGCAACGCCATAATCAATCCCGGCTCCCATAAACCGTCGCAAAAATCGCTATTCTGCGGCGGAGAAAATATCAGACGCAAAACCGATTCAAAACTCGGGAGTTTTGCGAATGCTGAAAGAAGGCTGTCAGGAGTAAGCTATTATAGTTTGTGCATTACTGATCGGGGGGCATGGCGAGCACACGCCAGATTCCATTTATGGCAGATGACATTGAACGACATATCGGCTGGGCATATGCGGCCGTGGCCCTGTCCGTTTTCTCATGGGCGGCCGCGTTCCCGGTCATCACCTTTTCGCTGATCGAGTTGCAGCCGGTCCCGCTGGCAACCGTGCGCTTTGGCATCGCCGCGATTGCCGCCCTCGGCTGGTTAATCTGGAGGCGGCCGATATTGCCGACATGGCCGCATATGTTGCGCTTTGCCATCTGCGGCCTGCTCGGCTTCACCCTCTACAGCGTGTTCATCAATATCGGCCAGACAACGGTTTCGGCCAGCGCGGCCAGCTTCATCACCAATATTATTCCGATCTTGACCGCTCTGCTCGCATGGCTCCTGCTCGGGGAGCGTTTCAGGTTCTTGGGTTGGGCCGGATGCCTCATCAGCTTTGCCGGGGTCAGCTACATCGCCGTGGGACAGCCGGGCCGCCTGTCGTTCGGGGCCGGAGCAACCTTCATCCTCATGGCGTCCATGTGTTCGGCCCTCTATTTCGTGCTGCAAAAGCCGCTCGTTCCGATCTATGGAGCACTGACCTGCACGGGCTACACCTTGGTTTTCGCGGGTTTGTTCCTGCTACCGTGGATTCCCGAGGCCGCAATTCAGATCATAGACGCCTCGCCCCGCACGATAATTGCGGTCGCGGGTTTGGCCCTGTTTCCGACGCTGCTTGCCTATCTGGCGTGGACCTATGCGCTAGGACGGCTTCCGGCTGGCGTCGCCGCGAACTTTATTTATCTGGTAGCCCCATTGGCGGCGCTTCTGGCCTTTGTCTTTCTTGGCGAGCGCCCATCTGGCTCGACCCTCATAGGCGGCGCGATGGCGATCATCGGAACGATCATTGCCGCCAGATGGGGCAAAGCAGTGTCGCGGAAATCCTAAAGCTTGCTACGTCGCAGGTTCTAGTCGCACGATGCCTCGCAAATTCAGGGGAGATCTGCGACGGTGCTTCGCAAAGCCACCATAGACGATGCAGGCAAGCTTGGGGCAGTTCACGTCGCCGCATGGCGCGAAACCTATGCCGACATCTTGCCCGACGACATGCTTGCTGGTCTGTCGATCGAGGCGCGTTCCGTCATGTGGGCCAAGATACTTGGCGACCCGTCCGCCTTTGCGGAGACGGCGGTTTACATGATCGAGGACAAGGATTCCATCGTCGGTTTCGGCGCGTGCGGTCGTCAGCGCGCTTCCCGTTTGAAGGAGTTGGGCTTTGATGCAGAGATCAGCGCGATTTACGTGCTGCGATCTCAGCAGCGCCGGGGCGTCGGCCGAGCTTTGATGCGTGAAATGGCAGCGGACATTCGGTCACGAGGTCACAAGGCGGCTGCCTTGTGGGTGTTGCGGGACAACGCAGCCGCCCGGGAGTTCTATCGGCATTTGGGTGGTGAAGTGGTGGCCGAGAAAGAGGACAGGCGCGAAAAGGTCAAATTGATCGAAGTGGCCTATGGTTGGCGCGAGCTTTCGCCCCTGCTTAGCGATCCTTTGTCGCGCAATTCCTGAAACCTGCACCATGTTCAGAAATTTCCCTGAAAAATCAGCGCCGGCGATTTTGTCGCGAAAGTCAAGATTTTCGCGACAACAGCAGCGCCAGGCCGGCTGAGATCGCGCCAAAAATGCAAGTGCCCGTCCAGCCCCAGGAGGCGTAGGCTGCGCCGCCGATGCCCGCACCGACCGCGCCACCGGCAAGCATGGTCGCCATGAACACGGTGTTGAGCCGGCTGCGCGCGGCCGGATCGAGCGCATAGACGCGCGCCTGATTGGCGATCTGCGAGGATTGCACGGCAAGATCCATCACGAGAATGCCGACAACCAACCCGGCGAGAGAGCCTTGCCAAAGCCCGAAGATGACGAAGGCGAGCAGCACCAGGCCAGCGCCTGCCGAGACAATCACAGCCGGCCCGCGCCGATCCGCGAAGCCTCCGGCAATCGGAGCGGCCAGCGCGCCCGCGACACCGACAAGCGCCAGAAGGCCGACCGCCGTGCCGCCGAGCTGATAGGGCGGCTCGGCTAGCAGCACCGCGAGATTCGACCAGAAACCGATGAAGGCCGCGAAGATCAGGAATTGCACTGCGACCGCTCGCCTTAGAACACCATGCGTTCGCACCAGCGTCCATAGGGAGCCGATCAAACGCGGATAGCTCAAATCCGTTGTCGCCGGGACGCGGGGCAACCAGAGCGCCAGCGCCGCGCCGACCGCGATCATCAGCGCCGCCGCGAACCAGAATACGAACTGCCAGCCCCAAAGGTCCGAGATCGCGCCGCTGACCGTGCGGGCGAGCAGGATGCCGATTAGGATGCCGCCCGTCACCTTGCCAAGAGTGCGCCCGCGCTCTGATGGCGGGGCCAGATGCATGGCGAGCGGAACGATCTGTTGCGCGACCGTGGCGAACAGGCCGACCGCGAGGCTGGCGGCCGCAAGCCATGCGAAGCCGGGCGAGACGGCCGCGCCGATCAGCGCAATCACCAGAGCGCCGATAGTCACGAGAATGAGGGACTTGCGTTCCAGCCGGTCCCCGAGCGGGGCCAGGAACAGCACGCCGAGCGCGTTGCCGGTCTGGGTCAGCACCGGCACAATAGCGGCGGCTCCGGCCGCCAAACCGAAATCCGTCGTCAGATGCCCAAGGAACGCTTGATTGTAATAGCTGTTGGCGACGGCCGCACCCGCCCCGACCGCCAGAAGGCGGACCAGGGCGGCTGACACTTGTTCGGATCGGGTCTGGTTTGTTTGCATGCGGGGCAGACATACATTTCGGCCCTGCGCGCACAAACCATATCTCTTGCCGAATGATTTAGCTCACCTAAACTCCAAGGCATGACGTCACCTGTTTCCTTTGGTGCCCTGCGCACCTTCGTAGAAGTCGGCCGGCAAGGCAGCATCAAACGCGCCGCGCGGGAGTTGAACGTGACGCCGGGGGCCGTGAGCCAGCAGGTCAAGACGCTGGAAGCGCGCTTCGGCGTCCAGCTCCTTGAGCGCGGAAACCGTGAGGTGAAGCTGTCGGCGCATGGCCTGCGCCTGTTCGGCAAGGTCGCGCCAGGCTTCGAGCAGATCGACGCGGCAGTTCAGCTATTCGAGGATCGCCGGCCGGGGCCGCGCTCCCTGGTCGTCAGCACCACGCCGTCCTTTGCCGCGTGCTGGCTCACGCCGCGCCTCGGCCGCTTCGCCGCGCTGCATCCCGAGATCGAGATTCGGATTGAAACCTCGGCGCAGCTCGCGGACATGACAAGCGGTATGGTGGACGTTGCGATACGGCATGGTTCCGGGAATTATCCGGGCCTCGATGCGGCCTTGCTGTTCACGCCCAGGCTCGTGGCAGTTGGAAGCCCGTCGCTTCTGATCGACGGCCCCTTGACCGATCCGGCCGACTGCCTGCGCTATCCGCTCCTACAGGATCGCGACCGGGCCGACTGGTCGGCCTGGCTCGAAGCGCATGGTGTCAAGCCGATCCGCAACGCGACGAAGGGGCCGAGCTACGCTGACGACGCGCTGTTGATCCAGGGCGTCATTGCCTGTCAGGGCCTTGCCATCGTGCGGGATGTCTATGCCGCCCGCTCTCTGGACGCCGGCAGCATCATGCTCGCGATCGACGCGCCCGTTTCGACGCCGGCGGGATATTTCGTCGTCGTGCAACCAGACAAGATCACCGTGCCAAAGATCGCGGCATTCCGGCAATGGATCATGCGCGAGGCCGGTGTCGCATAATTCCAGAGTTTTACACGAATTGAATCGCAGACTTTTGCAATGTGCGAAAGTCAAGGTCTCTGCGAGACTACATTGACCTGCGCGGCCAGCCGTAGCAGCGCCGAAACGCCGACGAAACCGCCGCCGACGATACAGAAGATTTGCCGCCAGATTTCGGACGGGACGGATTCCTTGGTGACGCCATGGACCAGCGCATACCCGGCCACGGCGGCGGGCGCGGTGAAGACCAGCGCCACGAATAGGCGCAGGATCGGCGAGCGCAGCGTGTCGAACAGGAGCGTGAGGATGCCGAAGGCCGCACCGGCCGCGAACAGGCCGACCAGCCCCGCGCCGATCAAGCCTGAGCCGGTCTGATAGGCGAACTGCGCAGCGGCCAAGCCGAGCATGAACGGTAGCGCATAGACCGCGAGCGTATAGGCTGCGATGCAAAGCACTGCGATCAGGGCAACGCTCATCAGCATGACGGCAACCATGGTTCTGCTCCTCCACGACTGACGCGGATCGCCGCTGTTCTGCTCCTTAATCTTAGGATGGAGCGATGATGACGATCCGTGAATGATCTGTTGACCGTGGACCTTTGCTGGTCTTTGCAATGGTCGAGGTATCCGGCCGCGCGGGGAAGCCGCGCGGCCGCGATTTTTCCGAAGTGGGAAGCCGGGGCCGCTTCCACGGCCCCGGCTCGCCGGTTATTCCGCCGCGACGGCGAAATGGTCACTGTCCTGCACTTCCGGCGTTATCGGCTCGGCCTCGGTAGCGGAAGCCTCCGGCTGCGCGTCCATAAGCCACGCGGGCCGCTCGGTGCGCAGCACGGACGGAAGCCAGCCGGTCCCGTCCAGAAGTTGCTCGGCGGTTTCCGCCATTGCCTGCTTTTTCAGGCCCGCGATCCGCGCTGCCGCTTCGTCGCCAAGGGCTTCGCGCACGGCGGCGAGGATATGGGCCTTGGTGACGCGGCCGAGATAGGCCCGAACGGTCGGCGTCCAGTGCGCCGTCATGTCGAGCGTCACCGCCGTCGCCAGCTTGTCCGCCGTCTCATGGGCGCGGCGCTTGTTCTGCTCCCATGGCAGCTTCACCGCATTGACGGTCAGCGAGGCGCAATGCGCCAGCAGGGCCATCAGGCTCGCATGGTCCAGGCCGGCGACGAAGCCCCAGAGGTCAGCCACGTCGCGCGGCATGTCCGCCGCCCATCCGGCATGACGATCAGCCAGCATCTTCGCCGCCGCCGTGTCCTCGATGCCGTCCGCGTGGGCCGCGAGATAGTTGCTCGTCGGGCGGATTTCGAGGCAATGGGCTTCCCCGCCGCCGCGATAGAAGGTCTGCGCGGCGAGCGCATGAACCACGGCGACAAGCGCCATATCCGGTTGCTCGCCAAGCGCGAGACGCAGGGCGAGCGTCCGGTGCGCGGTCAGGTCGCGGACAAGCGAGTCCGATGGCGGCTTGCCGTCTTCCTCCGCTTCCTCGTCCTCCGTCTCGAGCTCGGAACCGTCGCCGCCGTCCTCGCCGCCATCTTCCATGATTTCGCCATTGCCGTTGACGCGCACCCCGTCGATGACGGTTTCGCCATCCTCGGCTCCTTCCGGTTCCGGGGCCTCGTCTTCGGCGCGGATGAAACCGCGTTCGATGCGAGCTTCCCCGTCATGAGAGAGCACCACGATCACGCCGCCGCGTGCGATCTCGTCGGCATCGTAGGCATGACGCTTCGCATCGATACGCTCGATCTCCGCTTCAAGCTCTGCAAGCCGCGCGTCAACTTCGGGCGGCAGGTCCACGTCCGCGTCCTCCCATTCTGCCGACAGGCGCTCAAGCTCGTCCTGCGCGGCGTCGTAGGCGGCGGCGTCTTCCTCCGAAAGCTCAACCGCGTGTGGATAGGTACGGCGCAGTCCGTGGGCGTGGGGATAGTCGATATGGACCGAAACCCACTTCCAGCCCTCGGCTTCCTGCACTTGCGCCGCGATCCCTTCCAGCTTCTGGATGACAAGCCGGTCCAGCAAGGCGGGGTCTTCATAGAAGCCTCCACGATCCTCGGTGAACAGGTCGCGGATGATGTTGCCGCCGGCCGCGGTATAGGCTTGCGCGCCGACGAAGATCGCGCGCCGATCCGTCGCCTCCACATTGGTCTTGGTCAGGTCGCGACGGATGATCCATGGTTCGCGGTTATAGGACAGGTTCTCGTAAACCTGCTCCTGCCGCGCATGGTCCTCGGTGATGGCGAAGGCCATCAACTGGTCCAAGGTCAGATTGCCGTCGCGGTAAACCTGCATCAGCTTGGGGCTGACGGCACCAAGGCGCATCCGCTGCTTCACCACATGCGGGGTGACGCCGAACCGGGCCGCAATTTCCTCCGCGCCCCATCCGCGATTTTCCGCAAGCTCGCGGAACCGCTCGAACTCGTCGGCGGGTGCAAGGTTCTCGCGCGTGACGTTCTCGTCAAGGCTGATCTCCGCCGCGTCGTTCGCCCTGTCGATGACGCAGCGGATGGCTTCCGTCTTCTTGATCTGCTTGCGCTTCACGCGCAGCAACTGCGCCAGCCTGCGGCCTTCGCCGATACTGACGAGGTAGAAGCCGGTCGGTTCGCCCGCTGCGTCAAGCTCCGGCTCCACCACCAGATTTTGCAGGATGCCCTTGGCGGCGATGCTCGCCGCCTTCGCCTCGATAGACGCCTCGCTGTGCGGGGTCTTGCGGGCGTTCTTCGGATGCTTTTTCAGCTTGTTGAGCGGGATGAAAACCGTCGCGCCATTTTCGACGGTCGGGATGTTGTTCGCATTCGTGGTCATGGTCTTTCTCCTATGGGCTTGGGTTGAAGCGCAGCGCTGCGCTGCAACCCTGCCCGTCGGCGAGACCGGGGGGGGGTGCAAGGTGCAAGGGCGGACGGGACGGAGGGGGATCACCCCGCCTGCACAAGCGGATCGAAGCCATTCGCGAGAGTGCGATGCGCATATCCGCGCGGAAGGCTGGGGAGACCGTCCCGGTCGAGCGTTAGCGATCCCTTGCGCCGCGCCAGGGGGCAGCGCCCCCAAGCAACCGGCCCGGTCAGAGCGAAGCGGAGGCCGGGCGCAAAGACCAGATTGGGTTGTGAAAAGGTTGTCGGGCTCGTTGTCGTCCGCAGTCCTTATCTACGGGAAGGGGCCGCTATTCATCGCTGGGAAAACAAAAAGGCAGGACAACATTTAATGCTGCCAAGAACATGTAGCGGAAGTTGGGGAACTTCGGCAATCTTGCAATCAAAGCGCGGCGAGTCGTTAGAGCGTATCGGGGGAACGCAGTGATTCTTACAGACAATGAGACAAGGGTCGATCTCCTCAATAACGAGGCGATCGCGAAAACCATCATTGAATTGCTGCGCGAAAAGCCCGAGCGCGCGGTGACCATCGGTGTTCATGGCGACTGGGGTGCTGGAAAGTCCAGCATCTTGGAAATGATCGAAAGCAGCCTCAGCTCTGATAAGGATGTCCTCTGCATCAAGTTCAACGGATGGCGCTTTCAAGGATTCGAGGATGCCAAGATTGCGCTGATCGAGGGCATCGTCACAGGGCTTATCGAAAAGCGTCCGCTGCTTACCCAGGCCGGCGTAGCCGTAAAAGACATCTTCCGGCGGATCGATTGGCTGAAGATCGCCCGGCACGGTGGCGGGCTCGCTTTCACTGCATTCACCGGGATTCCTACAGCCGATCAGGTAAATGCCGTGGTTGGCACCTTGAAGGGAATCTTTGCCGATCCCTCGAAGCTCGCCACCCAGGAGAATTACGACAAGGCCATCGACGGCGTGCAGGGGTTGCTGAAACCCGGAGAGTCTAAGAATGTGCCCCAAGAAATCGAGGCATTCCGAAAAGCCTTCGATGATCTACTGAAGCAGGCAGGCATTCAGCAACTGATCGTCCTGATCGACGACCTCGATCGTTGCCTGCCGGACACCGCCATTGAAACGCTTGAAGCCGTCCGCCTGTTCGTCTTCACTGCCCGCACCGCGTTCATCGTCGCGGCCGACGAGGCGATGATCGAATATTCGGTGCGCAAGCATTTCCCGGAGCTACCGGACACGACCGGCCCCCGCGACTATGCGCGCAACTATCTCGAAAAGCTGATCCAGATCCCGTTCCGGATTCCGGCCTTGGGGGAGACCGAAACCCGTATCTACGTCACCCTATTGCTCATCGGCGCGGAGCTGGGCGAGGACGATCCCGCTTACTCGGCGCTCATCACCGTCGCGCGTGAATTGCTCAAACGTCCTTGGAGAACGGCCGGGCTCGACGCGCCGACGGTCAAGACCGCCTTGGGCGACAAAGCTGGTCAGGTCCAGAACGCGCTCACCTTGAGCGATCAGATCGGTCCAATCCTGGCCAGCGGGACTCAGGGCAATCCGCGGCAGATCAAGCGCTTCCTGAACACCCTGCTGCTGCGCCATCAGACCGCGCTCGCTCGCGGCTTCGGAGAAGAGGTGAAGCTGCCCGTCCTGGCGAAGCTTATGCTGGCCGAACGGTTCCTCTCCAGATTGTTCGACCAGATCGCCAGCGCCGCCGCCCGCGATCCGGACGGCCACTGCGTAGATTTGGCGGCGCTAGAAGCCGCCGCGTCGGAGGAGAAGCCAGCCCCCAAGGCGAAGCGGGCCGGGCCGAAAATCAGTTCCACCGATGACACCAAGCCGACCGCCGGGCCGGACTCCAAGGACAGCGCCATCCTGACGGAATGGAAGGCGGCCGACGCGATAAGAGCCTGGGCGCGGCTGTCACCGGCCTTGGCCGAAGTCGATCTGCGCCCCTATCTGTTCGTTACCAAGGATCGGAAGGACTATTTCGGCGCGGCCTCCGTGCTCGGGCGTCTCGCCGCGGTGGTCGAAAAGCTGCTCGGCCCGAAACTCGCTGTCCAGGCGTTCGAAGGTGAACTCAAGCAGCTCGTTCCGGCCGAGGCTGCGCAGGTCTTCGAGGAGTTGCGCGGACGCGTCATGGGCGGAGACGCCTTCGATACCGTGCCGCCGGGCGTCGATGGACTTGCGGTGCTGGTTCGCGCGCATCCGACGCTTCAAGCCAATCTTCTCGACCTGCTCGAAGCCTTGCCAGCCGATCGGTGTGGGCCATGGCCTGCGTCGGGCTGGGAAGGCGTCATCAAGGATACCGACGCAGTAGCTCGCTTCGAAAAGCTCCTCCAAGGGTGGTCGACGTCCCGATCGTCATTCCTGAAAACGACGGCGAGCGCTGCGCTTCGCACGCGGAAAGGCGGGCGCTGATGGGCACGTCGAACGCCTATGGGGGTGCGGGCGGCGGCACGCCGCTCATTCCGAGTTGGCTGCAGGGGGATGGCGACGGTGGGGCCGGTACGGGCGCAGGTGACGGCGACGGGACACAACTCCCGTCACCTAATGGATCGCCCCCAGCAGTTCCTACCGCGCCGGCGCCTCGGCCAACCACCCCGGCAGGGGCATCGGATCGGTTCACATCCGCCCGAAACAATTTCACGCGTTTCGTAAGCTCGGGCGGCAGCGACCGCAGGAGTTTCGGCCGCGCTGTCTCGCAATATGTGTCCAAATCGGCGGGCGGCTCGCGCCAGGCCGCGCAGCGCATGGGCTCATCGCGCAGCGCGGGCGCTGGACTAATCCGATTCCTCAACGACGCCAGCGTAAATGGCGTTCGCGAAGCGCTGCGAACACTCAACCTCGAAAGCCTCGCCGGGAGGCCGATCGAGGAAGTGTTCGCGGGACTCGCCGATTACATCTGCCCCGAAGGCGGGTCGATCGACGAGGGGATCGCGCGGGACGCCTTCGTCGAGACGATCGCCGATCTCGCCGGCGCAGGCATCACCAACATCGACGCTCTGACGCCGGGCCAAATCCAGACTGTCTTCGAACTATATGCGACGCACGCGATCGAGGCTCGCATCTGTAACGACATCGGCACCAAGGTCGTGACCTTGCCGGCCGACGCGCGGGCGGCCGAGAGGGTTCAGGCGCAACTGCGTGATTTCATCCAGCGTGGTGTCAGCGACGCGATCAACGCCGCGGGCGTCAATATTCAGTCGCTGACCCCCGATGCGGTGATGGGCTTCGTAACCAACGTCTATCAATCCGCCTTCGACGTGTTGCAGACGATGGGCGATGGGGAGGCAGCGAAATGAGGCGTCATGTCATCATCGGCCGTTTCGGGCCGGACGATAAGACCCGCGTCCCCAAGGCGCGCGACGAGGTTGCATCGACCTTGCAGCTGGTGGCGGGCAAACGTCTCGATCACGGGATTGGCCACGCCCTGACCGACCTCAAAGCTTTGCATCTGACACCGAGCGAGATCGGCGCGGACATACTGGTGGTCGCAGCCCATGTTCATGCTGCGGATACCCGCATCTCCCGCTCGACGGAATCGCAGGACGCCTGGACGCGCGAGATTCGGCTGGTCATCCCCGTGAGCGATCCAGCGCTATGGACGGCCGCCGCGCCCATCTTGGTCCGCGCTTTGAACTTCCTGACCGGCGACAGATGGGATGTGGGATTCCGCAAACGAGCCAAGGGCTATGCGAACCTGGTTCCTTCTGCGGCGCCTACGCTCATTCCCGCTCCGTTTGATGGCGTGAGTCTGTTTTCCGGTGGATTGGACAGCCTGATAGGGGCGATCGACAGCTTGAATGCTGGCGAGACGCCGCTTCTGGTCAGCCATGCGGGCGAAGGGCCGGTGAGCAAGTCACAGGAGCAGTGCTTCGAAGGTTTGAAAGCTGCTTACAAATCATCCGCCTTCGATCGGCTGCGGGTGTGGATGAGCTTTGATAGCGGGCTGGTCGAGGATGTCGGATCGGAGGACACCACACGCGGCCGCTCCTTCCTGTTCTTCTCTCTGGGCGTCACCGCCGGCACCGCCCTCGGCCGTGACTTCGTGCTCAAGGTTCCGGAGAACGGCCTGATCGCGCTCAATGTGCCGCTCGATCGGCTTCGGCTTGGCGCGCTCAGCACCCGGACGACGCATCCTTTCTACATGGCCCGGTGGAATGATTTGCTCCGGGCGCTGGGCGTCGGAGGGAAGGTCGAGAATGCCTATTGGGACAAGACCAAGGGGGAGATGGTCGCCCAATGCGCCAATCCGGCCCTGTTGAAGCAACTCGCCCCGCTGTCATTATCATGTTCCTCACCAACAAAGGGGCGCTGGACCAAGAAGCCGCAGGGACACTGCGGATACTGTCTACCATGTCTCATTCGGCGGGCCTCTCTGCGAGGCAAGGATTCGACAGTTTACGGGGTGCCTGACCTGAAGGCCGCCACTTTGGACACCAGGCAGGCCGAAGGTCAGCAGGTCCGATCCTTCCAGATCGCAATCGCACGGCTATCGAAGCGCCCGGAACTCGCCAAGGCCCTCATCCACAAGCCGGGGCCACTCTATGATGATCCCTCCCGCCACGATGACTTGGCCGATGTCTATCGCCGCGGATTGGAGGAGGTTGGGCACTTGCTGACTGGCGTTCGCGCCGCACCGTCATAAGAGGCCCCATGCGATCGGGTCTCGTCGATTTTCATTGCCACCTCGATCTCTACCCCGACCACGCGGCCGCGGTGGAGCGTTGCGAGCGCGATGGTGTGTTCACCCTCACCGTGACCACCACGCCCAAGGCTTGGCCGCGGAACCACGAGCTCGCGTCCGTCACCCGCCACGTTCGCGCGGCTCTCGGCCTGCACCCTCAGTTGGTCGCCGACCGCGCTCATGAGATCGGGCTATGGGAGGAATTACTGCCGCGAACCCGATATGTTGGGGAGGTCGGACTGGATGCTGGCCCGCGATTCTACAAGTCTTTCGACACGCAAAAGGAGGTCTTCGCTCGCGTGCTATCCCTCTGCGCAGCGGCGGGGAATAAGATCGTGACGACGCATAGTGTCCGTGCGACCAAGGCCGTGCTCGATATGATCGAGCAACACATGCCGCCCTCGCGCGGGCGCGTGGTGCTTCACTGGTTCACCGGTAGCGCAGCAGAGGCTAGGAGAGCCGTCGATCTCGGTTGCTATTTTTCTGTGAACGCCGAAATGCTCGTCAACGAGAAACGCGCGGCGATAACCAAGGCTTTGCCTTTAGACCGCATTTTGACGGAGACGGACGGACCATTCACCCAAACCGACGCCCGCCCCACCAGGCCGAGCGATGTTTGGATTGCAGTGGAAGGCTTAGCGCGACTGCACGGAATGTCGCAGTCCGATATGTCGGCCAGGATCACATGGAACCTCAGAAACCTGCTCGGAGAGCAGATCTAGAGATCGCCATGCCGATCTCGGACGATGCTGCGGGGCGCATTTGATGTTAGCCGCAGCGTCTCATCTTTGGGGCAGGTGCATGCTTCGAAGACCGGATATCGCACGTCTAAACCTGTCACACAGCTAGGAAATATTTTATATGCACTTGTGGGGGGAGCAACCGTGCAAATCGCAAAACTAGAGATCGAGAATTTTCGCGGTATCCGTGAAGGCGCCGTCCGCTTTTCACCTCATACCGTCCTCGTTGGTTCAAACAACTGCGGGAAGACTACAGTAGTCGAGGCATTGGCTCTCCTGTTCGGCCGTGACCGAATGGTCCGCCAACTGACCGAGCATGACTTCTACGGCAGCAATCCCCTGCCAGCGGACCGCATTCGCCTTGTCGCGACGGTGATCGGCTTTGATGGGGACGATCCGGCTCAGCATATGGACTGGTTTCGGGACGATCGAGGGATCGTCAAGTGGTGGAATCCGGTCGATGGCACGGTGATGCCCGCGCGCGCAGACCAATCGTGGAAGCTCGCTTGCCAGGTCGCTTTCGCCGCTCGATTTCACAGGCCGTCACTCGAGGTGGAGACGCTCCGGTACTTCCATGATGACGATGCGGTGGGCGATGTCTTTGCCGATGAGAGCGCCACCGCCTTTTCGGCTCGTCTGATCCGCGACATCGGGTTCTTCCTCGTGCCGGCCGCTCGTACATGGGACCGGACGGTGTCGTTCGGGTCGGAGTTGTTTCGCAGGGTCATCGCGGCTGGCGAAGGCCAGCCCTCAGAGTCCGTCCTTAGCGAGCGGGACAGATTGCGCGCGCCGGACGCCCGACTTGAGGAGGACGAGCGCCTGGCGCCGCTCGTCAGCCGCCTGAATCAGGAACTGCGCGGCTTTTTCCGGACGGCGCCCACGCTCCATTTGCGCGTGACCGCTACCGACAGCGACGGCCTGCTCGAATCCGTCGTCTCGCACTATGCTCACGAGGGAGGCGGTCTTCCCTTGCCGGCGAGGCGACATGGGAGCGGCCTTCTTTCGCTCCAGCATCTGCTTCTGCTGTTGCAATTCGGCCGGATGCGCGCTGAGGCCCATGAAGGCTTTTGGATGGCCCTTGAGGAACCGGAGCTTCATGTGCCGCCGGCCCTGCAGCGCCGACTGGTTCATAGAATCCAGGCTCTTTCCCGACAGACGTTCGTCTCGACGCACTCACCGATGGTGGCGGCGCTCGCAGACCCGAAGGGCGTGGCGGTTCTCCGTAATGACGGCGGAGTGCTGACAGCGGTTCCTTTGCTGACGTCCACGCTGCCTGCCGAGACGCCGAACAGCGTGCGGAAGCTGTTTCAGGTCAACCGCGTTGAGACGATCGCCGCCGTTATGCACGAGTTTGTCTTGGTCCCCGAAGGCCGCACGGACTACGAGTGGTTCGGGCTGCTGGTTCGTGCTGTCGATCTGCATCAAAGCTGGGCGGCGGCCGATGAGTGCCGGTTCGATGCTTTTGTCGGCGTGATCCCAACACATGATGGTGCGGTCGTCAGGACGGTTGAGGCCATGGCGCCGTTGCACCCGCGCATCGTAGCAATGGTTGACGGGGATGCGGAGGGCGTCGGATACGCCGGGGCGCTTGTGGCGGCCGGATCTCCGAACTCGGGCGTGATCCTTCGGTGGGCGAATGGCGAGATGCTTGAGGACACCATTGGCTGGATCATCGATGCGGATGCGAACGCCTGTCTTCCGGTGATCCAGATCGACCAACCGGCAGCCACAGTGGCAGAGCTGGTCGCGCGCCTGAAGAGCGACAATCGCGCTGCCGGGGGGCTGAAGAAGGACACGTCCACCTACGAGATCATCGCGGGCGCGATCGGCGCCAGTGAAGCCTGCTGCGCGCGAGCGCGGTCGCTGCTCAACGCGATCACCGATGTGGTGAAGGGAGAGAACAACCCGCTGTTCGCCGCGGATGCGGCTAATCCGGCGATCAGGGTGTTTCAACCGTGAACGTTCGGGCGGTCGAGGGAGCTGCCGGATGCGGAAAGACGTATCGTCTCATGGAGATGCTCTCTGAAACGCTCGCTGGCCATCCTTTGATCGAGGGGCAGCGTGTCCTTGCGCTGACCTTCATGCATGGAGCCAGGCGCCGCTTGTCGGACCGGCTTCGGACCGTTGCCGGTCTCATGGGCCGGGTGGAATGCTGTACGGTCGACGCCTTCGCATGGCGCATCTACCGGCGCTGGCGCGGCCTTGCGGCGGCGCTCGGCATCGCGCCTGCCACGGATGGCGAGTTCGATGTGGTCTGCGATGCTGCCGGCCTGCTTCTTGAGCAGCCACAGGTCCGGGCCTGGACGGCCGCGAGCTTCCCGATCGTGCTGGTGGATGAGGGACAGGATCTGACGCCGCAGCGACTGCGGATGTTGGTCGCGCTTTCTGGCGCCACCCACGCATTGATCGCGGCAGATGAGTTTCAATGTCTCGACCAGGTGCTGCGTCCGAATCCGCTGGTGACCTGGTTACAGGGTGCGGCAGAGCCCGAAACGCTGATCCAGGTGCGTCGGACGAATATTGGAGGCCTTCTGGCGGCCGCGACGGCGATCCGGAACGGCAAGGTGCCGGTGAATGGACAGGGCTTCCGCATTTTGCAGCCGGGCGTAAGCGTTCCTCTGGCCGCGACTTTGGTCGCCAACGCTATCGCGTGGCGCCAAGGGGGCAACGTCGCGGTGATCACTCCGGCGCTGCAAGGCGGATTTGTGCAGTCTGTCGTAACGCGTGTTGGGCAAGGCCCCTGCGGACAGCAGCAAAATGGACCGTATTCGATCCAGTGGGAGGGCACTGATCGAGACGAGACGCAGGTCATCCTCGGGGGGCTTGTACTCGCTGCCAACGCGACCGCCGCGGGGACATGCGCCGCGCTGCGCTCGCTGCCGCCGTCGGGGCCCGTGCGCGCTGCAATCCTGTGGGTGGAAAATCAAATCCATGCTGTCGGGCGGACGGAATTTACCCGTGTGGAGATCGAGGCGGTGATCGCTCGAAACGTGGCGTTGCGCAGGCAGTACGGCGGTGGCGCAGCGCATCTCTTCACCGCGATGACGGTGCAACAGGCCAAGAACCGCGAGTTCGACGGCGTCGTGGTCATTTGGCCGTATCAGGTCGGCGGCGATGTCGAGCACAAGCGCCGGCTGCTCTACAACGCCGTGACGCGGGCCAGGCGTTGGTGCAACATCATCGTCCAGGGCCAAAACATCCTCGCCGCGGCGCCGTTCGTATAGATTTGCTAAAGCGGGGGCGCGGCAGTAGCCGCGGCACTCCGTCATTTAGAATCCCGCGCCTTCACCTTGATCGTGTCGCAAGTGCGTCGCCATCTCGCAAAAAAGAGGACCTTAGAGGGCTATGGAGCAGACATAGTTCTCATCATCGCCTGAGACGGCGCGCCAATACCACCGATTGCCCTCTATATTGCGGCAGATCAGCCGACGACCACCGGTCGCTGCATTCGCTATACGGAACAGGTGCTGCCGATTGTGCGCTGAAGCCTGACGTTTGAGGTAATTCGATCTATATTTTAGTCTCAGAACGGGCAATGCGCACGCTGTTCAGCGTAACCTTATCTGGCCATTCTCTAAGAAAAAAAAGCCCGATTTCAAGACCACGAAAGAAACCAAAACTTTTGTCGGATGGCTACCAACATACTGGAAAGGAACAATAAACTCGGTAAGAGCGTTGGATTTTCCGTTGAGGCATGCAGAAGCGGCAATCTGCTGTGGCTATGAGATGGAGATGAAACATGCGATTTTCTTCGGATATGGAGCGCCAGCTCAAAGGGTATGGCCTCACCACCGCGCATATTCTTTATCACATCCCCGATTTCAAACTGGTTCTGCAGACATATGTCTGGCAGGATTATGATCTCGCTCCAGACTTTCCGGAGATGCGCAAGTTTCTGGATTTCTGGCAGGCTAATCTCGACGGAGCGCTGCATTCGATCCGCTACACTCACAAGCGACTGATCGGCCCCAATGAGTGGCGCCAGGTCGATGGTGAATTCAGCATCCGCTGACGGCAATTTATGAATAGGTATCCTTTATTTCGTGGTTCATGGTCTATTGTTGGTCAAGACTGTTACGAGGTAGGACTATTCTCTGCAATTTGGCTGAAAGGATCTGGATGTCTGGCGTTGCTGAGCAGTTCGTGGCCGCGGCAACGATAGCGGCTACCGGATAGCCGAAGGGAATCTGGTAGCCCTTTCTGGATTTCTTTTGCCAGTAAGGAACACATGGGCTGTTGTGTCTTGGATTAAAAAGGCTTGGTTTATGTATAGCCGGACCTTTTCATTTTCGTGGTAAAAGCCATATTCGGCTATTCGGAAAAAGCAGCTAAAGAGCAGAGTTTAGGAAAACCGGCCCCGAAATTGGGAACGCAACACCCTCTGGAATGGTGCAGCACTTTTCTATATATCTGAATTTTCTTGAATATTTGGTGGGTGTGCAAGGATTCGAACCTTGGACCCGCTGATTAAGAGTCAGCTGCTCTACCAACTGAGCTACACACCCACGAACCGCAATGCGGCAGGCGGTGAAGCTCACCGCCGAGGAAGAGCGTGTAACAAAGCCTTTAGGGTCTGTCCAGTCCATTCGCGGTGAATAAGGCTATTTTGATGGGGTTTGTTGCAATCACCCCAGAATCTGAACTGAATGCCATGAAATCATACTGCTTGTCATCGCCTGGAATTTGACATTCAGCGCGCGCGACAGATCTTTGTCGGGCGAAGCAACAAAGTCAGGTAGCTTGTAAAGCGAAGAATTTATGAACAATTGATTTTACTAGACAACAATTGTTCATGTGCTTATCATAGCGCTGTGTTTGTTCTTCTGGTTCATCAATGGGGAAAGGTGGTTATGCGGAGTAAGCGCCGGGTGAAAGGTACCTGGCAACCAAGGATATACTGAAATCATTTTCGGCTGCGTGTGAATGGCCGAAGCGACGAATTCGGGGCGCTTTACACTTCGGAGTGCAGGGGGATGTCATGGATGCTTTTCTGGCTGTGATCAAAGCCGTCGTAGACGGGCTCGGGGCAACAGTGCTGTTGCCGATTATGATTTTTGTCATTGGCCTGGTACTTGGCGCCAAGCCGGGGAGGGCGTTTCGCGCCGGTGTCACCATCGGTGTGGCCTTCATCGGCATCAATCTCGTCATAGGCCTTATGTGGACCAGCCTGAGCGAAGCGGCGCAGGCGATTGTGATCAATACAGGTATCCAGCGTGATGTGGTCGATGTGGGCTGGCCCTCGGCAGCAGCCATTGCTTTCGGCTCATCTGTAGGGTTGTGGGTGATTCCTGTTGCCTTGGCCGTCAATATCGTACTGCTGTTCTGCGGGTTGACCAGAACGCTGAATGTCGATGTATGGAACTTCTGGCATTTCGCCTTTGCAGGTTCGCTTGTCGTCGCTCTGACGGGAAGTGTCGGCATCGGTATCGCCATTGCTGCATTGATGGCGGCTCTTGGTTTATTCTTTGCCGACTGGACGGCGAAGGGAGTGCAGCGTTTCTACGGCCTTCCCGGTATCTCTGTGCCTCATCTCGCCTCTGCCCAGATATTGCCGATCGCTATCGCCATCAACTGGTTGATCGACCGCATTCCCGGTCTGCGCGATATCAATCTGGATACGGATGTCATTCAGAAACGCTTTGGCGTTCTTGGCGAACCCGTTATTCTTGGCCTCGTCATCGGCCTCATTCTCGGGTTGATAGGGTTCTGGCCGTTGCCGGCTGCGGAAATGATCACCAAGACTTTGAAAACCGGCATCAATCTGGCTGCCGTCATGCTGCTGTTGCCGCGCATGGTAAAGATTCTGATGGAAGGATTGATTCCGGTATCTGAAGCGGCCCGCGAATTCGTTCAGCGCCGCGCCGGTAATCGGGAAATCAACATCGGGCTTGATTCAGCTATCCTGATCGGCCATCCGGCGGCGATCTCCAGTGCATTGATCCTGGTGCCGATCGCCATTCTCCTTTCTGTCATCCTGCCGGGCAACAGGGTCATTCTGTTTGCTGATCTGGCGGTGATTCCATTCCTTATCGCGATGGCTGCCCCTGTTACCAACGGCAATGTGTTCCGAATGGTGATCATCGGTACGGTCACGCTCGCTATCGGCTTTTATGTGGCCACTGCGCTGGCACCCTTGTTCACATCGGCCGCCGTTGCCGCAGGATTTGCGCTGCCGCCCAATGCGGTGCAGATCACCAGTATCGTCGATGGTTTTCTATGGACCTCATATGCCACAGTTGAGTTGGTTCGTTACCTCGGTATTTTTGGTATCCTGATCATTGCGGTGGTGACGCTTGGAGCGATGTTCCTTTTCCAGCGCCATCGTCTGGCCTGGGAGAAATCTGCAGGTTATGAAGATAAGACCTCGGCGGCGGAGTGAAGAAAGATGGATTTATCCTTCGATGCATTGATTGATCCGCAGGCCGTCTGCCTGCGGGTTGAGGCGGAAACCTCCGAGCAGATTATCGCGCAGCTGGCCGGTATTCTTGAGCGCACGGGGTATGTCGCACCAAGTTACGGACCGGCGGTTCTGGCTCGGGAAGCGGAACTGCCGACAGGGCTACCCCTTTCCCATGATTTCGCGGTAGCGGTGCCTCACACTGACGCCCACCATGTGCTGAAACCGGGAATAGCCATTGCGACGCTTGCACAACCGGTCCCGTTTCGAAGCATGGAAGATCCTGATGAAATATTACCGGTGCGGATCGTCTTCGCGCTGGCGCTCAATGACAAGAACGCCCAGATAGCGATGTTGCAATCTGTAGCCACACTTTTTCAGACTCCGGATCTGCTTCTGAATATGGCAGATGCCGTTTCGGTGACCGAGGTGCTTGAGATACTACGCGGAATTGAACGGAGAGCGTAAGCCGGTTGCGACATCGCAGCTTCATGATCGGGTCTTATGGTGAGGGAAGGCTATTGAGATGGTGCAAAAAGTAGTTCTGGTCGCGTGTGGAACCGCAGTCGCGACTTCAACCGTTGTGGCTTTGGCCATCGAGGAAGAGATGAAACTGCGGGGTATCGATGTGATAACGCGCCAGTGCAAGGCGACGGAGGTGCCATCAATGGTTGATGGTGTCGATCTGGTTGTTTCGACCACGCCTGTACCGTCCGGTTTGTCAAAGCCGGTAATCACGACTCTTGCATTTCTGACCGGGATCGGAAAGGCGGAGGTGATTGAAAAAATCGCCGCAGCTCTCAAGGATAATTAGGAAACCGATAACCGGAAGCAGTTTCTGTCTGCTGTTGTCAATGCACGCCGTGGTCTGGCCACAGCGTGCATTTTTTTATGGGCGCGCAGCAAAGGCACGAAGATGTTTTTGATCTCTCGATGTGGACATTCGTATTGACATAAATACAAATGTTCATTACCTGTGAATGGTGTCAGGAGGATTTGCACCATGACCACCAATGTCGCGCTTACCGGTCTCGCCCGTGATCTCAAGGAGCGCTCAAAAAGCGGCAAACCCATCAGAATCGGATTGATCGGCTCAGGAGAGATGGGAACCGATATCGTCACGCGGGTTGCCCACATGCAGGGCATCGAGATCGGGGCGATCTCGGAACTGAATGTTCCCGCTGCAACCAAGGCTGTGGAAATTGCCTTTCAGGAAAAGGGGCATGCCCGCGAGGTCGGCAAGGCGTCGGAGCTGACTGAGGCGATGGAAGCCGGAAAGGTAGCGATCACGAATGATGCCGACCTTGTTATCGGCAGCGAGCTGATTGATGTCGTGATCGATGCGACCGGTGTTCCGGCTGTAGGCGCGGAGATCGGTTTGCGCGCCATGGAGCATGGCAAGCATCTGGTGATGATGAATGTTGAAGCCGATGTGACCATCGGCGCCTATCTGAAGAGCGAGGCTGATCGTCTTGGCGTGACTTATTCCCTTGGTGCGGGTGACGAGCCGTCTTCCTGCATGGAGCTGATCGAGTTTGTTTCCGCCATGGGGCACCCCATAGTTGCGGCAGGCAAGGGCAAGAATAATCCGCTGAATATTGAGGCGACCCCCGATCAATACGCCGACGAGGCCCGGCGGCGGCACATGAATGTGCGCATGCTGGTCGAGTTCGTTGACGGATCGAAGACGATGGTTGAAATGGCGGCAATTGCAAATGCAACCGGGCTCGTTCCGGACAAGCCGGGAATGCACGGCCCCGCCGCAAGCCTTGAGCAGTTGTCACATGTTCTGATCCCGGAAAAGGATGGCGGCGTTCTGACAAAGGTCGGTTGCGTGGATTACTCGATCGGAAAGGGAGTGGCGCCCGGGGTTTTTGTCGTCGCAGACATGTCCCATCCGCGTGTTTCCGAGCGGATGGAAGATCTCAAGATGGGGAAGGGCCCCTATTTTACATTCTATCGCCCCTACCATCTGACATCCCTGGAAGTCCCTTTGACCTGTGCGCGCGTCGTGCTTTACGGCAAGGCAGATATGGTGCCATTGGCCAAGCCGGCGGCTGAGGTCTGTGCAGTTGCCAAGAAGGATATGGAGCCAGGTGATACGCTCGATGCGATCGGAGAATATTGCTATCGCGCCTGGATCATGACCGCAGCAGAAGCGCGAACAGCCAGAGCCATTCCATGCGGTCTGCTTCAGGGTGGTTCCGTGACCGCTCCGATCCGCAAAGGTCAGCTCATCACATATGCAAATGCCATGCCCGCCGCAAATTCCAGGATCGCCGAATTGCGGGCAAGACAGGACAAGCTGGTCTACGGAACAGTTGAGGCTTGAAATGAACAAAGCGGCTAAAACGGTCGGCGGTACTTCCGGTGAAAACAGGCCCTTCATTTACAGGGAGTACAGCCCGGAGCAGCTCAAAGGTGCGTTGCGAAAGATGTATCTGATCCGCCAGTTCGAGGAGGGGGCGGAAGAATCCTACATGCGCGGCCTCATCCACGGCACGATGCATCTTTCCATAGGACAGGAAGCGACGGCGGTCGGTGTCTGCCTGCCGCTCGCGGAGCAGGACCAGATCGCGTCAACCCATCGAGGTCACGGACACTGCATCGCGAAAGGTGCTGAGATCAGTAGAATGTTCGCCGAGTTCTTCGGCAAGACGACCGGTTATTGCAAAGGACGTGGCGGTTCGATGCATATCGCGGATGTGAACAGCGGCAATCTTGGCGCCAATGGTATCGTCGGCGGCGGTATCCCCATTGCGGTCGGGGCGGCGCTTACAGCAAAGCGTCTGAAAACCGGGAATGTCGTGATCTCGTTTTTTGGTGACGGGGCCAATAACGAAGGGGCGTTTCATGAAGCCCTCAACATGGCGTCGTTGTGGAAGCTGCCCATTGTCTTTATTTGCGAAAACAATAATTATGGAATGTCGACATCGGTAGAACGCTCGACTGCGGTGAAATACATTTCAGAGCGTGCCGCAGGCTATTCCATGCCCGGTGTGACGATTGACGGCAATGTGGTGTCTGAAGTGGCGGAGGCCGTCCATGCCGCTGTTTCGCGGGCACGCCGAGGCGATGGACCAACTCTGATCGAAGCGAAGACCTATCGGCACAGAGGGCACTCGAAGAGCGATCGCAATCGTTACCGCACCAGGGAAGAAATCGATGACTGGGTGACCAACCGGGATCCGATCAAACTCTTCGAGGCCGAATTGAAGGAATTCGGAATCATCGATGAACAGGGTATCGCGAGCATCCGTGAGGAAACGAAGAGCGAGATAGAAGCCGGCATAGAATTCGCCAGGAACAGTCCTTCGCCGGATGTCGTCGATCTTGAGCGTTATGTCTATACGGAGCCTGCGTAATGGATGATATGCCACGCGAATTAAGCTACGCCCAGGCTATTCAGGAGGCCATGGCCATTGCCATGGAGCGGGATGAGCGCGTTTTCCTGATGGGTGAGGATATCGGTGTCTATGGTGGCGCATTCCAGGTGACAGGTGATCTCGTTGAACGGTTTGGTACCGACAGGGTGATGGATACCCCGATCTCCGAGCTTGGCGGGGCGGGGGTCGCGGTGGGGGCTGCAGTAACCGGGTTACGCCCGATCTTTGAATTCCAGTTCTCCGACTTCGCTACCCTCGGCATGGAGCAGATCGTCAATCAGGCCGCTAAAATGCGCTATATGCTTGGTGGCGAAGTATCCGTGCCGGTTGTCATGCGCTTTCCGGCAGGTTCGGGTACCGGCGCGGCAGCGCAACATAGCCAGAGTCTGGAAGCCTGGCTTGGGCATGTGCCCGGTCTCAAGGTCATACAGCCGGCAACTCCGCATGATGTGAAAGGCATGTTACTCGCGGCTATCGAAGACCCCGACCCGGTGATGATCTTCGAGCATAAACTGCTCTACAAGATGAAGGGCCCCGTGCCGGAAGGCTACTATACCGTGCCTATCGGAAAAGCGGAGATACGTCGTGAGGGCAATGACCTCACCATCGTCGCGACATCCATCATGGTTCATAAATCTCTGGAAGCCGCGCGCGAGCTGGAGCAGGAAGACATATCCGTGGAGGTCATTGACCTTCGCACCATACGTCCGATGGACCGGGAAGCCGTCATTGCCAGTGTTCGTAAAACATCTCGTCTGCTTTGCGTTTATGAGGGGGTGAAGACTCTTGGTGTGGGGGCGGAAGTCAGCGCCATGATAGCCGAAAGCGAGGCGTTCGATTATCTCGATGCCCCCATCATGCGGCTGGGCGGTGCGGAGACTCCGATTCCCTATAATCCGGAACTGGAGAAGGCGGCTGTGCCGCAGGTGCCCGATATCGTCAAGGCGGCTCGCGATCTGGTCAAGGGAGCACGATAGTCATGCCGACTGAAGTCATCCTGCCAAAGGTCGATATGGATATGCAGGCCGGGCAGATTTCGCGCTGGTTCTTCGAGGAAGGCGCGACCGTGAAAAAGGGCGATGTGCTTTTCGAGATAGAGACAGACAAAGCCGCCATGGAGGTAGACGCCCCGGCCGATGGAATATTGCGCGATATCACAGGCGAAGAAGGTGTCGACATTCCGGTTGGTCGGGTGGTGGCATGGATTTTTGCGGAGGGTGAGCCTTATGCGGCACTGCAAGGCGCAGCGGAAGAGGCTGTACCTGCCTTGCCGTTAATGAATGCAGGGACGAGGCATATCGCTGCCGGCGAAGAGATTCAGCCCCCACGATCGACCTCTGCGACAACTAAAGTACGTGCTACGCCGCTCGCCCGGCGTATCGCCAAAATGGCGGCAATCGACATTACTTTTCTCAAGGGTACAGGACCTGGTGGCCGTATCGGCAAGGCCGACGTTCAGGCTGCCGTTGCGGCACGAGACCTCTTGCAGGAGCGAGTTCCGGCAGCGGTATCCACTGGAACTGGAGACGAGTCAACTCTGCAGCTGTTCGAGGAAGGCTCTTATGAGCTGGTTCCCCACGACAGCATGCGCAAGACGATTGCTCGCCGCCTTGTCGAGGCAAAACAAACAATACCCCATTTTCACCTGCGTATCAGTTGTCGGCTCGATACGCTTCTTGTTTTGCGCCAGCAGGCTAATAATGCAGCAAGGATGAGGAAGAGTGAGAACGGAGAAGACGTTCCCGCATACAAGATCTCCGTCAACGATTTTGCCATCAAGGCATTGGCTGAGGCATTCATGGACGTTCCCGACGCCAATGTCTCATGGACCGAGGCAAATATGGTGAGGCATCGCCATGCCGATATTGGTGTTGCCGTGTCCGTTCCCGGTGGTCTGGTCACGCCTATCGTTCGCAGGGCGGAGGAGAAGCGGCTTTCTGTGATTTCCAATGAGATGCGCGATCTCGCTTCAAGGGCACGCAGCCGCAAACTTCGCCCCGAGGAGTACAAGGGAGGAACAGCGGCGGTCTCCAACCTTGGCATGTATGGTATTGAGGATTTTTCGGCGATCATTAATCCGCCGCATGCCGCAATCCTTGCCGTGGGGGCAGCTGAAGAACGCCCCATAATTTGCGATGGCGAGGTGGAAAGCGCAATGATGATGAATGTGACGCTGGCCGTCGATCACCGCGCTATTGACGGTGCCATTGCCGCCGAGCTGCTGGCGGCATTCAAGCGTCACATAGAGAATCCTCTCGGAATGCTGATCTGACGGTTTCACCGTTTCTGTGTTCAAACGTGGAGCGCGCCGTGATCCCGACACGCTCTGCATTCTTTTGATCGATTTAGCCAGCCAGAAGGATGAAGTCTTAGCTAGAATGGAGCGCTATCGTAATCTTCCGGCGATTCATCTAGAAATTTTTCAATATCCGACTGATAGGATGCGGGCGGAGGGGTGATGTTGACCTTGCTGCGTTCGATGAGAACCGGATGTTTTGGCATAGGGTCGTTGATCGCTGCTTCCACTCGCTCAAGCTGGTAGGGGAAAAAAGGATTGGAGGAAGTACGGAACAGGGAATCAAGTTGAACGATAAGGGCCCCCCGCTCTCCTCTCGCCGCCAGCGTACCCAGATTTACTCCGAACTTGGCATCTGAGCCCGGAGGCGGGTTCATTCCATACAAAGCGTCGTCCATGGGAAATGGAATGGCAACGTGAGAGAGGGAAAAGATATTGGGCGGATAGGCCAGATTCAACTCTTGAACTGTCTGGTCTGTCTTACCTGCCTTCGTGGTGGTGGCTATCGTATAGACGTCATTGGGAGACGCATTGCCGACAATCGTAATATCATAGCTTTGCGGCAATGGAGGCAATATGCGCGTCAGCGCGACTTCTGAGGCTGAGCGCATGAGCGGCCCGAAGACGGAAGCGCGGTTCACATCGTAAAGCACCAACTCACTGCCGTTTTCAGGCAGGTGTGCGTAGAGCGCGTAAAGAATGGCTGAAGTGCTGACGGTATAATCCATGACGGATTGAAATGTCAGAACTGGTGGAAGCTCATTGAAAGCTTCATTGCGGGACATGCGGGTAATCTGCTGTTGCAGGGAGGTCGTCAGCCGGTGGGATTGGCGCGCACCGTTCACCGGGAACGAGTTGTATTTGAATGGATTGAACTCGGGTACGATTCCGAGCCAGGCTGACTTTGCAAAGGCTGGGAAAAAGGCCGGGACAGCCGCGAGACCGGCGAAACGGGCAAAGCGCGTAATGCCGATCATCGGAGAAAAGAGAACCAGACGATCAGCCCGGGGAAGGGATTTGTCCTCCAGGGCGTCCAGCGCATATTTCATTGCCAGGGCTCCGCCATTGGAAAAGCCTACAATATGAAGAGGTTGGCCAGGCTCAATGCGTCTTTTGGCTTCCCGTACAGCGAGCCGTGTCGCCGCCATCCAGTCTTCCCAAGTCACGTCGGTCAAGGCTGCGGGTACAGTGCCGTGTGCGGGAACTCTGATACCAATGGCCACAAAGCCTGCTTCCTGATATCTCCGGGCGAAATGGCGCAGGCTGAAGGGTGTATCAGTAAGCCCGTGCAATAAAACAACCGCTCCCTTAACATTTCCCTCCGGCTCCAGGACGTAGGAACGATTCCAGTTGTGTGACAGATTGGGAGGATAAATCCGGGACCCCGAGAAAAAGCGATTGCTTTGCACCTGAGCTTCCAGGGGCAGTTTGTCGGTTACCTCGCTGCGGACATCAGCAAACAGTCTGTTTTCACGCTCCAGGTACTGATCCCAGTTGGAACGATCCATCTCGGCTATGGTCAATTCCTTCGGGACAAAGGTATGCCAAAGCTGTGGAGGCGGCGAACGCCACGCGATATAGGCTCGAAAACCCCATAAGCTGATCAGAACGACTGCGACAACGAGCAGTATCAGTTTTCCAGTTCTTACAAATATTCTTCTCATGTACTCGTCGGCCCCGTTGTTGTCGCATTCTGGAAAGTCAAAACTGTCTTTATCTCGCTGATTTGCCGTTTAAGATATGCTTGTAAAGCTTTCATTTTTGACGACGGAAACCGTGGCGTCCTATAGAGAGCACAGTATCTGATTCATGAACTCAGGCTTGTTGCAGCGAAATAGAGAGCAAGAAAGTAGCAAAGTACGTACATTGCATAGGTCTGACCGTTCCCCGTGTAAAGCTTCCGTAGCGACGCAGCAATGTTGCCGACGCCATCTGACACACCGCTCCAGAACAAGTTCGCCACCGGTGGGACCATGCGGCGGAGCATGAGCCTGTAGAAAAAGAAGAAGCGGGCAAACCTCGGAATTGCAATGGATTTGTCATAGTGCGTGCGATAGGTGGCCCAGAACAGTCCAAACAGGATTGCAGCTACTATTATAACGATAATGACCACGGGTGTCGGGTCCCAGTAGTTGTAAATTGTTTTGAGTGACATGCCTTCCCATACCAGGGTCGAGGCGAAATAAGGATCGATGGCGGCAGAGATCGGGTCTATCAGCAGCTTGGGGTAAAAGGATAACAGGAAGATCGCTCCGATCAGGATGAATTGCGGTATGAGCAATTGCGGAGGGAGCTCTCCTGTCCTTGCCTGTTTGGCCGGTGCAGGGGAAAGAAACAGCGCGTATACGAGACGGATCATGTAAAGGAAGCCGAGAAAAGTCGCTGCAAGCCCCGCCAGCGCCAACCCGTACCATCCTTTCTCTGCCATGGCGTTCAGCAGAAGCCATTTGCCGCCGAAGCCCATGAGAGGTGGTAGGCCGGACATGGAAATGATTGCCACGAGCACCGACGCGAAAGTAAGCGGCATCATGCGGGCCAGACCACCCATTTCGGAAAACGAGCGAGCCCCGGTGCGCAGGATTATACCAGCCAACGCCAGAAACAGAATGCCTTTCACCATCAAATGGTTGGCGACCAGGTAAAGTGCCGTGACCCAGCCAAGATGGCTCATCAGAGCCGTTGCGACGATGATATATCCGATCTGGCTCATGCTTGAATAAGCCAGCAGACGTTTACAGTCATTTTGCTGGAGCGCCATCAATGCACCGGCGACGATAGTCAGCATGCCTATCCAGGCCATGGTATGGGCCAGTTCGATCTCCAGATCCGAGCGAATGGCCACGAACGTCCCGACCAGAAGGCCGAAGATCGCTACCTTGCTGACGACGGCGGACAGCATGGCAGTAAAGTCATCCTCTGCTTCCGCATACGACCCGGGGAGCCAGACATGAACGCCGGCAACGCCGGATTTGATGAGAAAGCCCAAAGCCACAAGAACAAATGCGAAGCTTGCGTCCGGCCCCGATGTTCTGAAAGCCGAAAGATCGGTGCTGCCCGTCAGCGCCGCGATCTTGGCGAAGCCGACGAGAATGAGGAAAGCGGAGCCCATCGAGAACAGCAGGAAGGACAACAGATGGGCATAACCCTTCGGCCCTCTGGCGATGAGAAAACAGGACGATAACGTTATGATTTCCCAGTTGTAAAAAAACTCAAGGGTTGTTGAGGAGCGCAACATTGCGGGAATCGAAAGGAGCAGGATCGTCAGTAACGGATAAAAACCGGGGCGTGTATCGCTGCGATAAAGCCCTGCGGATGCGATAACGAGGCTGCCTGCAAGAAGAAGAGCTGCGAAAAGTCCGGCAATGCCCGTCGTACTCTCTGCCATCCAGCCGCCGATCAGCAGAACGGCGGTCAGCATGATGATGCACTTGGCCCGGCCCGGCAGCACGTCCAGCAGAAACATCACTGTGCCCGCAGCAAGCGGCGCAAATAGCCATAACGAAGCGGCACCTGAGATATATGCTGCGACACAGCCGCTGGCGACCAGCAGCAGAGCCATGGCGAGTACCGGAAGAAGTATTGCAAAGCCTGGTTGAGGCTCTTTCGAATCTTCAGTTGGGTGCACCGCCTTTGAGAACCAACGGAAGATGTAGGCGATTTCGAGCAGGGAGCCGAGAAGGACGATTACACCCCAGTAAACCTTGTCGGAGGAGATCAACTGCATGATCAACTCCCACTTGGCCCAGAAACCAGGGAAGGGGGGCAATCCGGAAATAGCTGCTGCGAGCACTCCGAAGACGGTTATCAGAAGCGGGTGCTTCGATAGACCAAGGCGAGCGTTGACATCGTTGTTCTTTAAAACTCCGGCGAACCAGAACAGGCCCGCTTTTGCAAAAAGGTGATTGATGAACAGGCCGCCGATGACCAGGGGAATGGACGCATCTGCTCCTGACTGGCGCAGCAACGCGAGGGCAAGCACCAATAAGCCCATCTGGGCGATGGAGGAGTAGCCCAGCATGCGCCTGACTTTGGTCTGGGACAGGCCGATCAGGTTTGCAAAGAGGAAGGTCACTCCGCCGGAGATAGCGATGATGCCGAGTTGAGCTTCAAACAAGGCAAGGAGCTTGTAGAGGGAAAAGAATATGCCTGACGAGACTCCGACGGAAACCATGGCGGCAACGCCTGTCGGGGCCGTTTCATAGACATCGAGCCCCCACCCGTTCGCTGGGAATGGTTTCAATTCCAAAATGAGGCAGGCGAGTATCATCAGCAATGCAGTCAGGCTTACCAGGCCTGAGAGTTCACTGCGAACCGCGATGATCGCGCCAATGTTCAGCGTGCCCGTGCTGTAATAAAGCAGGACAGTTCCCAGCAACAGCAAGCTCGATGCGATGACGGTTGCCATGATGTATTTGAAGGCGGCTGCCAGTGCCGCCGGCTCTCGCGACAGGCCGAACAGGCCGTATGTTGCAATGGAGACGATCTCCAGGAACACGAACAGATTGAACATGTCGCTGGTCATGACCATGCCATTGATCCCCATGACAAGGATCAGATAGAGCAGGGAGGCCGCGTACTTGCCGCGCAGGTAATTCCACAAATGCAATGCGCCAAAAAACGCCACGACATTGACGCTGAAGGTAAAAAAGCCTTCCCACAATCCAAAATGCAGATTGATCGAAACGGGGGGCAGCATGCCGGCCGTCCGTACCTCAATCGGCTCTCCACCTTGGAGCAGGCCAACAAACGATACACCGCTGATTATGGTAATGCCTGCGAGTGCTGCAAAGAAACCGGTCGTCAGCCAGGGTTTCCCGATCTTGGACAGCAGGGGAATAAGGAAACCGCCGCCCAGTCCCAGGATGAAGATATTCAGCGGACTGAAGAGGCTGGCTACCATTTCGATTCCGTAAAAGCGTCAATGGAAAGAGTTTTCTTGGCGTTGTAGAGCCGAATGGCGAAGGCAAGCATGACAGCGGTCACAGAAAAACCTATGACGATTGCGGTCACAGCCAGGGCGGAAGGAACGGGATCAACGGAGTGCTGAACTGCCTCCATCTTGTTTAAAGCTGCGTCGATGATCGGCGCTGTTCCACCGGTGATGTAACCGCACGCGACCATGATGACATTTATACCCGTGCCGATAAGTGCAAAACCGATAATGATCCGCAGCAAATTGCGATGGGTCATCATTCCCCATAGCCCGATCAGCATCAGGCCGAATCCGGTAGCGAGCAGAATTGTGGAAACCGGTAAAAATGTCATTTTTCCCGCCCCCGCCTAGCTTTTAAAACTGCTGAGAATAACACTGAGCTCTGCCCCGACCTTGATACCGATAAGAGCCGAGATCAGTGGCACCGCTCCCGCGCTTATAAATGCGCCGAACTCCCCGAGCGGCAGGAACCGGCCATCGAGAAAACCTCCTGCAAGAATGATACCTGATACGCCGATGAGGATGTAAAACGCCCCCGCCAATGACTCGATGATACTGAGCATCGAAATATTCAGTTCAGACTCCGGTCGGGCCAATAGCAGAAGCATGACGCCGGAAGCGACGATAGCTCCGCCCTGAAATCCGCCTCCGGCAGACAGATGGCCATTGACGATGACATAGGCGCCGAAAGTGAAAATAAACGGCATCAACACAGCAGCGCCGGTGATGACGATCTCACCAGCTTTTCGCTCGGAAATCGGCTTTTCGGCTGTGTTACGGTCTCCTTCGTTTTTTTCAGGAGCAGGCCGACACTAGCGGCGACCATGAACAATACGGCAACCTCCCCAAGGGTATCGAACCCTCGATAAGTGATGAGAATGGCGGTAACGATATTGGGAACGCCAAGCTCAACCGGACCCTGCGCGACATAGTGCCGGGCCAGGGGCCGTAATGACTGTAATTCTTCATAACCGACAGCCACATTCAGGAAGACAAGGCCGAAGAGAAAGACCACCAGCAGGATGAAAACGCGTCGCATCATGGTTCCTGCTCCGGTTCTTCTTCCGTTATCGCGTCGACCACCGTCGATGACGTCATCGGTATCCGGATACGATAAGCCGCGCGGGACAACGCATGCGAGGATATCGGGTTGCTCATCAGCACGAAGTAGATGACGAGCACGAGTTTGAATGTCCAGCCAGGATGGTAGAAGGCCAGGCCTATCAGGACAAGGGTGTTCCCCAGCGTCGATGCCTTGGTGCCCGCCTGAATACGCGTGTAGGCGTCAGGCATGCGCAAAACGCCCAGGCCCGCGGAAAACAGGAATATCGTGCCGGTCAGAATGAAGACGCTACCGATGAACTCGATCATTCGGCGCCCCCATTTCCGGTTTTATGAACCGTATAGAGAAAAATGAAGGTGGCGAGGCCGGAGCCTATGGCCGCTTCAGCCATGGCGACGTCCGGGGCCGCGAGCAGCAGGAATGAAACAGCGGCAAACAGACTTGCCAGACCTGAGCTTACAACTGCGGCCAGAAGATTTTTGAGGCAGACAGCCAGAATGCCGCTGATAAGGATGCTGATGCAGACAAGAATGATGAGCAGATCAAGCATCCCTAGAGCCCCTTTTCCAGAAAGCGGGCAATTGCCAATACCGCCAGAAAGCTGAGAAGCCCGTAAATCAGTGCGACATCGATATAAACGAAGCGGCCCGAAATATGGGCGTAAAGCGCGATCAGGGATATGGAAATAACAGTCAGCATATCGATTGCGACGATCCGGTCGACAACCGTCTTGCCAAGAACAAGCCGAATGACACTCATCACGATGGCGAAGAAGATCAGAACTCCCGAGATCGTAACGATCGTGTCAGCCAAAGACTTTCTCCAGATGATTTTCAAAAGGAGTTACAATCTCTTTGGTTGCTTTGCTGGTATCGAGTGTCTTGACATCCAGCCAGTGAATGAAAAGGGTATCGTCTTTCAGATCAACCACGAGAGACCCAGGCGTGAGTGCTATTGAATTTGCCAGTGCCAGACGGCCTATAGGGGATTTAAGCTTTGTTCTGACCTTAACAATACCAGGCTTGATGTTGATACGAGGCGAATAAACATAACGCATCATGTTGATGTTGGCGTAAACCATTTCGATGAACAGGGTTACGGTATAAGCCAGAAAATAATAGATGCTGCGTGGTGTCCAGTTAATCGCTTCCCAAATCCTGTTATTTGACGATGAAATATAGGATAATACAAATGTTATTATTGTTCCCGTTGCAATTACATCAATTTTGAGAGAAGAATTGGCAACCAGCCACACAACGAGCAGAATGGCCCACAGATATGGCATTCCCTTGGGGATCTTTGTTGGAAAGAATTGCCTGATTTTTTTTGTCACGTCCTGAATTCCAGCCGGTTGATTAAGTGAATGCTGATGTTTTTCTGCATAAAAATAAACTGGATACCTCAACCCGCTTCCGTAACGAGAATGAAAATAACGTATTTTTCCGGCAGATTCAATTGACTGTCGTTCGAGATATAAGGATGTTTTCCTCCGAAGGCATTCATTTGCTGGCCCTTATTGCCGTCCGTAAACCGGGAATTGAAGCGTCCATAACAGGCTGCCCGCATTTCCCTGCTCACAGCTTTTCTGTCTTTCTCTGGCCCCAGCGCGTCTCGACTGCAAGGGCGAGGGGAGCCACGACGGATGCGACGATACCGGCCGCAAAACCATTATTATAGAGGTTAAGCCCGGCATGTAGCGCACCAACGCTGAGGGCTGCGGAGGAATGGATGAAACCTGCCACGATACCCCAATGCCAGCCAAATCTTCCGGCGATGGGTGCCAGCGTCGTGCCAAAAAGTGCGGCAAGCATGATCGATGGGTCGGTTGCGTTCCAGGGTTTGGCCATGGATCCCAGAAGGACGCCGATCATGATGGGAAGGATATTTCCAGGATGCTTTCCAAAAGCGGCAAAGCCAAAAATCGTGAAAATCGCACCTATGACCGGGCCATTCAGATCGCCGCCGATGAGCAGGATATAGATGATTCCTGTCAGACCGCTCAGCCCCATATTGACCAGCGTCGGTCCTATGCCGACAAGGCTGATGAAATCGCTGGGTGCTTGCCCTGAGGAGGAAAATACAATTTTCAGTTTCTGGAAAGAAGATCGATCAAGGCAGAAACCTCCTGCGATGAACGCAAGGAAAAGGAGGCCAAGAAAAGAGCCGAGCAGAGTATTGTTGCCTGTTGTCCAGATGAAGACAGGTTCCGCGACAAAGCCATAGGATTTGTAGAGAGCGACAACCAGCGTGCCGACAATGCCCGCGGTAAACCCCATATTGTAAAGGCTGAAACCCATATGGGCCTTAAATAGCTGCGCTGCGGCAGGGGGAAGCACGAACCCCATAAACAGGCCGGTCATGATGCCTGTCGGCAGGCTCGCTGAAGATGGCATGGTTGTGCTGAACATGATTTCCGAGAAAACCGGTGCCAGGGCGCAGCCGAAGAAAGCGGTAGTGATGTGGTTCGCAAAATTTTCGCGTTTGAAACGCACATATAGGTAAACGCCGGCCACGATAGGCCATACGTTGAGAAGGTTCTTGCCGAACAGGGAAAATCCCAGGACAAGCGAGAGACAGGCGATTGCGCTTCCACCGATGTCGGATCCGGAAAAATAGAAAAAGGCGGTTGCGATGAGCGTCAGCAGTCCGGAATTGACGAAAGCGGCCCCCATACCGCCGACGCCTATATAGTCGGTAATCAGTGTGTCTCTGACCAATTGGATATCGATGAGGCCGACTAAAATTTCTGTTGGTGTAGAAACGAGAAAACCGAAGAGCACGAAGGATGCGGCTGTTGCCGCCATGATCAGCAGCAGGGTATCGGAACGGTGGCGGTGCTCGTGCGAGGCTGCCTTCGATACATTCATGTGTCAGCCATATTCCTTGGAATTCTGAACGGCGCGATTTCTTCCTGATTCAGATTAGAGCCTTTTCCGTTTAATCGGTATCGATTAAACGATAAGAAAATGCGTCTTAACAATAAGTTAGAGCATTGCAGCGATTCATATTGAACGCAAAATGCTCTAAACGTAAAATACCCTAAAACACCAAGGAGAACAGGTAGGCTCTCCTTGGGTTCTTCATGCCTGGATTATCAGGGCGGAGATGGAGAAGCTTCCAGATCAGCCATCATCGCTCCATACGTTCAAGCGCAACGGAACGACGAGAAGCGCTCCGGAACGCCATCCACGAGAGGTGAGAATTGTCTGGTCTGTGGGTCTCTTACCAGCAATTCGCCGGTTGCGACGGAGAAGTAGGCGCCATGCAAAGTAAGCTCTCCGCTTTCGACTTTGCTTCGTACCCATGGGAAAGTCATCAGATTTTCCAGGCTGAGTTCGATTGAAGCAAGTTCAAACCGACGCAGGTAATCGGCATCCCCTTCTTTCAAAGGTGGGCCGAGCTTATCCGCAACCGGTGCGATTTGGGACATCCATCGACCAATGAAATCACCGCTGGATAATGGTTTCTGCTGATCGGCATAGGCCCTGATTCCTCCGCAGAGCGCATGACCGAGCACGACGATGTGCTTTACCTCAAGCGCCTGAACGCTGAATTCCACGGCGGCACTCGTACCATGCTGGTAAGTGCGGTCCAGCTCATAGGCGGGCGCCAGATTGGCAACATTGCGAACGACAAGGATTTCACCGGGGGAACTGTTAAAAATGACCTCCGGGGAGACGCGGGAATCAACACATCCGATAAGCAGAATTTCAGGCTTCTGCCCTTCTTCAGCCAATGCTGCATAACGGATGTGCTCTTCCGAGAAACGACCATCAAGGAACCCCTGATAACCATCTGTGAGACGTTTTGGAAACATAGTTCAAGCCTTTTCCGGCACCGTGATCATCTGGCTACGATGAACGGCAGAAAATTGTACTGTGCCAAATTTTTACCTTTTGCCCGATTGAATGAGGCCCTCTTTCTTGAAGCACCGTCGCTTCCGTAAATGAAGGCCTCACACGTGTTGAGCAACTAAGCTGCTGCTTTTTTCCTGGCCCCGGATGGATTTGCCGGAGGTACGGCAGGGATCTGTCCTGGGACATAGTCGGGCAACCGGCTGGCCGGAATGATCGCAAGCATGGCGATGGCTGCCATGATCAGCAGGCCGATCTTGAGCGCCCGCAGGCGGGCATCGGTATTGACCCTTACGGCTTCGGTTACCTGCTCTGGCGTTGCAGTGGTATTTTGCATGATGGTCAACAGGCGGTCATTGCTGACGAAGTTGATGCCATCAAGATTGACCTGGGATTGGATCTCGGTCGGGAGCGTCGGGTTCTCGGCAAGGCTGCGCATGACATTGGCGCTCAGGAGGCCGACGAGAAGCGCACCTGCTACTGCTGTTCCCACTGCGGCTGCAAGATTATTCGTCGTGCCACGCAGGGATCCGACATCGCCCGCGAGTTCCTTCGGAGAGGAACTGACCAGAACGTTGAAAAGCAGCGTGACCAGCGAGCCCTGTCCTATGCCGAAAACGACAAGCCCGATCAGCACCGGGAACTCGCTCCATTCGTTACGCACGACGAAAGCGAGCCAAAGCAATCCGACCATGCACGCGATGAAACCATAGCGGCCAATCTGGCGAGGAGACAGTTTTGAATAGAAGCGCACGATCAGCATTGCGGAAAAGAATACCGAGAGATTGAACGGCATCATCGCAATGGCGGTCGAGAGCGGGGTCCGCCCCTGCACGATCTGAATGTAAAGCGGTACGGAGAAGTTCAGCATCGCTTCAAGGGCGACGACCGAGAACATGGCGTAAACTGCGGCTCGCTCGGTGGGAGAACTGATGACTTCGAGCGCGAGCAATGGTGTACGCCCGGCTTCCGCGCATCTGCGTGTCCAGACGACGAATAATTGACCAACCACAATGCCGACGACGATCAGAATCGGTGCGGGTGAGAGCCCGAACAAGTTGAATGGTGCACCCGGTCCAGCCACACCCAGGCCCCAGCGATTCAGGTTATTGAAACCAAAGGTAACGCAGATGATAGCCACGGCGGCAAGAACGACGCCAACCAGATCAATCTTGATTTCGGGGCGGGCGTTGTCAGCCTTCAAACGGAAGCTGAGAAAGAAAACAACGGCTGAGAGCACAATCAAAAGGGCGAATGCCGGGCGCCAGCCGATGAAAGTTCCAAGTACACCACCGATGATAAAGGCGGCGACGCCAGCTGCGGCCCGGGCTGAGCCGAGAGCGCCAAGAGCCGTCGCCTGCTGTGTGCCTGTATAGTTTTCTGCAATCAATGCCACCAGAGCAGGCACAAGGACCGCACCGGCAAGACCGCATAGAGCCTGCGATGTGATCATGATGGTTGCATTGGGGCTGGTAACCATGATGACCTGTGCGACACCGAATACCGCAACAACAACCCGGAAGACCAGAACGGAACCGAACCGCTGGTTAAGTTTGGCGCCAAGCATGACGAATGCGGCAACGCAAAGTGAATACATCACAATTGCGGTTGCAACAGTCGTCGGTGGAACTCCGAAGCTTTCCACCATGCCGCCCAGGGCAACTGGCAGCGACGCAACGTTGAAGGACATCAAAACCTGACCGAGTGCTATGGCGATCATAGGTACCCAGGATTCTCTGGTTTCGATGTCCGACTTTGCATTTAAAGTCGATTGAGCAGACATGATTTGATTCCGTCCATTTTAGTAATCATTTGAGAAGTCGCCTGCTGTGCAGAACGGGGTTCTCAAAGAAAGTTCATTAAATGATAAGCGATCCGGCTCTGTTTCAGAATGGCTGGATTATTCCTAATGGCCGTGATTGCCATTCCCTTCCACGTAGGGTTCTGAAACGAACATATCCATTCCCAGGCGGCGCGACAGGAACTTTGAGGCATGTTGTCCTTTCACGCTGTTTCCGGCGGCATCGAGGAGTGGTGCGAATGTTCCGAGGCCGCCCTTTCCGGGGGATACGGTCACTATGCCACCACCGATGCCGCTTTTTCCGGGGAGGCCAATATCATAGAGCCAGTCGCCCGAAGTCTCATACAGACCTGCGGTCACCATTACGGCAAGAGTGTAATGGCAGACGGTATTATCGACGACACGCTCCTTGGTTATCGGGTTGACACCGCCGTCGGCCAAAGTGGCGCCCATCACGGCGAGATCCCTGGCGCTTACGTTAAGCGAGCATTGTTTCGTATATAATTCCGTAGCCAGTTTCGGATCGCAACCGAGGCGGTTGAAGCTTTGAAGAACGTTGGCTATTCCGCGGTTGCGAAAATTGGTTTCGGAGGCTGATTGATACACCTCCTCGTTCAAGGGTAGCTCACGTCCCGCAAAACGCGACAGGCCTTCATATATGAAACGCCATTTATCCTCGAAAGTTTCGCCTGGGACCAGGCTGGTCGTGGCAATGGCGCCGGCATTCACCATCGGATTGGTGCGTCCGTCGGGAATGCGTTCGATGGCAGCGAGTGAATTGAAGGGAAAACCGGTGCTGTTGACGCCCAGCTTCTCGCGAGCGGCCGCGGCGCCTATGGTCTGGCAAATGAGCGCGAAAACAAATGGCTTGGATACACTCATGATGGTGAATTCGTGTTCAACATCTCCAGCCGAATGAACGCTTCCGTTGGTGCCGACGACACAGACACCGAAAAGGTCGCTGGGAATTCTGGCAAGAGCCGGGTAGACTTGTGATACCGAACCCTCGGTGTCTGATCCAAAGCGCCTGTGAGCTTCCTCAACCAATTCCAAGACTTTTTCCGGTGAGGGGAGATGGCCTGTCGAAACGTAGTCGGGGTATTTCTCAGCATCGTTTTCTACATGCTTCATGTGCTTACCTTCTATGCTAAATCGGTAATACGTCGAGCTTTACCGAACGTTCACCCCCCTTGTGGTGCTCTATGATTCAATGCCAATGTGACATATTTTTTCGCGTTCACTTTAAAGTTATGCTTCCAATATACTACCATTTAGTCTTATATCTAGGTTGTGCGCTAGCAGACGCTCAAGCGCTTTTAAACATGATCAATTGCGTAGCCGATTGTATTTTTAAACTATTGGTTTTAAATAAAAATCGGTATACTTTGATTTTATTTATATAAGAAGGACATCTGTATGGCTTCTCAG
>Ga0153997_1000050_pt1 | contig 37788 bp, 33 predicted proteins | sample TSNC081MetaG_FD_104750 | JGI IMG/M metagenome (GOLD analysis project Ga0153997, IMG submission 104750) | Attine ant fungus gardens microbial communities from North Carolina, USA - TSNC081 MetaG | ecosystem: Host-associated > Fungi > Mycelium > Unclassified | place: USA: North Carolina, Lumber...
CTGTCCTGAACTCAGTATCTCAGGAAGTAGTCTACTCTAAGTTTATGGAAATTTATGGGTTAGTAACAGCGGAAATGTTTATTGATACCAGTGATATATTTACAGAAATGGATTTGGATAAGGTGAAAGATGAAATCAAGACATCCTATGAAGAGATAAAAAACAGCGATGCGGTCTATGCATTTGAATACCAACAATGGAATGCGGAATTAGAGGATTCAAATTTTGAGGATATTTCAATATTTCCTATCAGGGGAATTATAGCGGTGTATATTTTTGCTGTGGGTTTATTTTCTGCTGTCAACAGCCTCAAAGACAAGGAGGAAGGTATATTTGGGTTAGTTTCGTATGCGTTTGAACCTTTTGCAAATCTGATAGCAATAGGGACTCCTGTTTTCTGGGCTGGTATTTCTGCCTTTTTGGCCCTTTTCGCATCCGGCATAACGAAGCCATTATATTTTGAAGTGATTATTCTTTCGATATATATGCTTGCGGTTATTCTGCTTTGTGATGTATTAAAAAGTCTTTTTAAAAGTGGGATACAGCTATGCAGTATAATACCGGTTATTATCATGGGGTCACTTATATTTTGCCCTGTATTTATAGACTTGACAGGGATACTGCCGGTATTCAATGTATTACAAAAAATATGGCTCCCATATTATTATTTATGTTTTTTTGGTGGGAGCAGTATGGGGAGCTTGGTTTTCTTATTTTTGATTTTACTGGTACTACTGGCTCTGAATAGCGCGATTAGGTATTTTAAAGGAAAATAGTAATGGGTAGAAACCCAATCAACTATAAATAAGGCTACGCAAAGCGCCAGTGATGCCATACATTGCCTGAAATAACATAGAGCGTTACTATCACAGCCATATCGGTTTCTAATCCGGACGAGATTCTGTGTGGCTCCGCTGATGCTTAAGGCATAACAGGCTCATGGGAGCAGGCTGAAATTGCCTTTCGCATTCAGTGGATCCACACAGAATCTCTGCTTCCTGAGAGCTAGAACAGTTTAGATTGTGAATAGTTCCTCTCATGTTTTTAGATATGGGTAAACTTATAAGATAGCGATGAACTGAAGATCAGGAGCATTTATGAGAGGGTAAATATATGAATCGAATTGCAAATGTTTTTAAAATTGATGAATTGCCAATAGAAGAAGAACTTACTTCTATATTGGCGGAAACCAGCAATGTAAGAATAGAGAGAATTATTTCAACAGGTCAGGTGAGCAATTGGTATGATCAGGAAGAAGTAGAATACGTAATTCTGCTGGAAGGAGATGCAAATATTGAATATGAGAATAGCAAGGTCATTGCATTGACAAAAGGTGATACCCTTTTGATACCTGCTCATATAAAGCACAGAGTTTCCTATACCAGTAACAGTCCATCCTGTATTTGGATATGCATATTTTGGAAAGAGTAAGTGAAAATTTCTTACAAATTATACTTGAAAAATTGAAAATTTATAGAAATATTTAATGAATTAACCTACTGACATATGTTATCATTAAGATGGTTATGAATTTAACTATACATTGCAATTGAGAACCCCTGAGTGAATATAAATGTTTATACCATTGACTTAAGTACCGCCAGAAGAGTGGTTCATAGGAGCTGGAATGAAGATAATGCATAAAAAAAGAAAGAACTTAAGTATTATACAGTTAGGGAATATATTTTTAATTATTGCGATAGGAATAGAACTTTTTGTTCTGAATTTCGGGCATTTCAGATCATTTACATTTGGTACTGAAATGGTGGCAAAGTTTATATCATCAGAAGATATAGGCACTGTGGATGGAGATGTCGTAATTACTCCAAAAGAAGAAGATAGTGATGAGATGTACATCGAGATTACAGGAATTCAAAGAGTCGTTCACATTATCTATCTGGATTTCTCAGAAGTGCTGGCAGAAGCCAAAGAAGATACTGATACTGAATTTACGATTACGATATATGCAAAAGATGAGGGGAATGCCGTCTATTATAAACTTCCTGATAAAACCATAAAATTGTCAGATGTAAAGAGCCAATACATAAAACTAAACTTAAGTGGAGAAGCAGAAAGTCTAAAAATTTATTTTGATGATTTTAGTTCAGGTGCTTTACAGATTAATCAAGTTCTGTTAAATACCAGGGTACCGCTGGTGTTCTCTATCGTTAGAACATTTTTCATGTTCATAGGCATTATTTTATTGTATCTGTTCAGACCAGGTTCTGTGATCTATAATGAAACCTATAACTTTGATAAGACGCTTCATAAATTATTTATAATGGGAACTTTGTACCTGCAAATTATCCTAATGATGCTGTTAATTGTTCAAAACCCCAAATATAGGAATCCGCCCTGGGCGCATCATTATCAATATGAAAAATTAGCAGTTGCTTTGTCAAAAGGTCAATTTTATTTAGAAGATGAACCAACGGAAGAACTAAAATCCCTTGAAAACCCTTATGACAATAAGTTACGAAAACAGGAAAACGTAGAATTTCAATGGGATCATGCTTACTATAATGGTCATTACTATGTGTATTTTGGGGTAGTTCCTGTACTGATATTCTATCTGCCATACTATCTGATAACGGGAAGTGGATTTCCTACCGTTTTCGGTATATTAATTGGTGGGATTCTATTTGCCAGCGGTCTTATGTTATTGCTTCAGGAGCTTGTGCGCAGATACTTTAAAAAGACGTCATTAGGTACGCTGCTGTTGCTGGATATATTGGCGTTTCTGGCATGTGGGGGGTTACATATAGCCAATATTCCAATGTTCTATAATCTTCCCATTATTTTGGGGTTGGCATTTACGGTATTGGGACTATATTTCTGGTTCATAGCCATAGAGCCACAAAAAAAGAAACTGTGTAATATTAGATTATGTATAGGTTCACTTTTTATGGCTCTGGTAGCTGGCTGCAGGCCCCAATTACTTTTGGCCAGTTTTTTTGCCCTGCCTATTCTTGGCCCTGAGTTCGTAAAACGTGTAAAAGGGAAAGGTGTAGAAAAGGGGAAAAAAGATATTATCCTAAATATTATAAGTTTTTCTCTTCCATACATAATTATAGCAGCATTTTTAATGTATTATAATTATGCCCGCTTTGGTTCCCCTTTGGACTTCGGCGCAAATTATAATTTAACAACGAACGACATGACACATCGCGGATTTAAACTCGATAGAATACTTTTAGGCATATTCACGTTTTTGTTACAACCCTTAAATATAGTAGCGGAATTCCCGTTCTTATCAAATGTAAATTTTAGCACTGAATATCAGGGAATTACTATATATGAGAAGATGTATGGTGGATTGTTCATGCTGAATCCGGCCTTATTATCAGGACTTTTCTTTTATAAAGTGAAAGATAAACTAAAAGAAAAGGGGTTAAAAGCAATAGTGATTATGTCACTTATATTTGCTTTGTTGGTTGTAATCGCTGATACGCAGATAGCTGGAATTTTACCAAGATACTACAGTGATTTTGGGATTTTTTTAAGCATACCTATGGTATGCGTAATACTTTCATTATTTGAAAATGATAAGTGTGAAAATAAATTTTCACACTCGATTATTTGCGAATATCCCAAGCAAGCCCCTGATATTCATGGGGATAAAAGTAAAAAGGCCTGTCAATTATTAAACAAAGTTTTTTATATATGTGGAGTTATCACAGTTATTATAGCTTTATTGTGGATGTACGCAGCAAGCTGACCCGGCAATAGTTATTTATAATGGTTGTGATTTTCAAAATAATGAATTATAATAAGTTTGGGATTAGAGAACGTATGTATGGAAATAATATACATTAAGGTGAAAGATAAAACAAACGGAGGTGTGGGTGTTTAAATGGAAAAATGTACTAGAGCGAATGAAAGGCTAAAAGAAAAAGCGGGAAGATTCATGCAGGACTATTTTTGGCTTATTCTAGCGATTATTGCATTCGCAATAATTAAGCAATTGATGGTTGCGAATATCCGCATATATGCAGGAGCAAATCAGGTACATGATGATTATATGATGCTGGATATGGCAAATAATATTGTGCGCAGTGGCTGGCTGGGTGAATATACAAACAATATATTAGTAAAGGGTGCATTTTTTCCTTGGTTATTAAGCATTTTTTATAGAATTGGTTTACCCTATATTCAAGGGGTGACACTTTTGTATACATTTTCATGTGTCGTTTTTATAGTCGCTTTAAGACCATTATTTAAAACTAAAATATCAATGTTTATTATATTTCTGGTCTTATTATTTAATCCGGTATCATTTGCATTTCAAACTATGCAGAGGGTGTATAGGAATGGAATAACACTAACGCAAGTCCTCATTTTCTTTGGGTGTATGTGTGCAATATATTTGCGTAGAAAAGAAAAATGTACCAAACTTATATTGTGGGCTATTGGAGCGGGGTTGGGTGCTGCAACACTTTGGCATACTAGAGAAGATGGTATCTGGATTATCCCTTTTCTGCTAGTAGCAACTATCGTCATAATAGTTTCTAATGTGCTATTCATGAAAGCGAGCTCAAAAAGAAATCTTATTAAAAGAACTCTGTTTTTTCTACTTCCCATTGTTATCTTATATGCAAGTACCCATGTGATTTCCCTGATTAATTATCATTATTATGGTGTATATACCTATAACGAAATCAATGATAGTTACTTTGGAAGTGCGATGAAGAGTTTGTACTCGGTTAAAAATAATGAGGTAATTCAGTATGTTTCCATAACCAGAGAAAAAATTAACAGACTTTACGAGGTAAGTCCATCTTTAAAAAGAATCCAGCCTTATCTGGAAGGCTCTTTAAATGCCTGGGACAATAATGACAGGACCCCTGGAGATACACAAGTAGAAGATGGATGGTTTTTCTGGTGTCTTAGAGATGCGGTGAATGCAGCTGGTTATTATGAAAATGCGCAAACTGCAAATGCATTTTATAAACAGCTGTCAGAGGAAATTAATCAGGCTATTGCAGAGGGGAAAATTGAAAAACAAGCTACTATGCCATCTTCTTTAATGTCTCCTTGGAGAAAAGGATATTTTACGCAATTAATGGAAACAATGGGTGAAATTATTCAATTTACATTTAACTTTAAAGATAAATCTGTTTTGAATGTTATCAGTGATTATCCCGATAATATAGAGGAAATTGGGCTTTTTGAGGTGATATCCAACGAAGATACTCTTTATCCATTGGAAGAAGGCACTGAACTAGAGTTTACCAATCAAATGAGATTGGCACATAGTCAAAAATATTATGACAGGTTAAATTCCATCACCTTGATATATCAAAAATTAGGTGCCCCTGTTGGAGTGATTGGGGTTGTTACTTATCTATTTATCCTATTTATGGGTATCAAAAAGATTAAAATTAAGGAGAATGTATATTCAGACGCGGCACTGATATTAACAGGCATTTTAAGCAGTCTTTTAGTCTTGTTTGGCGGAGTGGCTTATAATCACATAGCGTCCTGCAATTCAATACTCTATTTGTATTTATCAGGCAGTTATCCGTTGTTGATTGCATTTTCTTTCATTTCCATATGTATATGTATTGAAAATAGTAGATTTATGAGTAAAAAATTAAGTAACACGTGAGCAAAACCATGACAATATACAAAAGCATGCGTGGGTGGAGGAGATTATGGATAAAATAGCAGTATTAATACCATGCTACAATGAAAGTAAAACTATAAAAAAAGTGGTTGAAGATTTTAGACATGAATTACCAGATGCAACAATTTATGTCTATGATAATAATTCTACAGATGGGACAGATGTCATTGCAAAAGAGGCAGGAGCTATCGTAAGGTATGAATACAGACAGGGAAAAGGGCAGGTTATCCGCTCCATGTTTAGAGATATAGAAGCCGAATGCTATTTGATGATTGATGGAGATGACACATATCCGGCAGAACATGCAAAAGACATGATAGACGGTGTAATCAATCGAGGTGTTGATATGGCAATCGGCGACCGTTTGTCATCCACATACTTTACCGAGAATAAAAGACCATTTCATAATATGGGTAATAAAGTAGTGCGAGGACTAATCAATTTTCTTTTTAAAAATAATGTAAGGGATATGATGACGGGATACAGAGCCTTTAGTTATAGTTTTGTTAAGACTTTTCCGGTGCTGTCAAAAGGGTTTGAGATTGAAACGGAGATGACGATCCATGCTTTGGATAAAGAGATGCATCTGGAAAACGTAATCATTTCTTATAGGGACAGACCGGAGGGCAGTCACTCAAAATTAAATACTTATTCTGATGGCATAAAAGTTATGAAAACTATAGTTAAATTGTTTGAAAATTACAGGCCCTATGCGTTTTTCGGTTATATTTCACTAATACTGTTTCTAATTGCTGGAATTATGTTTATACCAGTGTTGATAGAATATATAGAAACAGGTTTTGTTCCGCGATTTCCAACTTTAATTATTAGCGGAGTAACAGGCTTAGCGGCGCTTCAATCCTATTTTAGCGGTTTGATATTAAATGTAGTTAAAGAAAACAGGAAACAGCAATTTGAAATTACATTGAATCAATGCAAAGAATTTTATGACCTACAAAAGAGGGAAGAATAACTAGATATTTGTTACAGTCAAAATTTGACTCTTGCGAGACAGACCCGCTCTGTCTCATGTTCACAGCTTGAAATTGCCTTTCGCATTCAGTGGCTTTACACAGAATCTCGTCCGTCTTTTTATATCGTAAGCTAAACTTTAACAGCTATTTACGAAATTATTTTTTTGTGCTTGCTTAAATACATCATCTATGATAATCTGAATTTGTTAGCGAAAGCTAACCGTTAATAGAAAGAAGGTGTATATATGAGCGCAGTATTGTGGGCTGCATGTGGTACAGGATTTACTTTTTTAATGACTACATTGGGAGCAGCCATTGTTTTTCTATTTAAAGGCAAGATGAATGATATCGTTCAAAAAGTTTTTTTGGGATTTGCAGCGGGAGTAATGGTTGCAGCATCTGTATGGTCATTGTTAATACCGGCTATTGAACAGACAAAAGAGAGCGGTGGCATTGGATGGATTCCGGCGGCAGGGGGATTTATTCTGGGAGGAGTATTTTTATACTTACTTGATATGTTCCTTCCTCATTTACATGAAGCAAGTAATGAGAAAGAAGGAATTTCTTCTTCAGCCAAAAGGAGTACATTATTAGTTTCGGCAGTGACGCTTCATAATATTCCGGAAGGAATGGCAGTTGGTTTGTCATTTGCTTTGGCAGCACAAACAGGTGGAAGCGGTGGAGCATATGGAGCGGCGTTTGCACTTGCTCTTGGTATTGGGATACAGAATTTCCCAGAAGGAGCGGCTATCGCACTTCCTTTAAGACAGGAGGGTATGAGTCGGGGGAAAGCATTTCTCTGGGGAAGCATGTCTGGAATTGTAGAGCCAATATTTGGTATTTTAACGATTCTTGTTGCAAAAAATATAGAACCGATTATGCCATGGCTTTTATCATTTGCAGCAGGAGCAATGATATATGTGGTTGCAGAAGAACTAATACCGGAGGCGAATTTCGGGAGGCATTCCAATAGCGGAACAATTGGTGTTATGGCAGGATTTGTTATTATGATGATTTTAGATGTTGCACTGGGATAGTGTTGTGACTAGCTGGGTACAAGTATTTTTCAAACACGCTCTATGCAAGAACACAAAAAAGACATAATTTTTCCATAAATTCAACATAAATTTAAATTATACTATTTGTATGAAAACGAAAAAAATATTACTATTCAGATCTGTAGCAGTTCTGGACCGTACGATATTCCATGGAGAGTTTTGATTCTATTAAGGCACACAGGCGAAGCGCTCCCAAAAACTTTTCAAGCAAAGTTTGCCTCTTGGCAAGGGAACCTTAAGTTCTAAAGGCATACGTTTGAAAGTGCCTTTAGAACCAAAACGTTCTATAGAGTTGCAGTTTGTAACTGCTTTTGTTTGAATAAAAACAAGAAACAAGAATAATATTTTTATACGAGGAGGTAGTTATATGTTGGATGATTTAGTTAAAAAAGCAGATGAAAATATGGCGGATGGAGAAAGTAATACTATAGATAGGTATGAAAACAGTGTTATAAGTGGTACGGTGTACCCAGAAGACAGGCAGGAAAATAGCCGGGAGAGCCTCTCTTATGATAATGTATCTAACATAGTTTATAATGCTGATAATTCTCAAGGAGGCAAGGAGGAAGCTGACAGATATACGAATAGTTATGTAGAGCCTCCTACTCGGAATTACACATATGACACAAATCAATATTATCAGCCAGGTCAAGATACTACAAATACTAGCCATAAGAAGAAAAACAGCAATATTGGTAAAAAAGTAGTTGGTTTGGTTTGCTCAGCTGTACTATTTGGTCTTGTAGCAGGAGGAACATTTCAAGGTCTTAACTATTTAGCAGGTAAAGCCACTGCAACAGAAACGGATTCATCCAGTGAAACAGCAGCTATGGAAAAAAGTGTTACGACTAATAGTGGAACGACAAAGGTAACAAACATTAATACAAGTGCAGAGGGAGCTACAGTTGCAGAAGTAGCAAATAGTGCTATGCCTTCCATTGTTTCAATAAGCAGTAAATCTGTTGCAGAAGTGCAGGGGTACTTTTTTGGTTCAGGTACTCAATTATATGAAAGTGAATCGAGTGCTTCGGGAATTATCGTAGGACAAAATGATACGGAACTATTAATTGCGACCAATAATCATGTAGTAGAGAATACGAATACATTAACCGTTGCATTTGTAGATGGGGCAGCGATATCCGCTCAAATCAAAGGTACAGATGCGGACAATGATCTGGCAGTCATTGCTGTAAAAGTAGAAGATTTAAAGACCGAGACCATGGAGGCAATTAAAATTGCTCAACTCGGTGATTCCGCTGCTTTAGTAGTTGGCGAACAATTGGTGGCAATCGGTAATGCACTGGGTTATGGTCAATCCGTTACAACAGGTATTGTCAGTGCATTGGATCGAACAATTCAAAATAGTAATGGAAGCTATAGAAGCTATATTCAGACGGATGCAGCAATTAACCCTGGAAACAGTGGTGGTGCTCTGCTTAATATGGCAGGTCAGGTAATTGGTATTAACACAGCGAAAGCATCAGATACGAAGGTTGAAGGTATGGGATATGCAATCCCTATTTCAAATGCAAGATCAATTATTGAGGAATTAATGAATGAGACTACGCGGGAATTAGTGGATGAGGCGAACCAAGGAGTGTTGGGAATAAAAGGTGTTAGTGTAACCAGTGATGTTTCAGAAATATATAATATGCCGGTTGGTATCCGAATTATGGAGATTACAGAGGGTTCTGCAGCGGACGAGAAAGGGTTAGCGGTATATGATATTCTCACCAAATTAGATGGTAAAAAGATATCCTCCATTGAAAGCTTGAAGAATAAATTGCAATATTATGCCGCAGGTGAAACCGTATCCATCACATTTGAAAGAGAAGAAAAAGGAGAATATGTCGAAAATACAATAGAGTTAGTATTAAAGGGAAAGGGTTCTACGACTACTGAAACAGAGAATACACAGCCAGAGATTCAGGATGGTTCAGTTCAAGTAAATCCATTTTCAAGATAAGCAATTCAGGATAAACGATGAATCAGAGGAAATAGAAAGATATTAAAAAAGTTATGAAATGGATTGAATCATTTCATAACTTTTTTGTTGCAGGGATAACGCACTATTTTGACAAACTCCCTGCTTTCTTGTATAATTTAATAAGATTTTGTTGAAGGATAGATGAGGAGGCAATTTATGAATTATAAACTTGACAGTGCAAATGAATATAAATTTGTGAAGTTACGTAAATGGATCGCAGTATTATGGGGAGCTTTTGCATCAGTAATTGGATTGGTTCTATTTATCGTGCCAAGAAATTGGATTGTCCTTGCCTTAGAGATGGCAGAGTCAGAAGATATAATAAAAGATGCCATTGTAAGTATGACATACATGGATAGGATAATACAATATTGGTTTGTATTTCCGATTCTTGGAGCCATAATTATTTCATTCACTTTATTTATGCCTTTTAAGGAGAAGGTGATTGTAACAATGAAAGAATTTACTATAGTAACCAGCTTAAATGAGAAGAGATATTTATTTAAAGACATAAAAAAGATAGTGGATCATTATATGAATGGGCGAAGAGAAATCAAGGTCTATTTTCAGGAAAAAAAAGGTGTATTGCACATAAAAGGGCATCAAATAGAGGATTATCCAAGTCTGTTTCATGATTTGAAGGAAAAGCATAAATATTATGTATTGGGGAAAAATTTTCCGGAAAATATTGAAAGTATTAAATTCCCTGTTTCAAAACATGTGAAAGTTGACAAGGGAAATCTTATGTATAAGGATATAAAAATCCCTTTTTCTAAAATTGCAGGTTTCACAATTATGCAGGAAGAGAATACTTATAACATGGGCATTACCATCGCAGTTCCAGGTATAAAGCAGAAGATAATTAAGATATTGCCGTCAGATATTCAAAATGACGATGCAATATATGAAATCTTAAGTATTATCTCCGAGGAAAATCTCTCATAAGGATAAACATCGCAGGGCAATCCCTGGGGAAAGGTAAATTTAGCATGAAAAAATTTATGTTGGCGATTGATCAAGGGACAACAAGCAGCAGGGCTATCATTTTTGATAAAAACACAAGGATTGTTGCGGCTGCTCACAAGGAATTTAGTCAGACATTTCCAAAGGCAGGCTGGGTGGAGCATGATGCCAATGAAATATGGTCGAGTGTATTGGCTGTCTTAATGGAAGTAATTATCACATCCAATATTAGCGCAGAGCAGCTTGCAGGTATTGGAATTTCGAATCAAAGAGAAACGACAGTAATATGGGACAGACATACGGGAAAACCAGTTTATAATGCGATTGTGTGGCAATCACGCCAGACTGTGGATATTTGTGATGAGTTAAAGAAGAAAGGCTGTCAGGATCTTATTAAGAGCAAAACAGGTTTGCTGATTGATCCTTATTTTTCAGGAACCAAGGTGAAATGGATTCTGGATCATGTGGACGGGGCAAGGGAAAAAGCAGAGAGGGGCGACTTGTTATTTGGTACAATTGACAGCTGGATTGTTTGGAATTTATCAGAAGGCAGGACACATGTTACAGATTATTCGAATGCTTCCAGAACGCTTTTATATAATATCTATGATTTGAAATGGGATGAAGAGTTATTAGATATTTTTCAGATTCCAAAGTCTATGCTGCCTGAGGTAAAAGAGTCATCTGGTATTTATGCCTATACGGCCCCGTATCATTTGTTTAACCAGCGTATTCCGATAGCCGGAATTGCGGGAGATCAACAGGCGGCTTTATTCGGACAGACATGTTTTACTCCAGGGATGGTAAAAAATACTTATGGAACCGGCTGCTTTTTATTGATGAATACCGGCGAGAATCCAATTATTTCAAATCAGGGATTATTGACGACCATTGCCTGGGGAATTGGTGGAAAGATAAATTATGCGTTGGAAGGCAGCATTTTTATTGCTGGAAGTGCTTTGCAGTGGCTTCGCGATGGGCTGCAGATGATTCATACAGCTGGGGAGAGTGAGGAAATCGCTAAAACAGTGCCAGACAGTGACGGTGTTTATATCGTTCCGGCATTTGTCGGATTAGGTACTCCGTACTGGGATGATAAAGCGAGAGGGGCAGTATTTGGACTAACAAGGGGGACGACGAAGGCTCATTTTGTGCGTGCTACTTTAGAGTCGTTAGCTTATCAGACGAAAGATATCATTTTTGCAATGACAAATGAAAGCGGTATTCCTCTTCAAAAATTAAAAGTAGACGGAGGAGCTGTAAGTAATAATTTATTGATGCAATTTCAAAGCGATATTTTAGATGTTCCGGTAGAGAGACCGACTGTCAGCGAGACTACAGCTCTTGGAGCAGCGTATCTTGCAGGGCTTGCTGTGGGATATTGGGATAACAGAAATGAGATTTTAGATAACTATAGGATAGAAACTACTTTTGAACCAAAGATATCTGAAGAAGAGCGTGAGCGGTTATATAATGGTTGGAAGCAGGCCATTGCCTCTACCTGCACATATCATAATTTATAAATGCCATCATGCAAGAAGGCTGCCCATGTTATCTCTGTTTGTTACACTCAGGAACCGTTTCGATCGCAGTAAACAGACAGTCCACACAGAATATCGTCTGGTTTTGAATGCTATAGAGTTGTGTAAGATTGACTTGCTATAATATATTTTGTATAATAGATAACATATTAAAAAATAAATATAAGGAGAATGAGAAAATGTCAAAATCAATCCTATCAACAACAAACGCTCCCGGAGCAATTGGTCCATATTCACAAGGAATTTCCATAGGAGACTTGGTATTTACATCAGGTCAGATTCCAATCAATCCAGTTGATGGAAAAGTCGTTTCAGATGATATAAGAAAAGCAACAGCACAGTCTTTAGAAAATGTAAAAGCTATCTTAACAGAAGCGGGTACTTCTATGGAAAACGTAATAAAAACCACAATATTTTTAAAAGACCTTAATGATTTTGCTGCAGTAAATGAAGTATATGGAGAATATTTTAAAACAAACTTCCCAGCGCGTTCCTGTATTCAGGTTGCTAAACTACCTATGGATGTGCTGGTAGAAATTGAAGTAATCGCAATTAAATAATCTTTTTTTCTCGGCTTTGAAGCTGGAAAAAATAATACTCTACATTTAATAACTACTGGACACTGGCAATATTACTACTACCTTAAAAATAGCACAGGATTTATAATCTGGTATATGTATGTTCTTACATATGGAACAATAGATAGATATCTGGATTATAAAGTCCTGTTTTTTTTGTACGAAAACAGTTTACCTTTTGAGCGTTTAATTCATCTACGAATAATTCTTATACACAATGAATATTTATGGTACCATTTTTATCCACTAGAAGTTAAGCTGAAAGCAGATAAAATGATTCTTAATTTCAAGTTTTACAGTACATATATTGTATTGTGTAATTCTAAGCCAATATTGTTACATAACACTAAGCAAGATAACCTAAGATATTATTCTTGCGAGCAATGAGAAAAGTGCAGGAATGCTTGCATTTAGCGAATGCTGTGTGGGTTAAATACTTAGTAAATTGTTATCTTCGAAGTATTGATATTTGATTAATTCAGTTTTCCTGCTAAGTGTAAAATCATGGGATCCTTTTGGATGGCTAAACCAATGATTTTTTGTAAAATGTAAATATTATACAAGTTCACAAAAAATTCAGAACTTCGCCACAATTTATATATGTTATTTCGACAGGAATCGTGTATAATGGTAACGTAGCAATTTACTTAATGAAATGAGGCGGAAAATGGGGAGAGGAAAGAAAAGAAGGAGTACCAGAAGTCACAGACGAAGAAGACAGAGGCAGATACAGATAATTTTCTTTGGAACAATTACACTTGCTCTTGTTGTGTTATTTATACTGTTAGTAAAGAAATATTCGAAACAGGCTATCACAACATTAACAGAAGACGAGGCGAGTGTGTATGAAATAGACGATCGCAGAGCAGAGGGCTTGGAGACATTTGTGGATAAAAAGGTGATTGCTGTCAGACCGGAGCTTGATGTACAGTTGTTGATTCTAAATGAATATTCAAGGCCGGGAACGCCCGTGACAGAAATTAATAGTATCATTATACATTATACCGCAAATCCGGGAACAACAGCACAGGAAAATAGAGATTATTTTGAAGGCCTGGCAGAAACAGGGGAAGAATCAGTAAGCAGTAATTTTGTAATTGGTTTAGAAGGAGAAATTATACAGTGCATACCAAGCTCTGAAATAGCCTATGCTTCCAATGGACGAAATTCAGATTCTTTATCCATAGAAGTTTGTCACTGGGATGAGACAGGTGAATTTACAAATGCTACATATGATTCACTTGTGGAGTTCGTCGCATGGTTATGCGGGGAGTTCGACGTTGAATATGATGAGATTCTTCGCCATTATGATGTAACAGGCAAGGAGTGCCCCTTATATTATGTAGAACATGAAGATGAATGGATTCAATTTAAAGAAGATGTGGCTGACTATATTGAAACATATGGAGTCTGGAAAAGCGAACTATTGGACGTGACAGAATAGATTTGACATTTCATAAATGATATTTGCAAGGGGTGTAAAGAGTAGTAAAAACCGAGAGAAGATTTGCAGGTTGCAAGCTTTTCTCGGTTTTACATAAAATATATATAATTTACACTTCATTGCTTAAAATTAGTCTATTGAAAGTTTAATATTCTATATTTGATAAAAATAATCCTTTAGAATCGGCAGAAGGAGTGGCAACAAGCGCACTATCCTTATTAAAAATAGCAGCAACTTCATCGCTGTCCAATTTGTGAAGTCCAACTTCAATAAGCGTAGCAGCTATCATTTGCGCCATATTGTGTAAAAAGTCATTCGCACGAATTTTTATTTGTATTTCGTTCTCAGTCGTAATAAAATCCAGACTGTAGACTTCTTTGACCGTAGATTTACTTTTCTTAACAGTTGAAAAAATCTTAAAATCGTGTTTTCCTAAGAGATGGGCTCCAGCTTTTTCCATAGCCTTAAGGTCAAGTGGATCAAAGCAATAGTAAGTGTATTTTCGCGTGAATACGCTAGGGGCATCCCCAACAGCAATTCTATAAATAAATGTTTTTGACTTGGCATTCAAACTGGCATGGAAACGTTCTGGCATATCTGTGACATCTGTAACCGCGATATCCATTGGTAGAAAACGGTTCAGATAATTCTTGATTTCGTAGGGTTTCAAAGCGATATTAGATTTGAAATTAGCTACTTGTGCGTATGCATGGCCGCCGCTCTCTGTTCTACATCCACAATTTAGTTCGATATCCCGCCCAACCATTTTTTGAATCACTTCAAGTAGTTTATTCTCCACAGTATTCGTGGATTCGTCCCTGCCTAAGCGTTGCCATCCACTATAGCGTGATCCATCGTATTCTACGGTTATTTTTATATTTCTCATGGTAACACCTCTCTGTCCGGCTAAATTTATTCCTGCGGGCAACGCGCCAAGTTAAGATACATTTAACTTAGATTCTTAGCGGACGCTCCTTTGATTTCATAATAATGTCTTATTATAGCACGGATAATTAGTGATTCATACAAAAAGTTATAGTTACATTTCTGCAAATTAAATATTCAATTGACAAAAGCAGGAGATCATACTCATGCAAAGCAAAAGTCCGAAGAACCATGAGGTCGTTTCTCTTCTTTATTTCTATATCATATTTGGCAGATCCTCTTGTGAATTATACTGGGTTGAATAAATTTGTTCTTGACTTTCTTTTTTAATCAAGTAAAATTATCTGGAATAAAATGTGAATATTTTACCATTAATTGATATTATAGTACAAGAATATACAAGAGAAAAGTATTATAATACAATTAGAATCAAGTAATGATAATGGAAAAGAATCAATTCGTGAAAACAGATAGATGGAGGAAAAGATGAATCGTACAGTAGTCTCATCAGAATGGATAGAAGAAGTATTGGAGAAATTGGATAAAAAGCTGTTATCAGAATGCAGGCGTATGGGTGGAAAGATACCATATATCGCAGAAAATGGTGTTTATGTAGAAGATATGCGGGATATCAGCCTATCATGGTGGACAAATTCTTTTTGGGCAGGTATGATGTGGCAGATGTACCATGTAACTGGAAATGAAGAATATGGGAGAAGTGCAATAAAGATCGAAGAGGACCTGGATCAAGCATTCGAAAATTTTGAAGACCTGCATCATGATGTGGGATTTATGTGGCTTCATACTGCAGTTGCAGACTATCGATTGACAAATAATGATATTTCAAGAAAACGAGGTTTACATGCGGCTACGATACTTGCAGGCCGTTTTAACCATAAAGGAAAATACATACGTGCCTGGAATTCAGATAAAATTGGGTGGGTGGTTATTGATTCAATGATGAATATTCCTCTGCTTTACTGGGCCGCTAGAGAAACCGGAGACCCCCGGTTTAAGGATATCGCCGATATGCATGCAGAAACAATATCCACAAAATTGGTGAGGGAAGATGGTTCCTGTAACCATATCGCAGTTTTGGATCCTGAGACAGGGGATGTACTTGACTTGCCGGCAGGGCAGGGATATCAGTCAGGCTCATCGTGGTCCAGAGGGCAGTCATGGGCATTGTATGGATTTGTTTTGGCATATAAAAATACAAGAAATGAAAGATATTTACAGACTTCCAAGAAAATTGCACATTATTTTATAGCTAATATTTCTGAAACGGGCTATGTTTCTTACGCAGATTTCAGAGCGCCTGAAAATCCAATCCAATATGATACAACGGCTTCTGCCTGTGCCGCCTGTGGTCTTTTGGAATTATCAAATTTAGTGCCGGAGCTTGAAAAGGATCTATATTGGAATGTGGCAATAAAAATCATAAGTACATTGGAAGAAAAATATTGTGACTGGGATATGGAGCGAGATGGTATTTTACAATATGGAACCGTGGAATATCACATGGAAAAATATACGCATGTACCAATTATTTATGGAGACTATTTTTTTTCGGAGGCAATGCTCCGGTTAAAAGGGAAAGATTTTATGATATGGTAATCGTATAAAGGTTAAAAATATGAGTTGTTTGGTCAAAAAGTCCACTTATGTTTCGAAACGTAATTTGTTATAGTTTAATGCATCAGGTAAGTCCCCCGCCTCTAAGTGAAGCGAAGGCGCTAGGCAGGGACTTACTTGTTTCAGGAGGAGTTTGGGCTCTCACTGAAATAGCAGCATAGCTGCTAAATGCGTTATGTAGCGAAGCGGATTGCGAATATACGCTTTGACTCAAAAAAAATTACGAGGAGGAGTTGTAATGAAGAAAAGATGGATAGCTGGCATTATGTGTATAGCTATGGTGGCAAGTATGCTTGGGGGCTGTGCTTCCGATAATAGTACAAAAAGTACTCAGACAGACACGAAAGCCACAGAGGTTTTGGCTGATGGAGAAACATTCGAGAGCGAAGGGGATGGTTCGAATCTTGTATCGGAACCGGTTCAGATGACGCTTGCCTTTGCTGACGGAGATGAAAATGCAAAGGCAGCAATTACGGAGATAGCAAACCGCTTTATGGAACAATATCAAAATGTTTCACTTCTTATTGTTCCAAGCAATGGTACTTCCTATAATGAGTTCTTGAAGACAAAAAGCGGTGTCGGTGAATTTCCTGAAATTGTTGAAATGAGGGATCCTGCTGGCTACGTAAGAGCCGGTATACTTGCTCCGCTTTCTGAGGACATCACATCGCTGCTGCAGACTACGGCGGAATTTGATGGAACTGTCTATACAGCGGCTTTAGCTGCCGGGGATACAAGAGGCATCATATATAATAAGAAATATTTTGATGAAAAAGACCTGAAGATTCCAGAGACTTGGGATGAGTTTATCAGCTTATGTAAGGAGATTGAAGAGTTAGGTGATATGGCGCCTTTAGCAGTAGGTGCAGCAGATATTTGGCACATGGGATACTGGTTCTATAAAATATATGATGATAATGTATTGAGCCAGGATCCGGATTTCATCGAACACTGCTATGATGGCAGTGCGAATTGGACATCACCGGAAGTTTTAAAGACTTTTGAGCAGCTGAAACAGGTATTTGTCTATGCGCAGGATGGATGGAGTTCTACTCCGGATGCGCAGATGCCGACTTTTTTGGTTAACGATATGGCAGCTATGTTATATTCCGCTCCTTATATGTTTGCATCAATAGAAAGTGCTGATCCTGATTTTGAAATGGGATGGTTTCCGGTTCCGGATGAAGAAGGAAGTTTACGTTTAGTTGGAGGTTCTGTTCCTGGCGGTTGGTCGATTTCCGCTGAGGCGGCTAAGGATTCCAACAAGAAGACTGTTGGGGAAGATTTTATTAAGTTCTTTTTTGCTCCGGAAAACTATGCGATCTATTGTGAAACCTTAAATGCAATTCCTTCTACCAAGATAACGCCGGAATTTAATAGAACTCAGGTTATGGATGATGTAATCGAAGCAACGAAAAATGCAGATAATCTTAGCGTACTCTGGAATAATCGTGTAGGCAAGGATGAACTTCCTCCTGACTTTAGGAATTTCGTTTACAAGACTTTGATCGAAATGTGTCAGGACTCAAAAACGGTAGAAACAGCAAGTATTGAAATTGATGATGCATGGAAAACGGCTATACAAAACTTTAACCCAATAACTGGAGTGGGAATAGAATAAAATTCTAAAGAGGTTCTGCCTTTGCAAAAGGCAGTACCTCTTTCTGGAAAGGCAGGAGTTAAATGAAACTTAAAAAAATAAGGATAGATAAGGTGGCATTGGCTTTTATCGCTCCGGCATTTTTATTATATACGATATTTATCGTGTTGCCTACCGTGTCAAGTATATATTATAGCTTTACATCATGGGATGGCCTCAGTCCCAATATTAAGTTTATTGGTCTGGCAAACTATAAAGAAATTTTTACCAGTGTTCGATTTCGAAATGCTTTGAGAAATACGCTTGTTCTGACGGTCTTTATTTCCGTATTTGAAAATGCAATTGCCCTGGCTCTGGCACTTTTGGTAGATAGTGTAAAATGGGGGGAAAAAATTTTTCGAAGTACATTTTACATACCGGTTTTATTAAGCGGGATTGTCTCTGGATTTATTTGGAAAATTATATATAATTACAATTTTGGTATTCTAAATACACTATTAGAAAATATTGGAAGAGAGGGGTGGAAACAAGATTGGATTGGTAATCCTAAGTTAGCGCTGATCATGGTGGGAATTGTACTGGTGTGGAAAGGCGCAGGTTATTACATGGTAATTTATCTTGCATCCCTGCAGAGTGTATCAACAGATATTATCGAAGCTTCCGTTGTGGATGGTGCGGGTCCGTTTCAACGTTTTAAATCAATAACGCTTCCGCTTATTTCCAGTGCTTTTACGATTAATTTCACGCTTTCCTTAATCAATGGCCTGAAGGTTTTTGATCAGATATCCGTCATGACAGATGGCGGTCCAGGTTTCTCGACCGAAACAATTGTTTATCTGCTCTACAAATCTGGTTTTAATGAAGGACGCCAAGGTTATGGAACGGCAATTGGAATTGTTTTGCTTTTCCTTATTATTATCTTAAATATGGTGCAGCAGAAATTTCTAAAAAGAAAGGAGACGCAGTTGTAATGGAGAGAAAAAGTAACCATAGAATAAAACCTTCCGGGGTTATCGTATTCGTTCTTACACTGGCGTTAACCTTACTTTTTTTATTGCCGGTATTTTTCGCTTTTATATCAGCCTTCAAAACAAACGGAGAAATTCTTAAGAATCCGGTGGCATTGCCAGAGGCATGGGGCTTTCAAAATTTTAGAGACTTGTTTGAAAAATCGGATTTTCTTACAGCTACTATACATTCCGTGATTCTTACGGTAGTATCAGAAATTCTAATTATCCTCGTAGTGCCAATGTCTGCTTACGCATTGGCAAGAAGAGAAAACAAATTTACCGGTCTCGTTTATACTTTTTTTCTGGCAGGTATGATGATTCCTTTTCAATTATATATGTTTCCCCTGTTTAAAGAGCTGAAGATGTTTCATTTATTTGGAACATTGGGAGGAACTATTTTTGTATATGTAGCTGGGGCGGTTCCCTTTGGAACATTGTTATATCACAGTTTTTTAAAAGGAATTCCCTTAGAGATCGAGGAGGCAGCCCATATAGATGGCTGTACGCCATTCCAGACATTTTGGAAAGTGACATTTCCGCTTTTGGGTCCTTGTACGGCATCCATGCTTGTTTTGAATGGATTATCAATCTGGAATGATTTTTTACTGCCCTATTTAAGTATGCCGATAAACAGGGCAAAAACGATTACCGTAGAGGTATATTCTTTTGTGGGTCAATTTACAGCTCGTTGGGATATTGTTTTTGCGGGTACGGTTATATCAATTGTTCCGGCACTCATTATTTTTATTTTACTGCAAAAATATTTTGTGAAGGGAATCACTGCAGGAGCTTCGAAGGGATAATTTTCGCAAAGTTTATTTCCGATAATGAAAAGAGAAGGAAATGGATATGCTGAAACTTAGAAAAATGAGTTTGTACAAAAAAATGATTTTAGTAATTATTGGAGTGGGCATTATTCCTATTATTATTTTAGTATCCAGTTTTTTGAAATTTATGTACGGGGATTATCGGGAGTCCTTGGTGAATACCTACCGCCAGGCGGTTGACTTTGCATGTGAGAGTATAGAAAACATGCTGGATTCATATAACGAAATTTCAAAAGTCAGTTATTACTATAGTTATTCCAGTATGGGAAGTTATCAACAGGATTACCAAAATTATGAAAATCTTCTTAGAATTATTTCAGGTACGGGTTATGAAGGGGAAGATGTGTTTGCCCGTCAGAATGAAGATATAAATATTTTTCTAAGAAATGTATTGCAAATGGATAATATGATCAGCAGCGTCCATTTTCTAACAGATAAAAAATATGATCTGCCAACCTTTCACGTGGGCAGATTAATGGCTTCCAGAATTAGTGCAGAAGAGGAATTTGAAAAGGCATTAAATCTTCAAAATCTGGATACCGACAGCAATAGGCTGCAATTGATTCCTACTCATCCAGTGAATTATATGACTGGTATCCATAGTCCTGTATTTACAATTACAAGAAATTATTTTGATTTAACTAATGACATATCAAAAATGGAATATGTTGGAACGTTATTGATTGATGTGGATATTGGCCGTTTGGACAGCGTATTAGGTGAATCTACGATTTATACAGATGGTGCCGTCTATATTTATGATGATTTTGGCAATTGCTTCTATAGTAACCGTGATGATGGAACCGGCAGATATATGAAAGACATTGAATTCGTTAAGAATTCAGAAAAGCACGGTTTTTTAACAATGGAATCCATCATAAATGGATATCAACTGAATCTAATGTTCATAGAAGAAAATGAGACAATATTTAACAAATTGTGGGATCTCACCTATTTGATTGGACTACTGATCGTACTGGTGGTCGTGGCTGTTGTAGGTACATCCATTACGCTGTCAAAACGGCTGATTCATCCTCTTCGTAATATAATGAAACAGATGGAGCGGATTGAGACGGGAGACTTTAATATCACACTTCCAACAGGAAATCAAGATGAGGTTGATATTTTGTCACGTCGTTTTAATCAGATGTCAGAGGAATTAAGCAATTATATCAACCGCTTTTATGTATCCAGTATCAAACAAAGAGAAGCAGAGTTAACTGCACTAAGAGCCCAGATTCACCCTCATTTTCTATATAATACTCTTGAAGTAATCCGGATGACTGCCATGGAGAGTGAAGATTATCAGGTATCTGGAATGATAGAAGCCCTATCCGGACAGTTTCATTATTTAATTGGGGAAGCCGCAGATTCCGTACCTTTAGAAAAAGAAATAGAAATTACCCGCAAATATATATATCTCCTTAATTGCAGAATTAGTGAAACAATCGATTTTTATGTTGAATTAAACGGAAATGGAAAAGTATTCGTTCCTAAGCTCATCCTGCAGCCTTTGGTTGAGAATGCCTACATCCATGGTCTGAAACCAAAGGAAGGGGATGGAAGTATTAAAATAGAAGTATTGAAGCAGGAGGAAAATCTGTCAATTGAAGTATGGGATAGCGGAATTGGCATCTCTTCGGAGCAGTTGGAGAAAATTCAGATGTTGTTAAGAAGCGGAGAAATCGGGATAAGGAATGAATACGACTGGCAGAGCATAGGGTTAAAAAATGTACATGACAGAATTCGCTATTTATACGGAGATGCGTACGGAATTGAGTTGTTCAGTATTCCATCAAGCGGTACCATTATACGGCTTAGCATCCCGGTCAGATAAAGCCCGAGCGCCTTACCGGCTTGAAGACAAGCGCCGGATGCAGGAATACAGGCATTCCCGCACTTTGTTCATTGCTCACGGGAAAAAAGAGGAGGTTTGAAATGATAAAAATTGTGATAGCCGATGATGAAGTGGTTATACGGAAAGGTCTGGAGAAACTAATTGCCTGGGAGGAGTTTGGTATACAGATAGCGGGTTCTTATAAAGATGGAAATGAAGCATTTCAAGGGATCGTCAGCCTTCAGCCGGAAATAGCAATATTGGATATCCATATGCCCTGTAAGAGTGGGATACAGATTCTAAAGGAAATCCGGGAAATGGGAATCTATACGAAGGTTATTTTTATTAGTGGTTATCAGGATTTTCAATATGCCAAAGATGCTTTGACCTATGGTGCCATAGGCTACTTGTTAAAGCCCGTCATTTGGGAAGAATTAATTTGTACGATTGAAAAATGTACATCCTTGATACTGAACGAAACATGGATTATGCATGAACCTTTAGAAGATGCTCTGAGTGTCAAAGAAAATTACGGGGATGCCGTATTTCTGGATGATCCGCCATATATATTGTCAGTGATTCATGTATTTTCTCAGGAGAGACAGGACAATACATCTATGAAAATTATTTTCTTTGCGATCTTTAATTTTTTGAAAGAATATATGAAGAAAAATCATTTAGGGATCACATTTGAAAAGAATAGGAAAATTGTACTGATTTTTAAAGAAACCCCCATATTGGATGTGAAAGCATTGCTGTTTGAGACGTTGGATAACATGAAGCGTTTAATGGGATACAGGACAGGAGCGGTTGTTGGAAATTCTGTAAAACAGCTTACGGAGGTGGGGCCCTGCTATACCAAGTGTTTGGATAAACTGGGGTATTTCTATTTTCTTGACAGTGAGAAAACACCGGTCATTTTGACGGATGAAGCAGTATTTTCCAGGGATATTACATCGGATAAATCTATGGAATGCAAAGAGCAGCTAATCAAATGTATGATATCTTTATATTTGGAGCAATATGAGAATCAAATGGAGCGGTTTAAAAATGTAATCTGCATAAAATCAGATGGTAAAAAAGACGATGCTTATTTTTATGCCTGCGATTTAATACAAACTTTGGAAATGTCAATGGATTCATTAGGGAAGCATGATTTTCATCCGGAGGTAAAGGATATTTTAACCACATTTCGCAAAACAAAAAGCTTTTCAGAAATGATGGAAAGGCTGGATTCGTATTTACAGATAGGAATCAGACAAATACAGCTTCTCGCTGTGGATCAGGAACAAAAATATATTCATATTGCAAAGGAATATATAAAGAATCATTATCAGGAAAACATAACGCTTGAAATTTTAGCAAAGCAAGTGCATATGAATCCCTATTATCTTAGCAAATACTTCAAAAAACATGCGGGAATTAATTATAAAGACTACCTGGATCATATCCGATTAGAACAGGCCAAAAAGCTCTTGGTAACGACGGATATGAGCAGTAAGGATGTTTCAATTGAGGCAGGATTTGCAGATGTCAGGACATTTACGAAACTATTGAAAAAGGAAACCGGTGAAACTCCGGTAAAATATCGTAACCGCAGAAAACAACAGTATACAGGGGGCTGAAATGAAGGAAAGAAAAGTAAATGAGATGGGATCCAGGCAAGAGGTAGAACGGTTTCTGCTGACAATGCTGAAGCCTCTGGAACATAAGTTTAACGATAGCTGTACGGGACTGGTACTTGGGGAAAATACGGCTCATTATGCGACTATTGTAAGCCAGATGGAGGGAATGCTTAGATCCTTATTCGGAATCATACCTTATATGGCAGGGGGTGGGAAGCTGCTATGGTGGGATAAGTATCAAAAGGGCATAGAGAATGGGACAAATCCAGGCTCTTCCTATTATTGGGGAGAAGTGGCGCCTTATGATCAAAGGATGGTAGAGATGGTAACCTTAGCATTAGGAATGCTCCTTACCAAAGAAGAACTATGGGACTCTCTATCGGATTCTGGTAAGAAGCAGCTTGGCAATTGGCTGCTTACGATTAATAGTGAAAAAGAAACTACGAATAATTGGGCTTTTTTTGTCTTGTTTGTAAATGAAGCTTTGAAGCGGGTTGGGTTTTCTTACAGCCAGGAAAAAATAGATAAGATGGTTATTAATATTGAGAACTGCTATCTGGATAATGGCTGGTATAGTGATGGAAGCAATCATGGAATAAACAGTGAACAGAGAGACTATTACATTGCCTTTGCCATGCAATATTATAGCCTTATCTATGCTGAGATCGTTAAAGATACACAGCCAAAACTAAGCGGAAGATGGAAAGAACGATCTGTATTATTTGCCGGGGATTTTATTTATTGGTTTAGTGATAAGGGGGATTCGTTGCCTTTTGGGCGCAGTCTGACTTACAGAATGGCTATGGGTGCATTTTGGGGAGCCTTGGCTTTTGCAGGTGTGGAAGCATATCCCTGGGGTGTGATAAAAGGCATTTATATGCGCCATCTGCGTTGGTGGATGAAACAGAATATATTTAATGCAGAGGGTATTTTAACGGTCGGTTATACTTATCCAAATCTGAAAATTTCGGAATACTATAACTCCTCCGGCTCCCCTTACTGGGCTTTTAAGATCTTCTTGCCATTAGCATTGCCGGAAGATCATCCTTTTTGGAGAACAAGGGAGCTTGACATGCCGCAGCTGAATTCCGTTTGTCTCCAGCCAAACCCACATATGATACTGTGCCGGGAACAGGATCGATCCCATGTGTTTGCTTTGGTTTCCGGTCAATATGCTTCCTTTCAGCCAACATTCATGGCAGCAAAATATGAAAAATTTGCATACTCTACGGAATTTGCTTTCAGTGTTCCATCAGGTGAATATGGATTGGAACAGGGCGCTTTTGATTCTGCCCTGGCATTCTGTGAAGGCGATAACTTATTTCGGGTACGACGTGAATGTGAATATGCGGCTATTTATGAATCTTATCTTTTTTCAAAGTGGAAACCCTGGGAGGATGTTTTGGTACAAACATGGCTGATACCTTGTGTGCCCTGGCATGTGCGGATTCATAAAATCGTCAGTAGCAGGGAGTTGTACGCAGCAGAGGGGGGGTTTGCAATTAATAAAGAAAATTATTTAACAGGACGATTTTATGAGCAGCAGGAGTCATGTAAAGATAAAGGAGTCTTTATTGAATATCTGACAGGCATCAGTGGAATTGTAGATTTGTTAAACAACAGGAATCCGATATGCCTGGATACAGCACCGAATACAAATCTATTATATCCGCGGGCGAAGCTACCGATGCTGGAGGGCAAGATTCCGATTGGAGAGACAGTTCTGGCTTGTGCGGTGCTTGGCCAGCCTGATCAAGAAGGCAGGCAGTATGCTACGGATGAGATCCCGGAGATATCTATGAAAGAAAACAAGTTGTTTGTAAACTATAATGGAAAGACAGAGATTAAAAATTGGGAGTGAATATAATTATGACATCTTTGACACAAGTTGTAAATTATTCACTTTTATTGTGTTTGAAGACAAACGCTTCCTGGAATCTCTGGTTGTTGTAGTTAACAGTAGGTTATTAGTGAATAGTTACATTGAAAGATTAGGAAATCGAAAGAATTAAAAAATGACTTGCTTATAAAATCAGTATATAATATAATTAGTTTGAATGGAAAGATAAATAAGCATAAGGAATAATTATATGAATGTGAATTTGGAATACTATAAGATTTTTTATTACGTTGGAAAATTTGGCAGGATTACGGCAGCGGCAGAGGTACTTTCCATATCCCAGCCGGCAGTAAGTCAGGCCGTGAAACAATTGGAGACTGTGGCAGGCATCCCTCTTTTTGTAAGAACACCTAAGGGCGTTAAATTAACAAAGGAAGGCACTGTATTATACCACCACGTAAAAGCGGGATATGAACAAATGAAGCTGGGTGAGAAGAAACTTTTGGAAATGTTAAATATGGATATGGGAGAAATGAAAATAGGAGCCAGTGATATGACCTTACAATTTTATTTATTGCCCTATCTGGAAAAATTTCATGAAATATACCCGAATATTAAAATCAGCGTTTCAAATGCTCCCACGCCAGAGACATTGCGGTATATGGAAACCGGGAACATTGATTTCGGTGTCATCAGCGCACCTTTTCATACGGAACGGAATCTTACTTTTATTCCTGTGCGGGATGTTGAAGATATATTTGTTGCAGGTCCCAATTTTTTTTATCTGAAGGATAAAACATTGGATTATACCGAATTAGTTTCGAAGCCTCTCATATGTCTTGAGAATAATACCAGTACCCGCAAATATGTAGATGCATTTTTGGGGAAAAAAGAAATATCGTTAAGTCCGGAGTTTGAATTGGCTACTAGCGATATGATTGTACAATTTGCACTTAGGAATCTTGGAATAGGTTCTGTGGTAAAAGATTTTGCAGATAAATATCTGATATCTGGGGAATTAATCCAACTGAAGTTTAAAGAATCTATTCCAAAAAGGAAATTTTATATTGTAATGAACGAAAAAATTCCAAGTTCAACAGCTGCCACCAGGCTTTTGGAAATGGTTATTCCGGATGGATCTATACGTATTGGTTTTTAATACAAGATATGATATAAGCAGAATTTATGTAGTTTATAAAGAATATTAATTATATTTATGATTGAAAATATAGTATAATCTATTCGTAACTGATAAGAATAAAACTATTGAGTGGTATAGAAACTGTTGGATAATCAGAATTTGGAATCTGTTTCTGTATGAGTGCGTGTTTGTAAAATGCTTGTATCACACAAAGTGAGGCGTGCAGATTGATGCAATGATTTTTCAAACACGCTCTGGGACGGAATAATCAGGAGGAAATATAGAATGGTAAAAGCAGTAGTTGGTGCGAACTGGGGAGATGAAGGAAAGGGAAAGATTACGGACACTTTAGGCGAATCATGTGATATTATTGTTCGTTTTCAAGGTGGTGCAAATGCAGGACATACTATTGTGAATGACTATGGAAAATTTGCTCTGCATACATTACCCTCCGGTGTATTTTACAACCACACAATCAGCGTTATTGGAAATGGAGTTGCGCTTAATATACCAGTTCTTTTTAATGAGATAAAGGGAATCGTTGACAGAGGGGTTCCAATGCCAAAGATTAAAGTTTCAGACCGGGCTCAGATCGTGATGTCCTACCACATTTTATTTGATCAATATGAAGAAGAGCGTTTGGGCGGCAAATCTTTTGGCTCAACAAAATCAGGAATTGCGCCGTTTTACTCTGACAAATATGCTAAAATAGGTTTTCAGGTAAATGAATTATTTTATGAACAATACTTAATAGAAAAAATAGAAAGAATCTGCGAAACCAAAAATGTAATGTTAAAACATTTTTATAAAAAGCCACTCTTAGAACCAAAAGCTTTAGTGGAAGAATTGAAGGGATATAGAGATATGGTAGCGCCTTATGTGTGTGATGTATCCTTATACTTAAATGAAGCGATTAAAGAAGGAAAAGATATTTTACTGGAAGGTCAGTTAGGCTCTCTTAAGGATACCGACCACGGTATTTATCCTATGGTAACGTCTTCTTCCACATTGGCAGCATATGGAGCGATAGGAGCAGGCATACCACCTTATGAAATAAAGCAAATCATCACAGTCTGCAAGGCCTATTCCAGTGCGGTTGGGGCGGGTGCATTTGTGAGTGAAATCTTTGGTGACGAAGCAGATGAACTTAGAAGACGCGGTGGTGATGGCGGCGAATATGGTGCAACCACCGGGCGTCCAAGACGTATGGGATGGTTCGATTGCGTGGCTTCCAAATATGGCTGTAGGATTCAGGGAACAACCGATGTAGCATTTACTGTTTTGGATGTATTAAGTTACCTGGATGAAATTCCTGTTTGTGTTGCATATGAAGTGGATGGAGAAATTACGACGGAATTTCCCACTACGTGCAGGCTGGAGAAAGCAAAACCCGTTATCCATGTGTTAAAAGGGTGGAAGGAAGACATTAGAGGAATCAAAGAGTATGATAAACTTCCTGATAACTGCAGAACATATATTGAGTTTATTGAAGAGAAAATTGGATATCCGATTACTATGGTATCCAATGGTCCAGGAAGAAATGATATTATTTATAGGAATAAGTAGATTGATATGTATTTCCCCGTCGAAATTACTGTTAGAGTGCTGGATAAGTATTACAGCACTAGGCAAACTTCGAAGGCATAGCGGGCAGGGGATCTGACCCAAGATCCAACAGCCCCTAGAGTTATTCTACATAATCAATACATGTTCTGTTTGTCAATACTGATTTTATAAAGGAACCGATACGTTTGTGTTCCGGATGATTTTGATAGGCGGATAAAGCTTCCTCGCCTTCAAATAAACTATTCAAAACGATATTGGCATTGCTTGATGGAAGAACATCCATTGCCACTTTTAATTCCACAACTCCATCCATAATTTTGGATAAACTCTCCAGCCCTTTTTTTATCTTCAATGCATTCTCCTGGCATTGTTTTTCAGAAAAACCATCACCAAATCTCCAGATAACTATATGTCTAATCATGCGGAATACCTCCTAAAATATTAATAACTGCAAATGTGATTACTTTTGTTCCTTATCCTTTTTATCTTTTCCCCTTCCCCATACCTTAAATGCCAAAGAAAATGCATATAGCATGATGGGAATCATAGTGGTGGCAAAAATCGAAACCTTTAACATGCTTGTTGCAAATTCACTTTTCATCAATGCGAAAACCAAAGTCGAAACATATAGACCTACTAATAAGACAATGCCAATGATAGCCAGAACTTGTTTAATTTTTCTCATATTACTCCAATCTATTAAAATACATAATTGTATACGAATTGAATCACTCTTATATCGGCCGGGTGCTATAAAAACCTGACATAAATTATGCCCGGTTACTTGAATACCAGACGTAACACTAGACATATTATATCCTGTCTAAGCTTGAATTGCAAGAAAAGACCTACAAATTTGCAGTTAAGTTGTAAGACGACTGTTCAATAAGTAATTGAAATAATAGAAATTTAAGGAACGGTTACTAAACTTTAGAAATTATTCAGAAGTTATCCATCAGATATTCACATTTGTTTTTTATAATAGAGATAATAAAAAAAGTATATCCCCGACAAATGAAATTATATTTGGGAACCATTAACAAGACATCGAATGTATCGGGAATGAAAACGGAGGTAGCCATGAAATATTTTACATACTATGAAGAGAGCACAGAAATCAGTTATTATAAGTATATGAAATTCATTAATAGAAGATATAATAGTGAAGACAAAGTAGAAGGTAAGGGCGCCAGAAAAGAATTTACAGTAAGAAAGATGAAATTCTTTAACCCCGCAGAATCAATCTTAACGCAAAGAACAGATTTACCAAAGTATTATATGACTATTCGAGATAGCAGTAGTAAGCATGTATATCTTGAAAAGAAAACAGTGCAAAATGAATTGACATATAAGGCAAGTGCTAAGATTACCAGAGAAGAATGCGATAAAATTTTGAATAAAGATATAGCTTGGATGAAAAATCACAAAGATGATGTAGTTAGGGATTTTTACCTTCAATTGAGTATTAATGGAATAAGACCAGGATATATTACAGATTATAGGAGAGAAGTATTCCGTGTGAATAAAAAAGATTATATTATTTTTGATAAACAGATATCAAGAGCTGCTGGAAATTGTGTTGATTTTTTCGATCACCATATGATAATGATTAATTGTCTTGGAACAGACAGAATTATGTGTACTAGTCACCACAGTGCTAAGATGCCTGCAATTACAACAAATTTAATTGAACAGCAGGATTATGATTGTAATGCTATACTGTCAGTGCTGTAGTTAATTTCCTGTTAATATACTTTTTTGTAATATTTTCATACAATTTAAAGCTGATGTGCACTGTATAATGATTGTTCACATCAGCTTTTCATTTCATCGATATCACTATTTTGTAATATTTTAAAGTCAAATGATATTCAGGAATAAACTGGAAGGTATTGTGTTGCTGGGAGTAGAACAGGTGTTGTTCTCACACACATAGTAAGTCGGCTGATTATTTATTGTCTTAAATTTACTTACAAATGGAGCGATCTCGTCCAGATTGTTCCCCGCTTTAACTAGAATGCTAACCTGGTATGGAATGATACTATGCAAAATGTCTTTTACGGAAGAAATGTCTTTTTCTTCATTTATTACACAGACAATTTCCTTAGAAGGATATAAGACAATTTGAGCAGTCATCAGGGAGAAGCAATGTGCAAAGGGATGTTCTTGTATCTTCCCAGCCAGAAAGGATAATTGTCTGTCGGCCAAATCTTTTATGGGTTTTTGTTCAGTCAGGCGTGAAAGTAAAACGAAACAATATCCGGCAACAGAATTTCCGGAAGGAATAGCGCCGTCATATACTTCCTTGGGACGGGCGATTAACTGCTCATCGTCATTTCCATATAAGAAGTAACCACCATTATTTTTGTCACCGAATAAGTCGTCCATGACATGAGTCAGTGCCAGAGCCTTTTTCAAATAGCGGGTATTATAAGACGCCTGATATAATGAGATATATGCCCATATGGTAAATGCATAGTCATCCAGGTGTCCTTTGCCTTTCGTATGCCCATCGCAAAATCTCACATTAAGCCTTTTATTTTCATCGGTGAGTGTAGTTTCGATAAACATTATGGTTTCTTCAGCAATTTTTAAATATTTTTCCATATGGAATACTTCGTAAGCCTTTGAGAGTGCAACTATCATCAGTGCGTTCCATGATGTAATTATTTTATCATCTAAATGAAGCTTGGTACGTTGTTTTCTATATTGCTTTAATTTTTCAAGGATAGTGGGAAGGTTTCTTACTGCATTTTTGAAGTTGCTGTTTCGTAAATTAGGTATACTTTTACCTTCAAAATTTCCTTGAGTTGAGATATTGAAATATTCGTTAAACCTAGCTCCATCGATAGCACCAAGAACTTCAATAATCTCATTTGGAGTAAAGGCATAGTATTTGCCTTCTTCACCGTCGCTGTCCGCATCCTGTGCACAATAGAATCCGCCGCCAATGTGATAGAGCTCTTCCATAATATAGGAAATGATCTGATGCGAGGCTGTTTCGAACAGAGTGTTTTTCGTAATTCGAAAGGCTTCTGTATAAAGCAGGATAAGCAGGGCATTATCATAAAGCATTTTTTCGAAATGTGGAATTAGCCATTTTTCATCGGTGGAATAGCGGGAAAATCCAAATCCAATGTGATCATATATGCCACCGCAGTACATGGATTCTAAGGTTGTATTGACCATTAATAATGCATCTTTATCCTTTTTTTCATAAGCATGCCGAAGTAGGAAGAGGAGGTTATGCGGTGTGGGGAATTTTGGTGCTTGTCCAAACCCTCCGTATTGCTCATCAAATGTATTTTTGAATTGCCGGATGGCTTGATTTAAGATATTTTCAGATAAAATACCTTGTGTTTTTTTATCATTTTGTAAGAGCATCATGGTAATCTCATTGCTGGAATCTATTACTAATTTTCTATCTAGGTTCCATTTTTCAAGAAGAACAGTTAAAATGTGTATTAGTCCAGATCTACCCAATTTGTTTTCTTTTGGAAAGTAGGTTCCGGCGAAAAATGGTTTTTGTTCAGGTGTCATAATAATGGTTAGAGGCCAGCCGCCCTGTCCCGTATACATTTGGCAGACCTGCATGTATACGGCGTCAATATCCGGACGCTCCTCCCGGTCTACTTTAATGGAGATATATCCATTATTTAGTATAACGGCTACCTGTTCATCCTCAAAAGATTCTTGTTCCATAACATGACACCAATGACAAGTTCGTCAATGCAAGTCATCAGCTATACCCAATAGAAAGGAATATCGGCTTATCTTCACGCTTTGCTTTCTTAAAGGCTTCCTCGCCCCACGGAAACCAATCCACGGGATTGTAAGCGTGTTGAAGCAGATAAGGGGATTTTTCTTCACTCAATCTATTGGGTATCTTCTTTTCTGATAACATGCGGCATCACCTCCTCTACTTGAAATTTATCTTAACAGCTATAGTATTACCATTATGTAGGTAAACAATACTATCAATCACCGTTTTGTATAAATCGTTTCGTTGATCAGCGGCTGTCATTTTTGTAATATTCTCAAAAAAATGCAGTAGGTTTTCCCTGTGTTCTTCTACGGTTACTTGCTGATTGGAACTATAAATTTTTCTTGTTTCATAGAGTTCATCTTTAGTTTGCTCAATGAGTTTTTGCCATTTGCTTTTTCTGGTCAACCACTCTTCACGGGTATAATCTTCAAGCTCATAAGCATCATTCACTGTTTCCAATACTTTCACATATTTTTTGAGTAAACTTTCAATACTATCAATTTGTGTTGTAAGTGCTTCAAAAGATGGCGTCATGTACAAGATTACATTTTTATGCTAATCTAAGGATATCATTTTTTGAAGCATTTCTTATGTGTGTTTTTTAAATGACACTGCTCCGGCAGACTGTCTGACCAGGGAAGATATCGATCCAGTATTTCAGGATTCTGCAGATGGTCCAATAATATATGTCTGTAGTATCTGAACTTGAATGTCCGAGTATTGCAGCTATGGTCTCTATCGGAACAGAGTTTTTAACCATTGTCGATGCTGCGTTATGACGCAGCATGTGAATTTCAAAACCTCGAATTTCTGTTCGGTTTTTTTGGCTGAATAGGACTTTAACACAACGATATGTTTATTCAACACAGGTTTCTTTCAACCCCTCTCTTTGATTTTAAGCATAAAAAACGCTCCATTTCTGGAACGTCTTTTTACTTATGTAGAGAAAACCGCCATTTTACGCTATGTACCTGCACTTGCATTTGCGAACAGGACACCAGTGGCAAGTCGGCTAAATGAGCATCATCACGAATACCCAATAGAAAGGAAAATTGGCTTATCTTCGGTTTTAGCTTTTGTAAAGGCTTCTTCACACCACGGAAACCAATCCACAGGATTGTATGCGTGTTGCAAAGATAAGGAGACTTTTCATTTTAATATTATCTCCTTACCTGCGCTAGATTATTCTCTCGATATATTTAAAATGAAATCCCAAAGATTAACACTGCGACACCGTCTTAATTAGCGTTGCGAAATCCGATAATCGTTCTTTGTGCCTGAATATTAACATCGGGGAGGTTAACTTCACTTTCGCCCCATGGGGATTCTATTGGATAAAATGTCTGGTCAAAACGCAAAGCGAACCTGATGGGCATAGAAAGAGTACTCTCTGCCTTTCCCCAACAATTAATCAAATAGTTATTACATTGCCCGGTTTGATCAATGGTAAAAATTCCTGTTTGGTTATCATAGGAAATATCTGGGTTTTGTTTATTCAAGACCACATTAAAAATAACGGGACTTGTGATCTCAATTTCCCTTTCTCCATTGTTTTCGTTAGATAAAACGGCTTGTATTACTAATAATTCCGTAGATCCTATGGGACCAGCGGGGCCAACTAAACTTCTCCAGCCACTCTTCCTCAGTACCCTCAAATCTATTTACTACTGCTATTTCATAAGCAGACCTGCCATCTAATCCTGCCTCTTTCGGCAGACCTTGCGGACCCATTGGTCCGGCAGGACCGGTGGAGCCGGTCATATTAGGAAAACAAGCTGTTTTGAAAAAATCAAGCTGATCATCTAAAAAGAATTCCTCCGGTGTAGTAAAATTGATATCCCTGTGTTGGATTTCCTCCCTGGGTATTAAATCCACAAGCAATGGCAACCCGCATTCCCGCCGGAATTGTCATGTTAATATTGGTATTGGATCCATATAAAATTGTATTTGAGGGATATTGCATATTCTGAGAATATTGAATCTCAGTTGGGGTTTTCGTTTCTTGCCGCAACGTGAAATTATTACTGTTTCTCGGCGCTGTTGCAAGGATAATATATGGGTTAATATTTGTCAATGCTGTAAATGCTAAGTTCGTAGCGGTCATATAAATGCTTTCTACGGTTGTGTTATATGGTACGATAAACGAAAAGGCGCTTGTATCGACGAAACTAAATGTGTCTGAAACCAATGTGATAGCATTAAGGGTGTGTTCTCCAAAACCCATAGCGTACACCGAGGTTGATTGTCCGGATGCATTCGTATTGGTTGTCGGTGCAGATAGCCCTGATGCAAATGGAATAAAGATACTTGCCGTACTGGCTGGACCGGTCGCCCCGGTCGCCCCGGTCGCTCCGGTAGAGCCTGTGGGTCCGGTGGGACCAATTTCACCCTGAATACCTTGCTGGCCGGTATTGCCCTGCCTCCCTATCGGTCCTGCAGAACCTTGCTGTCCCTCTGGACCCATTGGTCCGGTAGGACCGGTTTCGCCTTGTGGTCCCCGTTCTCCTTGAGGGCCCTGCGGACCATGGCAACAGCGGTATTTTTCACATATAATATTGCAATTATCTTGACTGCCTCTATAATGATATTCATGGTATTTATTATAATAATTATTATCAACCATAATTACTTATCCTCCTTCAGAGATTTAAAGTATAGTAATATTAAAATTATATTACATATTATAATATGCATTTAATGTCAATTATGTTTTTATTGACTTCTTTTGTATCCTTTCATAAATATGAAATGGGCACCCACTTCTGGGTACCCTGAATCCTTTTTAAATTTATTCATTAGTAAATATGTAAAGCTCTATGATAATAATTCGTTTTCATACATTTGCAATTGCGGGTATGGCATCAATGGCATATCGACCATAGTAGATAAACTACAAATACCCAATAGATAGGAAAACGGGTTTATCTTCAAGCTTTGCTTTCTCAAATGCTTCTTCTCCCCACAGGAACCAATCCACGGGATATATTTACGCTTAATCACCCGAGCTTAAAAATGGCAGCGGCCTAAAATTTCTCATAAAGGCACGAAGGGCCGTGGGGGCAGACTTCCCACTTATTTTACGGGTGAGCCGTCACCTCATGATACCGGGATCCTTTACCGAAGACGAGCAACTTGCCTTTTTGAAGGAAGTGGCTCCATACATAGATATGGTAAATGTATCGGTGGGCATGGATTGCAACCATAAGGCGAATGTGCATGCGGGAACCACAGTTTTTGAGAAACACAAGTATAACATAGAATTCGCTGCCCGCTTAAAGCGAGAGTGCGACGTGTTGGTTTGCCCGGTGGGGGCTATTATGAGTCCCGAAGAAGCAGAGGAGGTCATTGCCGCAGGTCAAGCGGATGCCGTGATGATGGGTCGCCCGTTGATTGCGGATCCGTATCTGCCCAATAAGGCAATGGAGGATAAATCTGAAGACATTGTACCCTGTGTGCGCTGCCTATATTGCTACCATATCGCCACCGAACATACCAATGTCCAGTGTACTGTAAATCCTCGTTTCATCGGGAGTTCCGAGTGCCATTGAAACTTCATAAGACAACGAGCCCTAAAAATGTAGTTATCATCGGCGGTGCACCCGCCGGTATGAAGGCGGCACTCACGGCAGATGAACGTGGGCACAAAGTTATTCTGTTGGAAAAATAAGATAGGCTAGGTGGACAGATTAACGTAGTGGACTACGGCATGCATAAAGAAGACTTAAAGCGCTACCGGGATTATCTGCTGATACAAATGAAAAAAAGTTGTGTGGACGTACGTCTGGATACCGAGGCAACGCCTGAGCTTGTGAGAAATTTTTCTCCCCACTCGCTTATAATCTGTGTAGGGGCAAAGCCTATAACACCCCTATTCCAGGCGCCGAAAAGGCTATGCAAGCCGTGGATGCCTACCGAAAACTGGACTCATTGGGGAAACGGGGAGTTATCATCGGAGGAGGCACCGTGGGCTGTGAGTTGGGACTGGAACTTGCGGAGAGTAACCGTGATGTCACAATAGTGGAGATAAGTCGTGATTTAGCTTCCCAAGGCTACATGCTTTATCGTATCGGACTGCGTCAACATATGGATAAACAGGCTGAGTATTTATGTCGCCTGACGGAAACAATGTGCCTTGCAATCACCGATGCTGGCGTGCTTGTGTACGATAAGCACGCCAGCGAATGTATGCTTACCGCCGATAACGTGATTTTAGCGGTGGGTATGAAGGAAGACAAGGTATTAGCTCATTCTTTCTACGGCATCACTCCGGACACTGCCATGGTTGGCGATTGCCGCACAGTGGCCAAGGTGTTGGAGGCGACCAATGAAGCCTATTTTATTGCGGCAAACCTTTGATTACCAAATGGTAATTTTTTTTCTAAATGACAAGAGGCTGATGCACAATTTTTATTTTGCATCAGCCCCATAGCTCTATTACAGTTTTCAATCTATAAGCATTTAGGATACTGGAAAAACAACAAGTGCACTTTTTGATGCAAATCTTCAACCCAAACCTGCGTTTTATTCGATCATAGAAACGGTAGAAAATATGACCGGAAAAAAGTGGTCAGATAAAGCTTGACACCTATGCCTTTGAAGGGCAGGAGCAGGCACCGTAACGGCTTCTGCTTATCTTTTACTTAAGCAGACAGCTAGGGGAGGAGGACAATTAGTTAAGTTAAAGTATTCGATTTCCTGTTTTAAAAGCAAAAAGACGGCCATATTTAATATAACCGTCTTATATCGTAAAAGGTCGTGCGAATCATGATGTCTATTATTCATCGGCAATGTTGTACATCGACTTTAATATCAACAATATTTGCTAACTTTTTCACATTCTCCACGTTTATGGGGGTATACCCTCATAAACGACCTGCGTCTGTAAATATAAACGGTGTTTTCTTTGCAGCATTTTAATTTCATAAATACTGTTCTGCTATAATATAGCAAAATAATCTTGTCATGTGATTAAATCATCCATGAAACATACCAATTTTTTTGTCAATTGGCATCAAATCACCAGCCATGCAAATAACAGCTTCTTCATTTCAGTAGAATATTGTCTTTTTTCGTGGAAGTCATATGGCGGGATATCGTCTAATAGATACCGTTCTCTGACGGCTATTTTCTCTATTTGCGGAACTACCACTTTGTGTGACAGAGCCTTTTAGTACAGATCATACTAATTTAATTTTAAAACATTCAGAGATACAGGTGAAAAATAGACCATTCTTACGACTGCATTCGAAGTAACTCTTAGATTTATGGTCGAACCTGCATTAAGTTCAACCATGACCATATCCATATATGATACCAGCTGTCCTGCTGTTGATATAGGATAGGATCGACTGGATATTGGAACTGAATTGTTTAACTGTAATGAAAAGATTACTTCTGCAGGCACGGAAAATGCTGCGACTATTCTAGTATTGATTAAATAATAGCCTTGTGTTGACACCGTGATACTATTGGGGATGTCATTGGATACGTTGAATAAAACTACAATAGAAGACATCGGTACGATACTTGGTATGCCAACCGCAAGGTCTAACGCTCCATCAGTAGAATCATATAGTTCCCCAAATGCATTCAGGCCATTTGCAGATCCGGTAGGACCCGTAGGACCCGTGTCTCCTGTTAGCCCGGTAGGACCCGTGTCTCCTGTTAGCCCGGTAGGCCCCGTGTCTCCCGTTAGCCCGGTAGGCCCCATGTCTCCCGTTAGCCCGGTAGGACCCGTGTCTCCTGCTAGCCCGGTAGGACCCGTGTTTCCTGTTAGCCCGGTAGGCCCCGTGTCTCCCGTTAGCCCGGTAGGACCCGTGTTTCCTGTTAGCCCGGTAGGACCCGTGTCTCCTGTTAGCCCGGTAGGACCCGTGTCTCCTGTTAGC
>Ga0153997_1000051_pt1 | contig 37691 bp, 32 predicted proteins | sample TSNC081MetaG_FD_104750 | JGI IMG/M metagenome (GOLD analysis project Ga0153997, IMG submission 104750) | Attine ant fungus gardens microbial communities from North Carolina, USA - TSNC081 MetaG | ecosystem: Host-associated > Fungi > Mycelium > Unclassified | place: USA: North Carolina, Lumber...
CCGGGTTCGTAAATCCGCAGAATAAGGACGCGTCATTCGCATCTCCCAAATCAATGCGGATAGGGAATCAGAATTCACCCGAAAAGGGAATCCCGATTCAAACAAAAAACAGCACGCTCTAGAGCCTTTTCCGTTTAGTCGGTATCGATTAAACGATAAGAAAATGCGTCTTAACAATAAGTTAGAGCATTGCAGCGATTCATATTGAACGCAAAATGCTCTAACCATCTTCGGGTTTCAGTCGGCGAGCATAAGGAAATTATCCGCATGCTTGACGAGGGACATGTCGGTAGCGCACGTAAATTGCTCGAATACCACATTGCTGCAAGCTTTACGGATAGAGCAAAGCGGTTGCTCGCTAAATCCGATGACGAGTAAGGAAGCTCTTTCTAGCGATGATCGCCGGTGTAGACGGCGTAAAAAACACCCTGGCGCTTTCGCAAAAACCGGGGTGTTTCTTTTTTGTGTCAAAGGTGACCGTGCGGCGAGAATTGTGCTGCGCTGCGCGTAGCCATCTCCTCGTAAACTCCCCACTTGTAGTAAGCGACTTCCTGGGCCTCCGCCATCAGCTTCGCTGCCAGCTCCGGATCGGAGCGTTTGAGAGCCAGGTAGCGGGTCTCGTTGTAGCGATATTCGGATAGCGGTGTGTTCGGGCGGAGCGCATCGAGAGAAAACGGATTCTGCCCGACATCCCGAAGTTCCGGATTGTAGCGCATCAACGGCCAATGTCCGGATTTGACTGCCAGTTGCTGCTGCTTGAGGCCCTGCTCCATATCGATGCCGTGGGCGATACAGTGACTGTAGGCGATAATGAGCGATGGTCCGCGATAGGCTTCCGCTTCCCGCATCGCCAGCAGTGTCTGCTGCGGGTCGGCTCCGTAAGCGATACGAGCGACATAGACGTTGCCATAGGCGATGGCCTGCAGCGCGATGTCCTTTTTGATCGCCTTCTTGCCCGAGGCAGCAAATTTCGCGATGGCTCCAAGGGGAGTCGATTTGGACATCTGACCGCCGGTATTGGAATAGACTTCGGTATCCATCACCAGGACGTTGACATCTGCGCCGCTTGCCAGCACGTGGTCGAGGCCACCGGAATCGATATCGTAGGCCCATCCGTCACCGCCGACGATCCAGATCGACCGGCGGATCAGTTGATCGGCAATCGAGATCAGGTTCTTAGCCTTTTCAGACCCCAATGCTTCCAACTGCCGCTTCAATTCATTCACGCGGGCTATCTGCGCCTGTATCTGGGTCTCGGTTTCCTGAGGAGCGGAAAGGAGCTCTTCGACCAGAACCGGGTTCAACTGGTCGCCGAAATCCTGGACCATCTGGAGTGCGAGTTCTTTGTGCTTGACCGCAGCCAGTCTGAAACCAAGGCCGAACTCGGCATTGTCTTCGAACAGGGAATTGGCCCAGGCGGGACCGCGTCCGTCGGCATTCTTGCTCCAGGGGGTTGTCGGAAGATTACCGCCATAAATAGACGAACAGCCTGTTGCATTGGCGACCATCATCCTGTCGCCGAATAATTGCGTCATCAGCTTCAGGTAAGGTGTTTCGCCGCAGCCTGAACACGCTCCAGAGAATTCGAATAACGGTTCAAGGAACTGAGCCCCGCGAACGTTCGAGAAATCGACCCGTGCGCGGTCGTTGTACGGGATGGATTCGAAGAATTCGAGACTGCGCTTTTCCTGTTCCAGATACGGAGCCTTGGGCTCCATATTGATGGCCTTGCGCATCGGATCGTGTTCATCGCTCATCGGGCATGCATCGACGCAAAGCGTGCACCCGGTGCAGTCTTCCGGATAAACCTGAAGCGTGTAACGGGTATCAGGAAAACCGCGCGCGGTAATCCGGCTGTGCTTGAAACCCTCCGGAGCCTTCTCCAGAAGTGACTTGTCATAAAACTTTGCACGGATGGCCGCGTGCGGGCAGACAAAGCTGCAATTGCCGCACTGGATGCAAAGATTCTCGTCCCAGATCGGGATGTTCTGGGCGATATTGCGTTTCTCCCATTTGGTGGTGCCGGAAGGATAGGTTCCATCGATCGGCATCGCCGAAACAGGCAGAGAATCGCCGTGTCCCGTCATCATCGATGCGGTGACTTCGCGGACGAACTTCGGCGCTCTCTCCGGGACGATCGGCTTCGTGCTCTTCTGTGCCGTAATTGCCTCGGCGATCTTCACTTCAAAGAGATGCGACAAAGTATGGTCGATGGCGGCAAAGTTCTTCCGGATCACATCCGGGCCCTTGCGGGCATAGGTTTTCTCAAGCGCCTTCTTGATTTTGGCAATCGCCGCCTCGCGCTCAAGGACACCGGACAACGCGAAGAAGCAGGTCTGCATGATTGTGTTGATGCGGCGCCCCATTCCGGTGTCCTTGGCCACCTTGTAGGCATCGATCACATATAGCTTCATGCGCTTGTCGATGAGTGTCTTCTGTGCGTTGTAGGGCAGAGCATTCCAGACCTGTTCAGCGCTGTGCGTAGTGTTGAGCAGGAAGGTCGCGCCATCGAGCGCGTTGGCGAGCATGTCCGTTGTCTCAAGGAACGTATCCGTATGGCAGGCGATGAAATTCGCGCCATGGATGAGATACGGACTCTTGATCGGGTCTGCGCCGAACCGCAGATGCGAGACTGTCTGCGAGCCGGATTTCTTGGAATCGTAAACGAAATACCCCTGGGCATAAAATGCCGGATCTTCGCCGATGATCTTGATGGTGTTCTTGTTGGCACCAACCGTTCCGTCCGAACCAAGCCCGTAGAAAATCGCGCTCTGGACACCCGGAGGATCGATATTGAAATCCGCATCGTAATCGAGGCTGGTGTGACTGACATCGTCGTTGATGCCAACCGTGAACCGGCTCTTCGGTCTGTCCTTTTTCAACTCGTCAAACACGGCCTTCGCCATGGCGGGCGTGAATTCCTTGCTTGAGAGGCCATAACGCCCGCCGATTATCCGGGGCAGATATTCCATGCTGTCCTGATTATCGACGAGGGCGGTCAGGATATCCTGGAACAGCGGTTCGGCGTTGCTGCCTGCTTCCTTGGTGCGGTCGAGAACGGCAATTCTCCTCACCGTCTTCGGCAGGGCTGCGAGCAGATGCTTCGCTGAAAGCGGCCGGTAGAGGCGGATTTGCAAAACACCGACCTTTTCGCCCTTCTGCTGTAGATAGGCGGCGGTTTCAGCCAGCGTTTCAACACCGGAACCGAGTGCTATGACAACCCGGTCGGCGTCGGGAGCACCGTAATACTCCACCACCTTGTAATGGCGGCCAGTCAAATCGCCGAGCTTCTTGAGATGGGCCTCTACGATGTCAGGAACCCGGTCATAGAACGGATTGACGGTTTCGCGACCCTGGAAATAGACATCCGGATTTTGCGCGGTGCCACGAATGAACGGATTGTCAGGGCGCAGCGCACGTTCACGATGGGCGCGGACGAGTTCGTCGGGGACGAGGGCGCGAATGGTGTCGTCTTCCAGAAGCTCCATCTTGTTGACTTCATGCGAAGTGCGGAAACCATCGAAGAAATGAATGAAGGGAACGCGGGATTCCAGTGTCGCGGAATGCGAGATCAGGGCCATGTCGTGTGCTTCCTGAACGGAAGCCGAGGAGAGCTGGGCGAAGCCGGTAAAGCGAGCCGCCATGACGTCCTGATGATCGCCGAAGATCGAAAGTCCCTGAGCCGCAAGCGAGCGTGCGGCGACATGGAAGACAGTCGGCAGCAACTCGCCGGCAATCTTGTACATGTTCGGCAGCATCAGCAGGAGACCCTGCGATGCCGTGAAGGTTGTCGTTAGTGCGCCGCTTTGCAAAGAACCATGCAGCGTTCCCGCTGCACCGCCCTCGCTCTGCATGGAGACGACGAGGGGCGCGTTGCCCCAGACGTTCTTCTTGCCTGCCGCGACCCACTCATCGGCCAGTTCGGCCATGGTGGAGGAGGGCGTGATCGGGAAGATCGCGCAGACTTCACTCAACTTGAATGCGACATGGGCTGCTGCCTCGTTGCCGTCGCAGGTGATCATCTTGCTCATAATATTCTCCTGCGCTCTCAGTTGGCGACCATTTCAAGTGCATGGCACGGACATTGCGAAACGCATGCTTCACAACCGGTGCACTTGTCGTAATCGACCTTGTAGCCGAGGCCTTTGCCAAGCCTGATAATGGCGTCCTGGGGGCAGGCGCCGTAGCAGCCGTTGCATTCGAAACAATTGCCGCAGGAATAACAGCGCCGGGCTTCGAAATAAGCCTCCTGCTCGGTCAGTCCGCCCACAACTTCATCGAAGCCGCTGGTGCGTTGAGAAGGCGAAATCTGCGGCTGCTCCGACTGGGCGGCATCGGTTTTGTACCAGAGGTGCAACTGGTCGTAGTGAACCTGAGGCTCCTTGGTTTCCTTCCGGTAGGTGCGGCCATGCAGCCATGCATCGATGTGGCGAGCGGCCTGCTTGCCGTGACCGACCGCAGTGGTGACGGTGCGGGCGGAGGGAACCATGTCGCCGCCGGCAAAAATCCCCGAATGACCGGTCATCATGTGCTCGTTGACGATGACAGTGCCGTCGGGACGGGAATCGATGCCAGGAATACCCATTGTGACGAGGGTGTCAGTGGTTTGGCCAAGCGCCAGAATCAGGGAATCCGCTTCCAATGTTTCGAATTCACCTGTGGGCTGCGGTCGACCGTTCTCGTCGAGAGCCATCTTCTCCAGCGTCAGGATTTCTCCCTCGATCTGGTTGATGGTGCTGAGCCATTTGAACACCACGCCTTCTTCCATTGCCTCGACGCATTCGAAGTCATGGGCCGGCATGCTGGCGCGGTCGCGGCGATAAACCACCGTTACCTCGGAGCCGTGTCTCCGGGCGGTACGTGCCGCATCCATCGCGGTGTTACCGCCGCCATAAACGGCGACACGCCTGCCTAATTTGGGGGCATCGCCTAATTCATTGGCACGGAGATAGGAAACAGCGTCGAGCACGATGCCTGGATCATCTGACGGAATGTCGACGCCGTTGGCCACGTGGGCGCCGATGGCGATGAAGATTGCATCGAAACCACCGCTCAACTTGGCCGACAGCAAATCATCAACGCGCGTGTTGAGAACGATTTTGACGCCGGTATCTTCGATGCGACGAATTTCAGCATCGAGGATAGCGCGGGGAAGACGATAAGCGGGGATGCCGAAACGCATCATGCCGCCTGCAACCGGGCCGCTTTCGCGGATTTCTACATCATGTCCCATCAGTCGCATGTAATAGGCTGCGGCAAGTCCGCTCGGCCCGGCGCCGACCACCAGCACGCGCTTGCCCGAAGGCTTGGCGTCGTTGCGCACTTTCCATTCCCTGGCCAGCGCTTCGTCGCCGAGGAAGCGTTCAACGGCATGAATGCTGACCGAGCTGTCAACGGAACTGCGATTACAGGCATCTTCGCAAGGGTGATAGCAGACCCGGCCGTGAATGGCAGGCATCGGGTTGTTTTTGATCAGTTCCTGAAACGCTTCTTCATAGCGCTTTTCCTGCGACAGCGAGAGCCACGCCTGAATATTGCTGCCTGTGGGGCACGCATGATTGCAAGGAGGAAGGGAATTCACGTAGACAGGGAATTTTGTTCTTGAAGGACCCGTGCCTCGTTTGGAGGTCAGGTCAGGCGGCAGTGTCATGTCCCGTTCGAATTGGCTGGTCATCGCCGAATTTCTTCCTTCGAGCAGTTATAAATTAGGCGGCACTTAACCCACGCCGTTGAGTGAAAACCAGATGAGAACAATTACAAAAAGCAGAAAATATAAACTCGCCACAACAGAAGGAATGCGGTGGCGTGAGGCACAAAAATACGCGAACTATCTGTGAAACTGAGTGAAATATCGATAATTCGATATTTTTGAGATGGGCATGCCGGGCGATCTCGCGCTTTGAATTAGACCGTGTGGCGGATTGGCGCACCCCTTGGTGGTGGGTTAGCAGTGACAAACCGATGTTCGAACAGGTTCGTTGACAAGGATTGCCGATTGACACCGTTTGTTCTCTCTACCGGTCCGATAGGTTCAACCTGCTCTTGCAGTCCGAGAAAGGGTGAATGATAAGATAATCTTTGAAATAGAAAAAATTAAAAGAAGCTTTTATAAAATTTATAATTTGATTGTTTTTAATTTTTAAAAACAAAAATCCGTCTTGAACCGTTTATTCCTATATATTTCAACAAATTTTCTTAATGTAATTTTTCTAAATTGTCATATTTCTAAAGGAATATACTTAAGTAAAACAAATCTAAGGTAAAAATACTTAAATTATTTTCATGATTACCGTTGACTCTATTTTTATATAAATATACCGCAGCCTCTTATTGTTTGGGTTTTGAGTGGTACGCGGGGAAGATCATGTTGGTTGCGCGGAATTTTCTTGCCGGAATTGGTGCTGTGGGAGTGTTCTTGATGGCCGGAGAAGCCTGGTCTCAGCAGAACAGAGTTGAGAATGACAAAAAGACCCCATTCCTGTTGAGTGCCGAGCAAAAACCTGAAAACAGCCAGAAAACTGAAACTTTGCCCATATCAACCGATGCAATCGATCTTGATGCAGTTACAATTACCACAACTCGTCAGCCGACGCAGGTTCTTGACGTCCCAGGAACGGTCACTGTCATCAGCCGCCAGCAACTTGATCGACATCAGGTTAATAATGCGCAGGATCTGGTTCGTTACCAGCCCGGTATCAATGTCGATCGTCAGACCTCTGGAACCGATCCGTTCGGCAATATCGGCGGCTTCAGAATTCGTGGCGTTTCAGGAAACAGGGTTCAGATCCAGGTCGATGGCACCCGTATTCAGGAGCAGATTCAGGACGGTAACCGTAACTTCATCGACTTCCCGACGATGAAGGCCATTGAGATGATTCGCGGGCCCGGCTCAGTGTTATGGGGGGCAGACGCCCTTGGCGGGATAGTTGCCTTCCGCACCCTCGACCCTGACGATCTGTTGGCTGGCAGGGACAAACCGGTAGCGGGGCAGGTGGAGGCCGGTTTCGACAGCTTCAATAACTCTTTCAGTAAAACAGGCATGGCGGCTTTCCAGTTCAGCCCGACATTGCAGGGTCTCGTTGTCGTTAATCAGAAAAGCTACAATGAGGCGAAGCTTGGCAACGCCCGGGCTGACGGAGGACGTTGGGGCTGTCCCCGAGTGTCGGATGCCATCCGCTGCAATGAGCTTAATCCACTGGATGCGGACGTCACCAATGTACTGACAAAGTTTGTATGGCGTCCGACGACCGAGCATGAAGTCAAGTTGACCGGAGAGCTATTCGATTCCGTCGCCAATATTTCGCAACTCTATGATTATGGTTGGCAGACCAACAAATCATTCAATGGCGATTATTTGCGCGAGCAGCATCAGGAGCGGCAACGCGTGTCCTTGTCTCATTCATGGGATGTCGGTGTTGTCGTGTTGGATAACCTGCGATGGCAGCTCTCCTACTCCCCGCAAAAACGCACGATCACCAGCAATCGCTATCAGATCAATACATCGCGGCAGCTCGTTAATACCTTCACAAAGAATAGGTATGAGGAGGAATTTCTGCAGGCTGATCTGCAAATGACATCGCATTTTGATCTTGTCGGTGCAAAGCACACCCTGACATATGGTTTCCAGGGCGATATCACGGAAACAGACTATTCGACGCAGAGTGTCGTGAATAATCTCACGAAGCGAACCAGTATCGCTACGCAAGGGAACAGTTTTGCAAACGCCACAACCACGCGCGCCGATTTTTTCCTGCAAGATGAGATAAAACTGTTTGATGACAGGTTGTCTGTCACTCCCGGAATTCGTTGGGCTAACTACAATATCGATCCGAGACCGGGCGCCGCCTATCAGACGATCAAGGGCAGTGAGCCCAAAGAGCTCGATTCCAGTCGACTTGTTCCGCAAATCGGTGCGATCTACAAATTGACGGAGATCTATTCAATCTACGCACGCTACGCCGAGGGCTTCAAAATGCCGACAGCGCAGCAGCTCTACACATCCACTCCCGGCACGACATTCGATCTGATCCCCAACGGGGACTTGAAGCCGGAAACGGTGCGATCCTACGAGGGCGGGGTTCGTGGCCAGTTTGAGCAAGCTTGGTTTTCACTTGGCGGCTTCTACACTGAATACTACGATTTCATTCAAAATTTCTATGAAATCCAGCCAAATGTTTACACCTATCGCAACCTGTCGAGGGTGAACATCTGGGGCATTGAAGCTTCGGCCGAATGGCGTTTTCATGAGAACTGGGCGCTGAATGGATCTCTGTCTTACCAATATGGCAAGCAACGCGCCGAGATCGGGGAGGCTTACACGGCATATGACGGTGCCTCTCCCTTCTCGACCACCGTCGGCCTCAAATGGATGCGGCCGGAATGGGGATTGGAAGCGGAACTCATAGGGACCTTTGCTCAGGGTATCTCCCGCACGAGCGTACCCGATGGTTACAAGACAGGGGGGTACGCGGTGTTCGACAGTTATGTGAATTGGAAAATCAATGACACCTTTACAGTTCGGGCCGCGGTGCTGAACATCCTCGATACGCGATATTTCAAGGGTCCGCTCGCCTATTCCTTCACCGCGACCCCTGCCTCGATCGCAACCGCGGCCACCAACCCGATTGAACTCCAGACCGCGCCGGGCCGAACCTTCAGACTTAGTGCTGTCGCCAATTTCTAGAACCTGAGCCAGAAGGCTGTTGATTTGGAAGAAATGTATTCCACTTGAATACTGGTTTTATCAACTGAACGATGCCGCGTTACTTTTTTAAAGGAATGTCATGACCGAACGAACTCTCCCCAGCCGGGCAATCGTCAAGCTGTCACCCAGCGAACTGTTGCAGCGCCTGCCGGACCTTGGCCCCGTTATGGTGGTATCACGCGTGAACGGCGCAACCCATGAGCGCATCGGCCCTGTCGAAGATGTCACTATCGGGAAAGGGGAGTTTCTGTTGCGGGGAAAGCGCCATGATTCCCGTATCGACCCCACTCACCTGGAAGCGGTCCATCTGGAAAGCTCTGGCGGTGCACACGGTAAGGTTCTGCCCAAGCTTTCGTTCATCGACCGCGATGGCGAAACTGTTTTCTCAGTGATCGGCATGGAAGGGACCGAGGCATTTTTCCCGGCTCTCGATGGAGTGGTTTTTGAGGAATTGCCCGCCGATACTGAAAAGCGGAAGATGCCTACGGGGGAGGTTGCCAATGATGATCCCGGAGCGGTGCCTCTCAATGCTGCTGTTCTCAGCAAGCTTCCGATTGTGATCTCAGTCGAGCGACCCGGCTTTTCTCAGAACTGGCGGGGAGTTGTCGGTGAAGTGAAGCCGGCCATGAGTTTTCTCAACATAATGACCGAAGACTTCCATCTGCATCTGAAAGGCGGCGCCGTCGGTCGTTGGATGGAGACTGTTGAGGGTGAAGAAATCATCCTTTCAGCCGAGGACGCTTCCGGCAAAGCGATGGGCTTCACGTTGCGAGGCCCTCGTGCAGCCTTCGGCTCAATCTGACGGGGGAAAATATGTCCGGAAGAGCAACCTACAGCCACGCGCGCGGTGTCTGGTTAGACCCAGACACTGGCGAAGAACGCGAGCAGTTGCAACTGATGCGACAGATGGCCGGGAAGCAGGTGGTTCTGCTTGGCGAAACCCATAACGTTGCAGAAATTCACCGCTGGCAATTGCATGTCGCGGCTTTCCTTCAGGCGCACAGGCAGCGCATCGCGATGGGATTCGAAATGTTTCCGCGTCGATTGCAGCCGGTGCTGGATGCCTGGGTTGATGGGCAGCTGGACACGCAGGCCTTTCTGGAAAAGACCGAATGGCAGAAAGTCTGGGGCTTCCCGCCTGAGCTTTACCTGCCGCTCTTTCACTTCTGCCGTCAGCAGAAGGTGCCGATGATTGCCCTCAACTGCTACCGCGAACTCGTGACCCGCGTCGGCAAGGAGGGATGGGAGGCCATACCGGAAGAAGAGCGTGACGGCCTGACCCCCAGCGCTCCGGCAACGGATGCCTATCGGGACTATCTTACCGGATTAATGATTGCAAACGGTCGCAGTCCGGCAATGGGTGTCGATGGCGGGATATCTGACCGTTTTCTTCGTGCGCAACAAACCTGGGACCGGGCTTTCGCATGCAATATTGCTCATGCGCTGGCAGCCCCCGGTTTTGCTTCAGACCCGCCATTGATCATCGGAATCATTGGCCGTGGCCACCTCGAATATGGTCACGGCACTCCTCACCAATTGCATGATCTCGGCATCAAAGACATTGCCGTTTTATTGCCGACCGAAAGTGACAGACATGATGCGCAGGATATCGCCGGTATAGGCGATGCCATTTTCAGGATCGATGTCCCGGAGCCGCATGTGGAAATGGCTCAGCGTCGGCAAAAGCCGGAATCCGGGACGCGAGAAGAAACGTGAACAGTATGCTGGTACGCATATGGCGGCTGCTTAAGCTCTGCACCGCTGCGCCGGGTGGGCGCATCGGCATACTCTACTTCCTGATTGTGCTGGCGCTCAATCTTGCAGGTATTGAGGTGACATTACGCCTGATTTCCTGGTCTGCCGACTTTTACAATGCTTTGCAGAAGCTGGACGGTGCGGAAGCGGTCAGACAGATCGGAGTCTTTGCGATCCTGACCGTTATCGGATCAGGCCTCTATCTCTCTGCAACCTACATCCGTAAACTGCTCCAGATTTGCTGGCGACAGACATTGACCGATGCTGCGCTAAGTCGCTGGCTTGATAACAAGGCTTATTGGCATGTCGGCGAGACCGGGCAACCGGTTCTCGACAACCCGGATCAGCGTATTGCCGAGGATTGCCGCATCTTCGTCATGCGCGTGACTGAGGAAGCCCTCGATATGATCAGCGCCGTCGTTGGATTGATCTCCTACGTCGCTGTTCTGTGGCAGCTTTCCTCGTTTCCGCTGTCGCTGACTTTGTTCGGTATCGCGGTGGAAATTCCGCATTACATGGTCTGGGCGGCTCCTGTTTATGTCGCGATCTGCAGCGGCATGACCCACATCCTTGGTGCACCTTTGATGCGTCTCAATGTCGAACAGCAGAAGCGTGAGGCCAATTTTCGCTTCGCGCTTACCCGCTTCCGGGAGGCGAAGGAGGCGGTGGCTTTAGCCAGTGGTGAAACAGTCGAACGCGCCATTATGGATGAACGGTTCCGGCGTATCATTTCCAATTGGCGCAGGCTTATCGGCCGTGAACTGATCCTTGGTTGTTTCACGAGACCTTATATGTCGACGGTACTGCGTATCCCGATGTTTCTCGCATTGCCCGCTTTCCTTGCCGGCCATGTGACGCTTGGTGGTCTGATGCAACTTGCCAGTGCTTTCCAGAACGTCGTTACCAAACTCTCATGGTTTATCTTCTCTTATGGCGAGTTGGCGGAACTTGCTGCTGCAAGTGCGCGTCTCGATGGTTTTCTCACTCAGATGGAGGAGGTGGGTGCGAGATCGCGATCCTCCGCCCGACTGGTCTCGGACAACCAGGTCCTGTCAATTCATGATCTGAAAGTTCGTGATCCGCAGGGAAATGTTCTGGTCTCTCTGCCCCGGCTCCGTGTTCGCCAAGGTGAAACCGTCTGGATGAACGGACCTTCCGGTCTTGGAAAATCGACATTGATTAAGGCAATCGCCGGTCTGTGGCCGCATTATGAGGGGCATATCGAAACTCCGGCCGGGCGGCAGTTCTATATGGCACAGAAGACATATCTGCCATTGGGAAGCTTTGCCTCGGCTGCCACTTATCCGTTGTCGCCAGTTGAAGTCGGAGATGTCCGAAGACTGTTGCAGCGGGTTGGTCTGCCGCCGCATGTCATACGAGCTGACAGCGATGTCCCGGAAAATGGAAAAGAAAGCGCTTTCAACCTGTCAGGCGGTGAACTGCAAAGAATAGCTATTGCCCGTATCCTCGCAGCGCGTCCGGCCTGGGTTTTCCTTGATGAGGCGACCAGCGCACTCGATGCCCGTGCAGAAGAGGAATTACTGTCTCTCCTGCGAAATGAACTGCCTGATGCTGCCTTCATCGTTGTCGCTCACCGCGAGCCGGTGGGATTGGGGCCGCTGAGGCAAGTGGATATGGAAAGGGCTCCGCGCCAGTCGGCGTTTCGGACAGGGCAGGGGGATATAACTCCGGTTCCGGCATAGCTGGAAATCGTGAGCCAACCATGTCGTTGAGCGTTCAACCTTCCATCAGCGCTTCTACATGCATCGCTACCGAGCGGGACAGGCCTTCGAGGTCGTAGCCACCTTCCAGTATCGAGACCAGCCTGGATTGACAGTGACGATCTGCCAGCTCCATGACTTTTCTCGTCGTCCAGCCGAAATCTTCTTCCTTGAGATTGAGGTTTCCGAGCGGGTCTCTCCAATGTGCATCAAAGCCCGCTGCTATGAGGATAATATCCGGCGCGAATGCATCCATGCGCGGCAGGATGATGTCGTTCAACGCGGCGCGGAAAGCTTCGCTGCCATCGCCTTCCTGCAGTGGCACATTGACGATGTTGTCAAACTCTCCCCGCTCAGTTGCGTGACCCGTCCATGGAAACAAAGGCATTTCATGAGTTGAACAGTACATCACCGAACGATCACTCCAGAAAATATCCTGAATGCCATTGCCATGATGAACATCCCAATCAAGAATGGCCACCCGTTCGACGCCATGCCGAACCTGTGCATGCCGGGCCGCTATCGCCACATTGTTGAAAATGCAGAAACCCATTGAGCGCGTTGGCTCCGCATGATGGCCGGGAGGTCGCATCGCGGTAAAGGCATTCTTCGCCCGGTTGGTCATGATCTCGTCCACCGCCTGGATACCCGCCCCAGCAGCGCGTAGAGCAGCCTCCATCGTTCCGGCGGATAAAGCCGTTTCTTCGTTGATTTCCACCAAACCCTGGGCAGGGCAGGCGTTTTGTATCGACAGGACGTAGTTTTCAGAGTGCACAAGGCAGATCGATGCGAGTTCCGCGCGAATGGCCTGCTCCCGAATCAACCTTAGAAAACGGGCCTGTTCCAGAACACGTTCCACAACGCGAATCCGGTCCGGTCGCTCGGGATGGCCGGGCGGCGTCAGATGATCGAGTGCGGATGAGTGTGAGATATAGAGTGTGGACATGCGAGAATTCGCCCATTCATTATTGTAGTCTTCGACAAAAATACGAGTGCCGGATACTATGGTTTTAATGCCACACGGATTATTAATTCGGTGCTTTTCCTTGTCACAATGCCCTTCTCCCCCATATCGCCGTTGTGTGCCGTCTGGCGCTGCACTAAACGGGGACATCCTTTTTACGTGTTGTTAAGCATAACGGCGCAATGTGGCGGCGTTAATGGGGATTTGGTCTAATGCGCATCGGCGTAACCGCCGCGGTTCTGGTAACCGCCACCTTGCTTTCTGGCTGCAATTTCAAAGGCGTTCCTGAACCTTCTCTGTCGCAGAGGGATACGGAGTGGATGGCGCTCGTGCCCAAAGGCGGGCCCTCTGACCCTCAACTTGAGCGTTGGCAGGTCAAAGACCCGACTGGAGAAGCCCCTGGAACCATCGTTGTGGCGACCAAGGAACGGGTTCTCTACTTTGTCCTTCCGGACGGAAAAGCCATTCGTTACGGCGTCGCCGTTGGTGACGAAGCCTTCGGCTGGACAGGGACAGCTCGCGTTGCACGCAAGGCGGAGTGGCCGGATTGGACACCTCCCGCCGAGATGAAAAAGCGTTGGCCTCATGTAAGATATACCAAAGGCGGACCGGAAAATCCGCTCGGCGCGCGCGCTTTGTATCTTTACGAAGGAAATCACGACACGCTGTATCGTATCCACGGCACCAACGATCCGCAGGAAATCGGCCAGGCAGTATCATCCGGCTGCATCCGTATGCGCAATATCGATGTGGTCGATCTCTATAACCGCGTGCCTGAGAACGCCAAGGTTATCGTGAAGTAGGTCTTCATTATTAGCAAAAAGTTTCACGGTTTATTTTCAGGACATCGCAAGATTTCATTCGATCTTGCGATGTCCTGATTCTATGATCTGTTATGGTTCGTTCAAGTTGCCTGCTGCGGGCATGGCGATCTAGCGACGGGAAACAGACATGGAAACTTTTCTTCTTATCTTTCTGGGCCTTTTTGTCGTGGTCGGCGGATATCTCGTCGTCGTCTACAACGGCCTGGTGCGGATGCGCCAACGCATCAATCAGTCGTTCGCCGATATCGATGTCCAGCTGAAACAGAGACACGATCTGGTTCCCAATCTGGTCGAGACGGTGAAGGGTTACGCAACCCACGAGAAAAGCACTTTTGAGGAAGTGATCAGGGCGCGAAATGCTGCCGTTGCGGTCGCTCCAGGTCAATCTCAACAGGCGGCCGCGGAAAATATGCTCTCCGGCGCGCTCGGAAAGCTCTTCGCCCTTGCCGAGGCTTATCCCGACCTCAAAGCCAATACAAACTTCCAGCAGTTGCAGAGCGAGCTGGGCGACATCGAGAACAAGATCGCGGCGGCACGGCGCTTCTTCAACAATTCGGTGAGCGAATTCAACGCATCCATTGAAGCTTTTCCCGCTGTCCTGTTTGCACGTAATTTCGGATTCTTCCCTCGGGAATTCTTCGACCTCGGCGACAGCCGCCAGACAGCGGAACAAGCTCCGAGCGTGAAGTTCTGATGCGATCAGTAAAGACAAGGCTGGCGCATTTCGGTTGCTCCGGCCTTTCTACCTCTCCTTCAAATGGCGTTGCCTGCGGCGGAAGGTCGATCCGGCCCAAGCCGTGTAATGTCGTCGGGTAACAGATAAATATGCTTGGAGCTTACGGCCTTTATACTCATATCCGTGCCAACCGCATCCGTTCGACATGTCTGTTGGTTGGGCTGTTCCTTGTACTCTACATAGCCATTCTTGCCCTGGTCGCGCTGACGGCCCAGATCGAAGGTTATGGCGGTACAAAGGAGTTTTGGAGTGCCGTTAAACCGGTGATGCTCCGTTCCCTGCCATTTGTGACGCTGCTCGTTGCCGGTTGGGTCGGAATAGGTTTTTTCCTCAATCGTGGGATTGTGGCGCTCGCCACTTCGTCGGCTTCCCTTACGAGGCAAGAGCAGCCAAGACTTTACAATCTCGTCGAGAACCTCTGCATATCCTGCGGTGCGCCGATGCCGAGACTGGCCATCATCGAGACGGAAGCACTCAATGCCTTCGCTTCCGGCATCGGTCGCCAGCAGGCGACGATAACGGTTACGCGCGGTCTTCTCGAAACCTTGGACGACAGCGAGCTTGAGGCTGTTCTTGCCCATGAGCTGACGCATATCCGCAATAGCGATGTCTCCCTCATGATGATCGCCATCGTGATCGTCGGAGGTCTCTCTCTTGCCAGTCAGATTCTTTCGACAATGCTTCGCGTGGGAGTGTGGACGAGAGCGGGGAACAGACGCGGTGATGGGGGAAAATGGATTTTTATTGCTTTGATCGCTTTTGCAATCGTGTCCATCGCCTGGCTCCTGTCCACGCTGATCAACCTGGCGTTGTCGCGCAAGCGGGAATACCTGGCTGATGCCGGTGCGGTGGAATTGACGAAAAATGCCGATGCCATGATAGGCGCCCTTCGCAAGATCAGCGGCAACAGCGACCTGCCGCAGGTGGCGACAGGCATCATGCAGATGTGCGTCGACAATCCCCGCCGCAACGCTTTCGACTGGTTTGCGACACATCCCTCTATCGAGGATCGGATCAAGGCTCTTGTCGCATTCGGCGGAGGCCGTATCCAGGATCCGGAACAGCCGGTCGTGAAGGCGGAGCTCCCTCCTTCCGAGGCGGTTGCCCCGAAACGGCGTAGTCCCTGGGGATTTCCCGGTCGGCGTGGCCCGTGGGGGCCTCGCTGATAACGAAAACAATCCGCTCACATGCAAACCGGGCAGCTTAGTGTTGCTGCCCGGCTTTCTTTATCCTGAGTGCCTTACTTCATGTAGGCACCGGCCATCGCCGAGACTGCCGTTTCGGAATATCTTTTGAGAACGCCTTTTTTCTTCGGGAAATCAGGCAGTTTCCAAACTGAACGCCTTTCAACAAGAATTGCCTCGATCTTTTCCGCTGGTAGTTTCTCTCCTGCAACGCCGACGATGCGCAAGATTCTGCCAGGAATGTCGATTTCGATAATATCTCCGTCTTCCACGAGAGCTATCGGCCCGCCTTCAACGGCTTCGGGTGAAACATGGCCGATGCAGGGTCCGCTGCTTGCCCCTGAAAACCGTCCATCGGTGACGATGGCGACGGTTCCGTTGAGTTTCTTATCATAAACGATGGCGTCGGTTGTCATGAACATTTCCGGCATGCCGGAGCCTTTGGGGCCTTCATAGCGAATGACGACAATGGCACCGGGTTCGATTTTTCCGGCAATGATGGCCTCCTGCGCCAGTTCCTCGCTGTTGAACACGGCGGCAGGCCCGGTATGCTGGTGCATTGATGGAACGACTGCAGAATATTTCACCACCGCTCCATCGGGAGCGAGATTGCCGTCAAGCACTGCAATGGAACCATATTGCGTGGCTTTGTCCGGATGCCGGATAACGTCATGGGCAGGGATGTTGAAGCTGCTCAGGTGAGCAAGACCACGCTCGAAGAAACCATCTTCATGTAATATTTCCAGATTGTCGCCAAGCGAACGACCGGTCACTGTCATCACGGTCAGATCGAGCTGATCGCGCAGCAGCCACTGGATGCGGGGAACTCCGCCGGCGAACCAGAACAACTCGGCGGTGTATTTGCCGCTCGGCTGTATGCTGGTCAGATAACGGATTTCCTGTCCTATCCGGTCGAACAGCTTGGGGTCGAGGTCCAGCTCAAGTTCGTGGGCGATTGCGGGCATATGGATCAGGGCGTTGGTGCTGCCGCCAATTGCCGCGTGGACTTTAAGCGCATTCAAAAGCGTGGACTTGGTCATGATGGCTCTGGCGGTGATATTATGCGCCGCGAGTTCCATGATTTTCTTGCCTGCTGCCCGTGCCATGCGACGGATGTCCATCATCGTGGCCGGCATCAGGGCGGTGCCCGGAAGTGCCATGCCGAGAGCTTCCGACATGCATTGCATCGTGCTGGCCGTACCCATGAACTGGCAGGCACCACAGGAAGGGCAGCCGCTCAGCTTATAGTTTTTCATCTCCTGTCGCGGAACCAATCCCTGCTTGTGACGGGCTGAGATCGGCCCCGCCAGGCCGGATGTGCTGTTTCCCGGGCCGGAACGCATCACTCCGCTGGGGATATGGATCGTCGGCATGTCGAGACGAGCCGCTGCCATCAGATGGGCTGGCGTGGATTTATCGCAACCGGACAGGAGGATCATGCCATCCCAGGGGATGACCGAGGCGTGAATCTCCACCATGTCGGCGATGATTCCCCTGGACGGCAGGATATAGTTCATGCCGTCATGCCCTTGAGCCCAGCCGTCGCATATGTCGGTGACATGGAACCTGGCGGGCTTGCCGCCGCGCTCGTAGACGCCGATGCAGGCTTCGTCGTTCAGGACGTCGAGATGGAAGCTGCCGGGATGGCTGTCGCCTTGAACATCGTCCACCAGTATCTGTGGCTTCTCCAGGTCGTCCTCAGTCCAGTTCATTCCCAGCATCAAGGCATCGACTTGGGCCCATAAGTCCCTGACTGGAGCGCATTTTTGCGTTGTCATGACGTTGTTTCCTTTCAGGCGTTGGTGAGTGCAGGACGCTTTCCCTGATGGAACGCGTCCTCTTTGGATCGGATGTGTCTGGTTATCCAGTCGTGCGGCGTGGTCAGCTCTTTTGTGCGGACGCCATCTTCATCGGATCGGGAAGGTGTTTTGTGGCTTTTATCCCGGTTGTCTTATGAGGGAGCGTCAAGGTGATGAGAAAACCAGCCAACAGCATTGCGACAAGGAAGTAAACGCCGACGTCAAAGCTGTTGAATGACGTGTGCAGCCAACCGACCATGAACGGTCCGAGGAAGCCGCCGAGATTACCGATGGCGTTGATGATGCCGCGTGCTCCGCCAGCTATTTCGGAAGGGAACAGGATTGGTGGAATGGTCCAGAAAATGCTTGATGCCGATTGCATGAACAGGCCGCAAGCGACAAGGAAGCCGAAGGAAACCCAGATATTTTCTTTGAGAAGCGTCGAAAGCAGGAAGCATAGTGCAAAGGCGATAATGAGAATTGCGGTGTAACGGCGCCGGTTCATCTTGCGATCCGACAATTGCGCAAAGGCATAAAGACCGAAGATCATCGCGATATAAGGGAACATGGACAGGAAGCCGACGCCGGTCATGCCGGTATTGGTCAGCTCTTTCAGGAGAGATGGCAACCACATGGCGAAGCCATAAATTCCGACCTGATAGAAGAAATAGAGAAGAATGAGCTTCCAGAGATTTACGTTACGGAAGAGTTCCGAATAGGACACCTTGGTATCACCGGTCGATTTCAGCGCAGCTTGTTCTTCGGCAGGGCTTCTTCTTGAATTGTGAGAGCACACGAGGTGTTTTGAGCGTGCATGCCGAATAAAAAAGACCCTGCTCTTTCAATGAAGAGCAAGGTCGCTTCAATTACGATATCGAAAATCCTGTCAGTTCGACAGATCGATGACCAGATCTTCGAAACCTGTCAGGCTGACGACCAGCTTGCCGCCGACATCAGTGGTCACGACGCCGCACAGGCTGCCCGTGGTGACGATATGGCCGGCCTTGAGACCACCCAGACAATCATTGGGAGCGGATGCGTAACCGATCAGCGGCAGGATGATATCGTCCTGCGGGTGTTTCGGAGCAGCATTGAAAATTTCCTTGCCATCGAGCGTTGCGCGGCAGCTCATCTCGGAAAGCGGGCCAGGAAGCGTCTTGGTCTTCTTTTCCTCGCCGATCACGTAGCCGGCATTATGCACACAGTCGGCTAGGCCGAGCAGGAAGGATGGTTGGGCCGGATTGGTGTAACGGCTGGTGAGGAATTCGACGCCGACAAAAACGCTGTCATAGGCATCGATGATTTCTTCACGGGTATAAGGCTTGCCCGGACGGGGAGGCAGATCCCTGGACAGGCGAACGCCGATTTCGATTTCGATCCGGAACGCCGGACCCGGCTTCTGAACCCAACGGGTTGGAGCCTTCAGGGTGACGCTCTCAAGAAGCGGGGCGGCAAAGGCGACCGTGTCGGGAGAAAACCCGACTTTCCATCCGGCGATTGCTTCATCCAGTTGTTGGACAGTGCGTGACATCGAGCGCATTGCGGATGCCGGATCTGCAGGAACGGGAAGGGTTGCGGGGTCGACGGCCTTTTGTGTCTTACGGGCCTCGAGAAGCGCAGCTGCCAGACGTTCTTCGTTTGCGGAAAGAGAAGTCATTGATTGGGTGCCCTCATTTTGAACGACAAAAGCATAGCCGTTGGATCGGATTCTGCGACGAAGCTAATTGACGCAGGTAATATACTATTGGCTAAAATCCTTTTTATGTCAAAGGATAAGCACATTTTTAAGTCCATCTGAAATTTATTCAGGCGAGTTCGGGAGGAATGAATCCCCGACCGAACTTCTCCAGCATTCCGGCAACCGCGATCGATGTCAAATCCCGACCGGCGCCTGATATGATCTGCACACCGAGCGGTAATCCATCGGCTGTGACGCCGACGGGAGCAACCGAGGCCGGAAGTCCCGACAGGGACGAGAGGGACGACCATGAGAGAAAGTCAAAATAGGGTCGTTCAATTCCGTTGACGGACAGGGTTCGCTCATGAAAATTCGGTCTGTGGTCATGGGGAATGGCCGCAACCGGCGCAGGCGGGCACAGCAGCACATCATAAGTATCGAAAAACGACTGCCACGCCTTTTCGAAAGCCGCGCGCCGCAGCTGCAGGTTGCGCCAGCTTTCCACATCGAGCTGTGCGCCCCGCGCCTGAAGTGCTCGGTGCGACCTATCGTCCGGTGAAAAGTCCTTCGCGCGGCGCGCCAGTCTCTCGCGGACCTCGGGCGGAAAGCCGGACGCGATGATGGCGTGGTTGAAAAGACCGAAAGTTTCCATCTCTTCTGCAAAGGAGAATGCCGGGCGGGCCGTCTCATCAACTTCCGCCCCAAGACCTGCAAGAATTGCCGCTGCTTTCCGAACGGCTTCTGAAACGGATGAATCCACGGGTGCGTCGGCATCATCGGCCCAGACAGCAACGCGCAGTTCTTTCGGATCATCGACTATCGAGCGCGGCAGTTGCGGTCGAATGCCGTCAAGTGCTGCCGGGCCATGGATAATATCCAGGATCAATGCCAGGTCCTCAGAGGAACGGGTGAGGGGACCTATGACACTGAAATCGGACTCGAAGGTTGCTCCGGGAGCCGGAGGTACATGGCCACGGCTGGATACGAGGCCGAAGCTCGGTCTGTGGCCGAATATTCCGCATGCATGGGCGGGCCAGCGGATGGAGCCGGCAAAATCGGAACCAAGTTCGAAAGCGCTCATCCCTGTCGCCACTGCAGCGGCTGCGCCGCCTGAAGAGCCACCAGGAGAACGGGTCGGGTTCCACGGGTTGTTCGTGACGCCGTAGACGCTGTTGAAGCTCTGGAAATCACCGGTGAAGATAGGGACGTTGGTCTTCCCGACAATGATGGCTCCCGCCTGCCTTAGACGCGATACCACGGACGCGTCCCGTTCCGGTAAGCGCTCTTTATGGACGGGCGCTCCAGAGGTCGAAGGCATGCCGGTCACGTCGATGGAATCCTTGATCGTGATGACCAGTCCCTCAAGGGAGCGACCTTCTCCGGCGAGCAGACGTTTGTCTGCCTCATCCGTCTCCCGCCGCGCCCGCTCGATATCAAACGCCACGACGGCATTCAGACCGGGATTGTCTTCCTCTATGCGGGTAAGCGTCATTTTCAACAGCTCGCTCGATGAGAGCTGTTTCTGTTTCAGGAGTGCGGCGAGCGTTTCGGCTGACGCGAACAAGGGATTCTGAGGAATGTTTTTAGCCATGGCAAGGGTTCTGGTCAGCTCTCAAATGAAAAACGGCGTCAGCCAGCTTTGACCGACTTCGGCGAAAGAGCTTCCATATCCGCTCTGACGAATTCGCGCCAGTTGGTAACGATGCGATCAAGGTCTCCGAGATCCGCCTGGTTGAGCTTTCCAAGAGTGCGCTCGACATAGGCCCGCTGTATCGCCATACCGCTTTCCGCCAGCTCACGACCTTCCGGCGTCAGGTAGAGAGCGTAGAAACGCCTGTCATCCGGCAGGGGCTGCCGCTCGACGAGATTGCCTTCGACCAGCCGGTCAATCAGGCCCGAGACATTGCCCTTCGTTACGTAACGCTTATCCGCCAGTTCCTGCTGGCTGATCCCTTCACCCTCTGTCAATGTGGAGAGGATGTCGAATTGCGGGACTGACAGCCCCAGCATTCTCAGTTCGGAGGTAACCGCTGCTGAAATGCGTCGGCTGAGCCTGATAAAACGAAACCAGACCCGCAAAGGGTCTGTCGTTGGCTGCCTGGCAGCGGGTATCTTTGACTTGGCGGGCAAAATAGCGCTCCGAAGAAGGGTGCAAAATATCAATTACATCCGACGTTGCCGAAAGATTCCTGCCAAATCAATCTGAAGGTAGTGGTTTTTCGATAATTATCGGACACTTTGTAAGGTTATGAGGAAATATTCCTGCGGGAAGAGTACGAAACCGGTTTTGTTAAGCCTGAAACCGTGAAGTCCTTGACGACGTGAAGGCGGGGCGTGCAGCCTGTTTCAACTGGTTCTCTCAGGCATCGGGCGGATGGAACAATGGCGATGAGCCGTTACTATCAGGAGATCGCATATCGGCCTCGAAGCCGCTATGCGAGGTTGTCCTGGTGGTTAGCGCGTTTTGCCGTTCTCGTCAGCTTGATCGCCATCATTCTTATCCGTTTCAATCTGGTCGATACGGGGGGAGCCCTTGTGGCGCTGTTTGCAGGGTTTGCAATAGCGGCGCTGGCCTTTGTGCTGTCCATTGTGGCTTTCGTGAGAATATGGCGAGAAGACCATCGCGGCTTCGGGAAAGCCGTTGCAGGCTGCCTTGTCTCGCTTCTGGCTTTATCTGTGCCCGTTTCCCTCCAGGCTTTTGCCATTCTCCGACCGGGGATAAACGCGATTAGCAGCGATACCGTGGACATTCCTCCGTTCTCGCGCACGCGACAGGCCTTTGAAGCAAGGGACGGGACTTTACCGGTTATGCCCCAGCAGGCGGAGCAAGTCAGGATGCGGTTGGCATATCCGGATATTGTTACGCTGGTTCTGAATGTTGAACCAAAATCCGCTCTCGGGATGATCCGCGAGACGGCGCGATCACAGGGCTGGACTGAAATTGCTTCCCTGTCACCCGGTGGCAGGTTCGGAGACGGCCATTTCGATGCCATAGCCCGAACAACTCTCCTCCAGTTGCCGATAGACATCACCTTGCGCATCAGGCCCGTTGCGGGTGGGACGCGCATCGATATCCGTTGTGTGTCCCGTTATGGAAATTATGATTTCTTTGATAACGCTTCACTGGTACGCAACTTCATGAGCGAACTGTCCGATACCGCCAGTGGCGAGGAACCCTGATAATCATAGTCGGTTCAGCCGGAAAATGCCATTAAGGCGGGGGGGGCCTTCGGTTATTACAAGATTACGAGAGACCAGATCCTCGATATGAGCGAGAACCGACATTGCCGCTGCGCCGATCAGTGATGGCGAAAGATCCTGATAAAGAACCGATACCAGTGCCGGAATGGTTTCATCTCCGCTTTCCAGTCGGCGTAGAATAGCCGCCTCGCGTGCTCTGCGATGCAGCAGGAGTGCCCTGACGAATGAACGGGGTGAGTTGACCGGGCCGCCGTGACCGGGCCAGTAAATGCTGTCATTTCGCTGAAGGAGCTTGTCGAGCGAAGCCATGTAGGCGCTCATGGACCCTTCGGGGGGAGCCACGACCGTCGTGGACCAGGCCATGACATGATCGCCTGAGAACAACGCATTTTCTTCGACGAGATGAAAGGAAACATGATTGGCAGTGTGCCCCGGCATATCGACCGCGTTGATTGTCCAGCCGTGCCCGGCAAGCGTGCTTCCGTCTTCCAGGACGATGTCGGGAATGTAATCCCTGTCGGTGCTTGATGCTAATGGGTTTCGCTCACCTGATGCCATTGCCCGGGAAAACGAATCCGGGTGGCAGCCTGCGATGATTGCTCCGGTTTCCCGCTTGAGCAGAGCCGCAGCCGGTGAATGATCGCGGTGGGTATGCGTCACCAGAATGTGCGATACGCTTTCCCCCGACAAAGCCTGAAGCAGCGCGTCACAATGCTGGGGCAGAAGAGGACCGGGGTCCACGATCGCGACCTCGCCCTTGCCGATGATGTAACTACAGGTTCCTGTGAAGGTATATGGCCCGGGATTGGGAGCGATGATGCGGCGGATGAGAGGGCTGACCCTTTCGCACTGCCCGGCAGCGGCGGGAAGTTCGCGGTTAAAATTCAATGGCTCTGTCATGGAATGCCCCGGTTTCCCGAAATTGAACCGTTACTATCCTTATAGACCGGATCGCGCTGCGTTGAAAACACAATGCGATCTCGATGTCTCGCACATATGGCTAAGGCAGTTCCGCTGATTTCAGTCGGAGCCGATGATACCATCGCGCTTCAGTTCCTTTTCTGTACGGCCCGGGCGGGAGCGATAGGTTGGCATGCTCCATCCGAAACAGAGGGCCCCTCCGCGAATGAAGAGAGCTATCGATGCTGCTGCGAGCGCCGACAGGGCCGGGTTGAAATGAAAAGTCTGTAATCCGGTGTAAACCACTGAGCCCGCAAGGGCGGCGGTCACATATATCTCGCGCCGCAGGAGCACAGAGGGTTCGTCCGCTATGATGTCGCGCATAACGCCCCCCAGAGTTGCAGTCAAAACTCCCATCAAAACTGCAACGATCGGCCCGAACCCGAGCGCCAGGCTTTTCTCTGCGCCAAGAACGCAATAAGCGGCAAGACCTATCGCATCGAGCCATAACAGGAGACGATAGCGAGATTCCAGGAGATGAGCCGTGAAGTAGGTCGAAATACCCGCCGCGGTGCAAACGATCAGAAATCCAGGATCTTGCACCCAGAACACGGGTGTCGCGCCCAGCACGAGATCGCGCAGGGTACCGCCGCCGATGCCGGTTACGCTTGCGAGGAAAAGAAAGGCGACAATATCCAGCTGACGCCGGGATGCAACCAATGCTCCTGTTGCCGCAAATACGAATACGCCTGCATAATTGAACAGGTTGAATAGCTGATCCAGTGTCACCGTGTGCTCCGAGGGGGAAAGTACCAGGCCGAGCTTACGACCATTGTAGTACAAACCCAAAGCGCTACTTGGAAAACCTGCGTTAATCAATCTCTTTTATCGGATTGCCGCGGCTCAAAGGAGGCATTTGCGGAAAATTGAGGTCAAGCTATGCTCTCCCACACACTGCTCTGGACAGATAGTTTACTTTTCGCGGTGTTATATCCGTTTCTCAATGAAAGTATTATTGTCAAGCTGGTTACTTTAGTTCAGCTTATTTGTTTGGCTAACTTATATATATGAATACTTTAGTAGAAAAATATTTCATAATTATAACAAAAAATACCATTCATTGATGTTTAGTAATTGAAATAGATTAGCGCAGACTTAGATGCTGTTGGAACTGCATCATGAGTTTGGACTTATCCCTTGCGAAAGTTTTCGTAGTATGTCGTGAAGCCAAGGGCAAAGCCGGAAACTGGGCCCTTTGAAACAATCGAAATGCTTCGGAAATTTTCGTCGAGAGGCAACAAACGTCATTCAACCAAAGCCGTTTACCGGGACCGTGATGGTCATACGGGAGGTGTTGCTTGTCTCTTTAGCCCTGTTCAACAAGTGCAGACGGAGCCAATACCATGTCAGATAATAATAATGATTCATATACTGTCGATCAATCCAATGGTGCGTCCGACAATGATCAAAACCTCAATGGGATTTCTCTTGATCAAGTCGGTGGCGTCGATATCGCCGTAGATCATCAGAACATCGATAGCGGAGGCAATACCCAGTACAACACGTCGAATGTCTATGATTCCGGCTTCCCTACCTCCTCTGATCACTCGCAGAACGATGATTACGCTGTAGATCAATCAAATAATCTATTTGATAACGATCACAACATGAACGTATTCGACACTGAGCAAACTGGTGGCGCCAACGTCGTGTTCGCAGATCAGTATATCAGCAGTGGTGGAGATTCTCAGACAAACACGTCCAACCTGTTTGATGGTGGCTGGACTGGAGATCACAGCGATCACAGCAGTGACGATAACTACGATGTTACGCAATTCAATGGTCTGCGGGACGATGACACGAATGGCAATTCGCTTGTTCTCGATCAGAATACCGGCGGACCGTGGACTGCTGATCTCGCTTTCGTATCGCAAAATACAGAGAGCGGTGGCGATTCCCAAAGTAATAATTCACTGGTAGTCGATTCCGGGTTCTCTGAAGGCAGCGGCGGCTGGGGCGGTGGCTGGGGCGGAATGTCATCGTTTTCGTTCGGCGATGACGGCCACGGCGGCGGTCATGGCGGAGGTCATGGCGGCGGCTTTGGTTCCAGCGCCAATTATGACAACAACGATGATTACACTGTCGATCAATCGAATACCGGTCTGGATAACGACACCAACTACAATATTGCCGACATTGGCCAGATGGGGACGGCGGATATTGTCTTCCTCAATCAGGATATCCATAGCGGGGACAACGAACAGTCGAATTCCTCTGGCCTATTCGATACCGGGTTTGCGTTCTACTCCGGGCATGACAACAATGATACGTACGATGTTGGCCAGGACAACCAAATGGCGGATAACGATGGCAATGCCAATAAGTTAACGCTGGATCAGATGTATGCCGTCAATATCAACGGCGTAAATCAGTCTATCGACAGTGGGCATAATTCGCAGTCTGATGAATCGAACATCTTTGACTATGGTAGTGCGTTCGGATTCGGCCATCACAGCGGCAGCGATAATAATAATGATGATTATACTGTCAGCCAAGGCAATATGATGATCGATAACGATATTAACCTGAATATCGGTATCGTGGCGCAAGTTGGTTTTGGTAATGCTGCACAGATTGACCAGACAATTGATGCTGGTGACAACACTCAGGTTAACGACTCTGGCATTTATGATTTCGGCAGTGCTTTCGGCTCAGGCAGCCACAGCAATGACGATACATACGATGTGCATGAGAGCAACCTGCTCAGTGACAGCGATGCCAACGAAAACATGGCTTCGGTGACCCAGCTTGTCGGTTGGTCAAATATCGCCGATTTCGACCAGGCAGTCGATTCCGGCCACAACGATGCTGGCAACAGCAGTCATCTGTTCGATTTCGGTGTGTAACTAGTTTCTTACGACGGGCCCACGCGTTTGACAACGCGTGGGCCGCACAGGTTTGTTTGGCCATGGCATTCTGCGGGCCAGAGCGCGAAACACCCGATCTATAATTGGACGTTTCGATAGGAAGTTTTCCGCAAAAGAGGGGAACATATCACCTCCCGGAGGACTTGTTCGATAACCGTGTTCGGTGATGGAGGAAACCGGTGCCATACGACCGTAAAACGGAACTGCTCTGGAACTATATCGGAATGGCCCAATTCTCGGATCTCTCTCGGATTTGGGGACAGGGACCAGCAACAATTCGAGGTGATGCAACTGTCGGTTACACACCACAGACCATTGTGATACGAACCGATGAAGCGCCGGATTCAGACGAACCTAAACATCATGTCACCTCGGGAGCAGATGGCGATATCCCCAGTTCCTCATCGGGTAGCGAAGGCGTTGCGTCTCCTGTTACAGATGCGGAGCTTGAAAATCCTGTAAAGATTGATATCGCAACCTTCATGCCGAGTGCTTCGGTGGGGCATTCTTCGCATTCATCCTCCGATGTACCCGTTTCATTCGGGAACGTGTCGGTGCATTCGGGGCATCTGTCTCATTTTGAAATCACCCATCAACAGTCAATATCTACCTCCTCAATGTCATCAGATACCTCGCCGCATGCATCCGCCGAAATATTGTCGGACGACGCGGGTCTCGCAATTGATAATGGACCGCCAAAATTCTACGGGCCATCTGAGGTAAACGCGACTTCGGCGATAGATGGCGGAGATAATACGCAAACAAGTAGTGTCACTGTTGAAGGAAATCCTGACGCTGCGCCTTCCGGATGGACAGGTGTCGGTGCCGAAGACGTTGCCAGTATTATTGATCAACTGACCGCAGCGAGCCAGAACAACGGGTACAATTTTATCATCGACTATGTGAGCGGTAACCTTACCTCACTTTTTTCAATGCAGCAGCTGAATACGATTTACGACAATGATTCATCCCACAACAGTTCTTATGTTACTGCGGCAGAAGGTTCGTTGCTGGGAGATGTGAATGTTTCACAGTCGATCATCAGCGGAGGCAATGAGAGTACAAACACCGCATACATGGCTAGCGGCGATTCTCTTGATAATTACGATGTTCTCGTCGTAACGGGTGATCTCACCGAGATTAACAAAATCGTGCAGGTCAATTTGATCGTTGATGACGATGTCAATCAGGCGACCTCCAGTGCCGATGTCGATATGCCTTACGGTTCGGCATCATCCGTGTGGGATGCTGCTATCAAGTCGGGAGGCAATACCGAGGTCAATCTTGCGTTTATCATCGATCAGGACAGCGGTAGCGTATATCTGGTCGGTGGGTATTATGGCTCTTCAACCTCGGTGACGCAGACCAACATTCTGAGTGATGATGACATCAATGAAATTTTGCAATTATTCCATTCACAGGAAGGAACCGGGTTCTTAGGCTTCAACGTCGATGGCGTGATCACCAGTGGCGGTGATAGCCAGACCAATATCGCACACATCGTCGGTGAGGATGGTGCTTCGGGCAGTCTGCCTGATAATGCCACCCACGACCTCACGTCTCTGTTGGCCTTTGCAAACCTTCACCCGGGTGATGGTGACATTCACGTCCTTTTTGTCGATGGCAACTACACCATTGTCAATCTGGTGGTCCAGATCAACGTCATTCAGGATGCCGACACCAATATTGTCGAGTCCCATGCCGATGGTGCGATGGGGCAGCTTACCGACCCCAACCCTGTGGTCGTTGCCGATTCTCCGGCTGAAGATGGAACCACTGCAACGACTGATGCTGATCATCAGCAAGGTAGTGACGCCAATGGTGCGGATGGTACGGAAAATAGCCACGAGGAGCCCCCCAGCAATGATTCCACCGGAGGTGTTTCCGCGACGGGTGAGTCAGGCCCCGGGCAACAGGAGCACGAAACCGATACTGCTCCTGTAACCACCTCCGGAGAGGAGCAGACCGCAACTGCCGATACCGGTAGTACGAATGAGGCGGAAAATGAGACTGCGGACAGCCATCATGACGATGGTTCCAGCACTGTGGGGCATGAAGAAACCCCGGAACAACTCCCTGTTTATGCCGATAGCGGCAGTCTTCATTATGACCAGTTGATCGATAGCGGCGGAAATGGTGCGACGAATGTCGCTGTCCTTGTCGATGGCGGAGGTGGACCGCAACTGCGCATCGTTCAGGGGCATTATTACGAGTACAACTCAATTGATCAGCTCAATATTCTGGTGGATTCCGACCATAACCACGTCACGTCGGCAATGAATACCGACATTCCGGGTGGTGGGGAGACGATCGCCAGCAATACGACCGACGCCACGCATCTGACATCGGCAGACGATATGCTCAACCGGATGACGGGGTGAATTATGCCGGAGATAAATTCAACTTTCGTCAGGCTGACGAGACCGACCCGAGAGGGTCGGGCCTCGTCTGTCTGCACGTTGTTTTTTCGTGCCTCACCGAATTTCAGGATTGGAAAAAGCCCAACCATCTCACTGAGCCTCCCGGCCACTCAAGCGCCTTTTCGAGCTGGCTTTCGGCTGAAATGCCGGACGTTGCATCATATAAAATCATCAATATCCATGAGTTTATAAAATAAGTGGAGGACACGGATGTTCGCGCCTTCGAACGGCGGTCAAGCCAGTTTTCGTATTCCACGTGGTGGCAAACCATCAGATTCGCTCAATGCGGCACAGGTTTCGTTCGCAGCACCTCCCTACAGGCGGCGATCCAGCCAACTCGCTTCTGAGGAACAAGAGGCGAAAGAACAGGGTCGTTCCACAAATGGAGACAAGCGGGTTACTAAACCCGAAGCTCAAAGCCAAAAAGGCGGGCAGTCGCGCCGTCCTCCGTCGCGGGCCGGGCAGGAAGCGCTAAAGCAGGCGATGCAGGTGTTCCATCGCTGCATGTTCAGCGTTGGTGCCTTCTCCGTCGCTATCAACTTCCTGATGCTGTCGGTACCAATCTACCTTTTCCAGTTATCGGACCGGGTTTTGACCAGCCGCAGCCTCGACACATTATTGATGCTGTCGATCGTTGCCTGCGGTGCGTTGATAATTCTGGTTTGCCTCGATACCGTCCGGCGCTTCCTGCTGACACGAATTGCGATGCAGATCGAAGCCCTTCTTGGCGGGCCGGTGCTTGCGGCCGCGCTTGCTTCGGCTAACATTTCGGCCTCGCGCGATGTGCAAGCGCTCAGAGATTTGCAGCAGTTACGCTCGTTCGTCACCGGTCCGGTCATGCTGCTGCTGTTCGATGCCCCCCTTGCTCCAATCTATTTCCTGGCCGGTTTCATGATTCATCCGATACTCGGGTGCATCATGGTCGGTGCATGCGTACTGCTTCTCTGCCTGGCATTTTTCAATGAACGATTGACTGAGAGATTCTTCGCGCAATCAGGGAACTTTGGTATTCGCGCCAACATGCAGGCTGCGGCTCAGGCTCGAAATGCCCAGGTCATCTGTGCCATGGGAATGACTGAGGAAAGCATTGCCCTTTGGGGAAAGGAAAATGCCAGTTCATTGCGCTCCCAGGTTCTGGCGATGGATCGCAATCTGAATATTTCAAGCCTGTCACGTCTCTTGCGGCTCATCACCCAGATTTGTCTTCTGGGAACCGGCGCCTATCTTGCAATGGGGGGAGAGCTGACCGGAGGAATGATGGTTGCTGCGTCGCTTATCGCGAGCCGGGCTCTTGCGCCCGTTGAAGGGGCGATTGAGGGATGGCGTAGCTGCGTCAATGCCAAGACAGCTTACAAGCGCATCAAGACACTTCTCGAAAACGGCGCCAAGGAACCGGATCGCATCCTGCTGCCGAAACCCGAAGGCAGGCTGAATGTCGAGAAAGTGCTTTACATCCCGACAGGCACCAAGCGCACCGTTCTCAACGGCGTGACCTTTGCCGTGGAGCCTGGCGACAGCCTGGCCATTGTCGGCCCGTCGGGTGGTGGTAAGTCGACGCTTGCGCGGATGCTGGTGGGTTGCGTCCCTCCAACCGCCGGAGCCGTTCGCCTTGATTTCATGGACCTTCGCAACTGGGATAGACGCCAGCTCGGCGAGAATATTGGCTACCTGCCTCAGGATATCGAGCTATTTCCAGGTACGATCAAAGCCAACATCGCTCGCCTGAGGGAGAACGCGTCCGATGAATCCGTTACCCGAGCAGCGCAGCTTGCCGGAGTTCACGAGATGATATCTATGTTTCCCGACGGGTATGAGACTGAGATCGGTCTTGATGGATCGCCCTTGTCAGGGGGCCAGAAACAGCAGATCGCCTTGGCACGCGCTTTCTTCAATGAGCCGCGTCTTATTGTGCTGGATGAACCCAACGCCAACCTCGACCCCAATGGTGAGGCGGCTTTGGAACGTGCTCTCGCCCGGGCTGGTGAAATGGGCATCACGGTGGTGCTCATCACACAACGACCATCCATTCTCCGTTGCGTTAAGCGGATACTGGTCATCAAAAGCGGGCAGGTTGCAGCTTTTGGAGAACGCGACCAGCTTCTGCCGCGTCTTTCCGGACAGGGTGACTCCATTCAGGACGCGACACTCGATACAACGCGGATCATGCCACGTGCTGCTCCTTTGAACGTCGCCGCAACGAATGTTGCGGGTTCCGAAAGGAAGACGAGCGCCGAAGGAGGACTTAAATGAAACAGATCGTTTATGTCGCTGGCGATTGGTATGACGACGTCCCCCGGGACATTCGAAAGCCTATCATCATAGGCATGTCCATTCTCGTATTCGGACTTTGCGGCTTCTTTCTCTGGGCCAGCCTGGCGCCGATTCAGGGAGCCGTTGTTGCATCGGGTAATTTCGTCGCTACTGGTGAAAACAAGGTCGTACAGCATCTCGAAGGCGGAGTGATCCGCGAAATTCTGGTCCGGGAGGGTGATATTGTTGAACAGGGGCAAGTCCTGGTTCGGCTCGATCCGACGGACCCGCAGGCTTTGCTCTCACGTCTCAAATTGCGAGAATATCGGGCTCTGGCCTTACGGGCGCGGCTGAATGCGGAGATCGCCGAAAAGAATGAGACTGAATTTCCCTCCGAGTTGACACAGATGACGGATAGCCAGGAGGTTCAGGCCATTATTGAAGGACAGCGGAAAGAGTTCAATGCCCGGCATGACAATCTCACCTTCACAGTCGGTACGATACAGCAGGGAATAGCCTCCATCCGTGAGAGCATCAGCGGCAACGAAACCCAGGCCCAGGCGGTGCAGCGCCAACTGAAACTGATCGTGGAGGAACTGGAAGGAAAGCGCGACCTTTATCTGAAGGGCTATGTGCGCAAACCGGAATATCTCGCCCTCGAACGCGCCGAGGCCGGCCTTCAAGGACAGCTCGGCCAGCTTACGAGCGCGGTGAGTGACGCCAAGGAGCGTATTTCCCGCGAGGAGCAGCGCATATTGCAGACCAGAACCGAATTGATCCGCGGAGCGACCGAGCAACTGCGCGGTGTGGAAGCCGATCTTGATGACATGCGTGAGCGGATCAGGGTCGCGGAAAATGCGAATTCCCGCATTGAGATCAAAGCGCCTGTTCGGGGAGCCATCATCAAGATGTTTCATCACACTCCCGGTGGTGTCATAGGGGCTGGCAAGGAGGTTCTTGAACTTCTGCCGCTGGATGAGAGCCTCATCATCGAGGCTCGGGTCCGACCTCAGGATATCGAAAGTGTACACAGGGGACAGGACGCCCTGGTTCGGCTGACCGCGATGAATCAGCGCGTTACCCCGATGGTTCCGGGAAAGATCACCTATGTATCTGCCGATGCTCTGCCGGATGAAAAAGCAACCAGACAGGGATTGGCCGCCAACACTTTTGTAGTTCGCGTTGCTATCGATGAAGATCAAATTCGAAAGGTTCCCAATTTTCGCTCAACTCCGGGAATGCCGGCGGAAGTTTACGCCAAGACCAATGAAAGGACTTTCCTGACCTATCTTCTTAAACCTGTGTTTGACAGCTTTGAACGTGCTTTTCGCGAGAGATAAAGAAACAGATATTGCTTGGTTAACGGGCAAGTTGAGTTTCAAGGGAATGTAAGTGCAATGGACAATGCAATGACAAGACTGGCCCATATCATGAATTCGGCCGTTAGATCCGAAGGGCTTGTCCTTGATATGCTGGACCATTTCTTCAGGGCTACCGGCAGTCTTGTGGTTGAGTTCGATACCGAGTTCAAAACATTTGCCAGTTGGCGTTCAAAGGGGGTCGATCATTTCGAGGAAATGGAAACAGCCATCGCCCGGCGCTGGCTGATGTTGCGACACAGAAATGCCCCGTCGGAGCAACCTCTACGTGGTATCGTCATTGATACATGGCTTCAGGAAGACAAGAGCAAACAGAAGAGCACCTGCCTTGCGGCTTATCTCAGTCCATCCGACAAGGTGCGGCCGACGGCGTGGTGCGTCATCCTTCCCGACGAGAGAGGACCGGCGGACGAGGCCGATAAAGCCTTGCTAGAGAAACTTGTCGAGCCAGTTCAGACCATCCACACCATGTCGAAAGGTTTCGTAGAGGTCGCATCGCAAGGTATCATGGCAAAAGCGCTTGCCGAGACATCGCCCTGGGGACTGGCGATTCTGGATCTAAAGAGTCAGGTTCGCTTCATGAACGCGCAGGCCAGGTCTATTCTGGCCCGCAATAACGGAATTACCTTGAGCAATGGCAGGGTCAAGCTCGCCCGTTCGGCGGCGGATCGCGCGTTACAACAATTGATAGCGATGGTGCTGAATGGCGATGAAGTGACAGATAGTGACGGCTTCAGGGTTGTGCCGGTTCCCGGCAGCGATGACAAGGTCGGATATGCCATTGAAGTACGCCCGTATGCCCCGATGAAGGACATCTTGCGCGAACCGGCCGCTTTGCTCATTATTACTGACTTTGATCAGGCCAAGACTGCATCCGGGCCGGTTCTCGCCAAAGTTTTCTCGCTTTCGGAACGCGAATCCGAGTTTGCGGAAGTATTCAGCCGTGGCTATCGCCTGGAAGAAACAGCGCGATTGATGCAGATATCTCCCAACACCGCACGTGTTCATCTGCAACATGTCTTGCGCAAGACCGGCGCGCAGAACCAGGTTGAGCTTGCCCGGGTGCTATCGCGCCTGCCATATTCCGGATCTCATGAGAGTTCCTGATAGATGCCAGGCAGGACCAGCGATAAAGCCAAGGTTGCTACGAAAATTTTTGCGACATAAGGTAGAGAGAAGTCTATTCGGGCCGAGGAGCTTCTATGACCCGTCTCTCTCTTGCCCATCTCACTCGCCTGCATCTCTCACCGGAGCAGCTTGTTCGACAGGGTGCAGCTGCCGGATTCGATGCTGTTGGGTTGCGTGTCCATCCCGCAGAGGTGGGCGCTCTATGCTATCCCCTGCCGAATGCCAGCCCCGAGCATAGAAGATTGCGCTCCCTCCTCAAGCAGGAAGGTATGAGGATCAACGAGGTCGAGTTTGTTCCGTTGACCCCGGGCCTTACGCCGGTCTCTCTTGCAGGTATGCTTGAATCTGCCGCTGAGCTCGGTGCAACAAGCCTTCTGTGTTGCGGTGATGATCCTGACGATGCTCGACTGGTCGGTAACTTTTCCGAGATCTGTGAACTTGCCAGGCCGTTCGGTATCCGTGTCGATCTGGAGTTCATGCGCTGGCGACAGATCAGCAATCTGCGAAAAGCCAGTGCGGTTATCCGGGCCGCCGGGCAACCTAATTCAGGGATTATGCTCGATATCCTGCATCTGTTTCGCACCGAAGGCAGCTTTGAGGAACTTCCAGACGCTATCAGGTATATCCACGCGGTTCAGCTATGCGATGCACCTCTTCGATCTCCGCCGGAACATGAAATCATCTCCGAAGGTCGCGAGAGGAGGCAGGTTCCGGGCGCCGGAGAATTCCCGCTAAAGGAAATTCTTGGAATGGTTTCTCCGACTGTTTCACTCTCCGCAGAAGTGCCGAATATAATGAACACATCGGATGATTACTTTCGAAAAATCAACGATGAGACCCGTAAGATCGTGCAGGCCGTTCATGTGTGGGAAGGCGTATAGGGAGGCATGGGTAAGTCTCTGATCTGCTGATGTGTTTCCAGTTTATATTGCTCCGGACATACCTCCTTCGTCGATCATCGCCCCGCTGGATTTCATTTTATTTGGTGCTACAGTATTGCAAAATCGAAAGTAGCACGGTTGGGGACATCATGAGGCTCTTGGAGGCATCTGCGCTTACCGCCCTTGGTGTTTCAATTTGGGGGGAAATGTAATGGACAAGCTCAATCAGGCGAAGAAGCATCGTAATGGGGGATGTATTGCTGGAAATAACTCAGGGCTCTTTTCGAAAATTCTCGAAGCAGAAAGTATTTTCAGTGCCGGCGGGAGCCCGGAAGCATTCGTCTGTACCTTGAAGGAAGCTCTTGTTGAGTATCCCAACTTGAGGCCGGTTGTTACCGAGTTCTACGGTTGGGCTCTGCAAGACGATGCCTTCCGCTCAGGTGGTTAGACCTTTTCAGTTTAATCGGCATCGATTAAACGATAAGAAAATGCATCTTACCAATATCACCGACACATTTTTTGATAATGAAGCGCTGATCTGGTTTTTTAAGAAATTCAGAAATGGCTGGGGCGCCAGGATTCGAACCTGGGAATGGCGGTACCAAAAACCGCTGCCTTACCGCTTGGCTACGCCCCATCGAAGCAGGAGCGCCGTTCATAATCGGGTCCAGCGCCGAAGGCAACTCCGTTCTTGCGGGTTTCTACCGTTTTGAGTTGCCGGAAGAGGTATGCTCACCGTTTTTTACTCATTCAATCGCTCATGGGCCAGAGAGATGGAAAAAACATTCTGCTATAGAGTGGATGAAGCAATTATCTGCTTGCGGCTCCTCTCTACCGCCGCTATATAACCGCTTCCCGCAAATACGGTTGTCGGAGTGTAGCGCAGTCTGGTAGCGCACCACGTTCGGGACGTGGGGGTCGTAGGTTCAAATCCTATCACTCCGACCATTACCCGGTAAGGGTTTCAGCAAAACGTCAAAATCTCACGCGGACCGAAACGCGGACCGAAATAACCCGGTTCAGCCCCAAAACACAAAAAAGCCCCACCGCCGAAGCGATGGGGCGTGCTTTTAGCATATGAGGAGACCGTACTATTTCAGTATCTTCTCGATTCTATCTACCGCCTCACTCACGCGCTCTACCCTGTCGTTAACTTCCACTAGTAGCTCATGATCGCGACCGGAATCCCGCCCGAGCTGCCGGGTGTCCGCTTTCAGATCTTGCGTGCTCTTCTCGAGCCGCTCGAATGTTTCCTCCCATCGTTTCATCCGAGGAGAGGAGTATTGCTCATCGCACTGGGGTGGAGAGGAAACCTTTCCTTCGTCCTTGATGCCGATAAAAAACCCGCGCAGGAATCGACCGAGCGCTGCCAGGGTTACGAGCGTGAGCGCCCCGATAGTTTCCCAATTTGCTCCCCGTACAACCTCAATTAGATTTTCCAGCATGACGACGCCTCCAATATAACGCGGCGTCATAACCGCAGGAACGCATTGCCATTGCGTAGGAATACGCGCTGACACCGGCAAACACGAGCAGGAAATCAAGGTGGGTATCGCCCGAGATCAGAACGCCGAAGATCACCGCCCAGAATGAGGCGCTGATTGCACAGGATACGGAGCGTATCCACGGCGTCCAGAACGCCCGCCCGTTTACCCATAGCGCGAGGGCATGGAACCCGCCCTTGAGCAAGAAGAGCGTGCCCCACACATGCTCCGGCAAGATCATCAGGAGATGTGCATAAAGCGTGCCCGTCATGGCAGAGCCGACGAGCGTAACCGGAAGGATGAGAAGGAAACCATAGATCATGTCGATTTTGGCGAGGAACCATTCGAGGGCTCGCGTGGCCTGCCGTTTCTGCCCTTCCGGGTACTCGAAATCATGCGGTTTCAGATAGCCTAAGAGGTCCATGTCGCAGCCCCCACTATGAGAGCGCCCCACAGCGCGCCGGAGATGTATTCAGCGATAGGAATCGGCCTCTGCTCTGAAACCAGCCAGCCAAGCTCATATGCAAGCCAAAGGCACCCGCCGAAGCAGAGCCACACGATAATTTTTTCCACCTCATGTGTGGTCGCAAAAATTATCGCAGGTAGGAGAACCCCGAACTGCATCCGCCAGAACATGGCGAGCCGCGCCTTTCCGAGCGAAATGCTTTCGATCGCTCTTTCCAGCCAATCGGGCGGATCAACTCGCCCATAGCCGATTGGTTGCCGGTCCATGTACAGCCAGCGCCCCCATGGCCACAGACGCCACCAGAAGAACGCCAGCGCCCAAAGAATGCCGGTGGCGAGCGCTGCCGGCAGGGGTGCCGGTTGAGGCATGCCAAATGCTGAGAAAATGGCTTGAACGGGCCATAAAGACCCTGCCGGTAACGCGCCTTCTGCTGGTGACCAGAGATAGCCCAGGACGCCGATCAATGGTGCAACGTAGAGCAACGGCTTCCCAAGCAGTGACAGCCCGTAAAGGTCACTCCCTGCGGCGCGGTTGAGGATAGCAGCGGCAAGGATCGTCAGGATTGCGAAAGCAACGATCATGGCGTCCACCTGCAATGCTGTTGCCCGAATCTGTTGTGCGCCACGATCTGATGAGCTAACTCGCTACTGATCCCCTGACTGTCGCCAGCAGCCGGGCGGATAGGTTTCCAGCCGTCACAGACATTACTTGTCATCGGTTTTGTGCAGCCGCCAATCGTCAAGCTCACGGCGAACAGCGTCATCGCCAGTTTTTGAAACATCGTCATCGATCTGATTCCTGTTGCGCAGAGCATCAAGCGAGGCACGTTCCTGTTTGGATCGTTCCGCTACTTTCCCGGCCTCTCGCGCCTTGAATATGGCCACAAAAAAAGCGGCCACCGCCGCCACTATTGCCATCGTTACCCGCCCGGCTTTCGTGCCTGCGAGCCATGTGAAGAAGTCCCACATCACGCACCCTTTTTGTCTGCCAGATTAAACCGGCCCCAAAACACGACGACAAGGCCAGCCGCAACCGCGACCAGCGCTCCGAGAGCCCATGGGTTATCGATTTTGCCGATCATATCCCCCAGAAACGTTGCAGCCGCTCCACCGGACGCAATCACGGCACCGATGGTCGTTGCATCCTTGGCGAGGTTGGGCTTGTCCGGTGCAGATTCCTCGGGGCTAATGTCTGGTGGAGGCGTCGCCGCCGTCGCCGCCTTCAGCGCTCCAAGGAACGCGTAGTAATAATCCTCGATCAATCCGGCCTTGTCGGTGCCGTTGACGATCC